>Ga0334887_1004663_pt1 | contig 12147 bp, 9 predicted proteins | sample GraSluR1_MG_10_FD_207217 | JGI IMG/M metagenome (GOLD analysis project Ga0334887, IMG submission 207217) | Sludge microbial communities from methane-producing bioreactor in Wageningen University, Netherlands - Granular Sludge_18_07-R1 | ecosystem: Engineered > Bioreactor > Anaerobic >...
AGAAACCATAAAAGTTACTCACTTTTTTATTTCATGCAAAAACCGCTCGGATGCCATATTTTCGGCTTTATCCAAGCGGTTTTTCTCTCTCAACTGTCAAAGACAGGATAGTACATTAAGTAAAAGCAACCATCTTAACCGGGGATGCCTATGCCATTATATGGCCGAAAAAACAGCTCAGTTGAAAGAGGAATAACTGCTCAAATGTCGAATTATAATATTGATAATCAAATAGACGAAAACAATTTTCGAGCCCCCGGACCTAATGTATAAAGCGATGGTCCTTGGGCCGATAGGGTATAGCGGGAAACTGCTGTGCCTCCTGGTGCGGAAAGGAAATTGATGATTTTTCGATTTATGCATGTGAACTAAACCTTTTATAGGATTAGCTTTTACATCATATGGAAGGTCAGCTGAATTTGCGCAGCTGGCTTTTTTATTGCTAACTTATAACGACCATAACGAGAGTCCAGGTCATTAACTTACTAATTGAGACAGGGGGATAGTAGTATTAGGGAACGCGATGACAAGAAGGTATTGGGATAGTATGAATTAGCAATAGAGGAGGGTACACAATGTTTGGCCGAAAAAAATGCATCATGCATTTATGGGCAGTTGCCTTGATACTGGTATTAATGTCATGTTTTATAACTCCGGCTTGGGCCGGGGCGGGGGACCTTAGCGTAAGTATGACATCACATGCCGCCGGGCTCATTAGCAGCAGTGATGCTGAAGTGGTATATCGGTTAAATGATCCGGTTGACGGTCAAAACCTGTTGTTTGACTGGAATTTCAGCCACGGTCTGGACAACCACCTGCAGGCTAATATGGAACGGGTAAGTCTGAGAACTTCAGGCGGAGATTCGATAGTCATAAACTATGATACGGAACTTCAGTATTTAAAACAGAATGATCCGGTGGAACTGCGACAGTTAACCCTAAAGATGATCGACAGCGGAAAGCTGCAGCCGGATACTGACTATGTGGTAGAAATGGCGTCTGATATGGAATCCAATAATGGTAACACCCTGGGCAAAACCTATGCCTGGTATTTCAGTACCCAGGGGACAGATGATAATGAACCCTCGGATGAGAACCAGGAAGAGAGCGGTTCGGTATCTCCTCTAACTATAGACGCATATAGTCCTGAAGCAATAAAGACAGTTGATGAATATGAGGTGATTTACCAGGTAAAAGATGCCTTGCGCCGTGATGGGGTTCATTTTGTCTGGGAATTCAGCAATGGTATAGAAAAGAATTTGGTGGATAACTTAAATGGAATTACCTTGAAGAAAGAGGGCGGCATTCTTATACCCATTGACCGGGGCAGTACGACCCAGGACCAGATAAGCGGAAATATAATCGAAATGGGGGACTTCAAATACACCAAGCAGAACAACCCCGAATTACGACAACTGGAGTTTATTCTGCAGAGCTGCTCCTTGGAACCAGATACCACCTATAATCTGGAACTGGATGCAACCATACAGGCCAACAACGGTGATACGTTGATGATGGATCATGTGTGGACCTTTTCCACCCAGGATGACAGCATCTCTACCCCGCCTGAATCGACCAACGATGGGAGTGGAGGAAGCGGTGAAGGAAGTGGTGAAGGAAGCGGAAGCGGTGCAGGCACCGGGACCAGCGGAGGTATGACAGTAGGTTTTCATGCCGACGATTTATCTCCGGGTCAAACCATTTTACACTTGGATTTCAGCAAAGGCATTGATGATAATCTGGAAGCCAATCTGGGCCGGATAAAGATATATGAGAAAACAACTGGAAAAACCATAACCTACAGCGATTATCAATACGTTAGGGAAGGAACAACGGAAACCGGGAATAAGATTCGGCGTTTGATCCTGTTTCTGTATAACCTGAAACCAGAGACGGCCTATGGTCTGGAATTAGACCAGGACTTTGCCGCTAATAATGGCAGTACTCTGGGGTATAAATACGCTTTCGAGTTTGTTACCAAAGCAGCAAACTCAGGCTCCGCAACCATAGTACCTACAAACCAGACCCAGGAAGAAAAAAATGAGGAACAAGTGGTGGTAGAAAAGGCTAATATTGCGGGGCTGAATAGGGTTGTCTTCTCCGATATTCAAGGGCACTGGGCTCAGAAGAACATAGAGGAGTTGATAGAAAGAGGAGCAATCAACGGATATCCCGACCAAACCTTCCAACCCGGTAGGAGCATTACCCGGGCCGAGTTTATCAGTGTGCTGGTCAAAGCTCTGTCACTGGAACCCGGGTCAGGCAGAATTTTTACCGATACCGCCAACCACTGGGCGAGAACATCAATAGCAACGGCGGCTGCACACGGCATTACCAATGGTTATGACGAAAACAGATTTGGCCCGGATGACTTGATCAGCCGGGAACAGATTGCGGTAATGCTGCAAAAGGCAGCTCTGCTCAGTTATGCCGGGGAAAAATCGGTGTTCAGTGACACTGAATTGATTTCTGATTGGGCAGCAGATGCAGTTTGCATCTGCTCGGGATATGGAGTAGTGAAAGGGTACGAGGATAATACCTTCCGCCCGCAAAGAAGTGCTACCCGGGCTGAGGCGGCTGCAATGATAGTGAGGGCTATTACCATACCAGCCGAGTAAAGTTATAAGCAGGGAAGGAAGTGGTGCAAGTGCATTTATTTAAATCCGGGAGACCAGCAGCAGGTAAATGGATAGGGCTGTTAAGTGTTTTATTAGTATTTGTGCTGGTCACTGCAGCATTAGCCGGAGAAGGTGATGGGTCCGGCGGGGGCAGCGGCGAGCCTCTGACTTTGGTCAATTCCAGTCCGGCTGACGGGCAGACGGATGTGCCTTTGTCCAGCAGCATCGTGCTGGAATTCAGTAAAAATGTAATCAATATGAGTGTTAAAGACAACAATGTAAAATGTTTTTCCCTCTACCAGGGTGAACAGCCAGTGGAGATACAGGTGGTTATGGCTGATGACCAGATAGCACCGGACCAGAAGAGACTGGTAACTCTGCAGCCGGTTCAGTCGCTGCAGCCGGGCACCCGGTATTCATTAAAGATATCCCGATATCTGACCTCCAAAAGCGGCGCATCACTGGAGCGGGGAATAGTAATATCATTTACTACATCCGGTGTTTTTGCAGACAATGCGGCTTCCGAACCCAATAGCCCAGAAGCAGCTCCAGAACAGGAAGAATTGAGGGTTAAGGAAGATAAGCAGCAGGAGCAGAGCACAGCAAGATCCAGTCAGACGGATATAGAATTGCTGGAAGAGAGCGATGGCCTGGAAATGGAATCAGAATCAGGCAGCTTAGGGCCGGTTGAATCAGAGAATCCATCATCCTCAGAAGAAGAGTTGGGCGTTAATGAGGAAGAATCCCAGGACCATCAACAGGAAGAGAGTAACACAAGTTATTTATGGCTGCTGCTGGCACTGCCGGTACTGCTAGGAACTGTTGTTTATTTGAAGAAACATTCCTCGAAAAATTAATATAGGCTGTCAGTAAGGAGTGAGTCCAACGAAACAAAAATGGACGGGAGTACTGCTGGTACTGGCTCCCCTGGTCATGATCTGCTTATCCCTGTTTATCGGACGATATCCGATAACAGCTGACATGGTCTTTAAGGTGCTGGCATCCAGAGTACTGTCTCTTAATTCAACTATTCCTGATGTATATGACACCTTGATCTGGGAAATTAGAATGCCGCGAGCTATACTGGGGGCTGTAGTAGGAGGAGCTCTGGCCATCAGCGGAGCTGCTTTTCAAGGTCTGTTCCGCAACCCCCTGGTAAGTTCGGGTATATTAGGAGTAAGTCATGGAGCGGGATTTGGCGCTTCCATGGCTATAATAATCTTTCACAATAATGCCTGGGCGGTTTACCCCTCGGCGTTTATATTCGGTATGATAGCAGTTTTGCTTAGTTATATGATCGGCAGGATATACAATACTACTCCCACCATTATGCTGGTACTGGGGGGAGTTATAGTATCATCGGTCTTTGCGGCCTTAATATCTTTTGCCAAGTATGTGGCTGATCCCTATGAACAGCTGCCAACCATTGTCTTCTGGCTGATGGGCAGTCTGGCTTCGGCCAGATACCAGGATATACTTATAGCTGGATTACCGATGATGGTGGGTGTCGCAGGTTTATTGGCTATCCGTTGGAGAATAAATGTGCTATCCATGGGGGACAAAGAGGCTCACAGCCTGGGAGTCAATGTAGCGGCGGACAAGGCTATCGTTATTGCCTGTGCCACCCTGGCCACGGCAGCTGCAGTCTGCGTATCCGGTATCATTGGCTGGGTAGGTCTGATCATGCCCCATATAGCGCGGATGATGGTGGGAAACGACAATCGCCTGCTCATTCCGGCCAGTTTTGCTGCCGGAGCCTTTTTCCTGGTTCTGGTGGACAATCTGGGGCGGATTATCACCAGCTCAGAAATGCCGTTGGGTATCCTGACTGCGTTGGTAGGAGGACCGTTCTTCGTCTGGCTGCTCAAGAAAACTCGGGCTGGAGGATGGTAGCAGTATGACCTTAATAAAAATTATGGATGCGGAGTTTGCTTATGACAAGAATATTGTATTTACCGGGGTTAATTTGCAAATAAACTCAGGGGAATTATTTTGTCTCCTGGGGCCCAATGGCTGTGGCAAAACCACCTTGCTGGATTGTATGCTGGGAGTAAGCAAGCTCAGCCGGGGCAGTATATATTTGGCTGGAAAAAATACCTGCGATTTTGCATCTGGAGAATTAGCGCGTCATATGGCTTACGTTCCGCAGAGCCACAATCAGACTTTCCCTTACAAGGTGCTGGATATTGTTAAAATGGGGCGTACTGCTTATACCGGACGATTTTCCGCCCCTGTTGCAGCTGATGTTGATATTGCCCGGGAGAGTTTAAAAATAGTTGGATTGCTGGGAATGGCTGGTCGGCCCTATACTCAACTGAGCGGGGGCGAAACCCAGCTGGTAATGATAGCCCGGGCACTGGCCCAAAAGACTCCAGTGATACTAATGGATGAACCAACTTCCCACCTTGATTTTAAACATGAGATGGTGGTATTGGAAACAATCGTTGAACTGGTTAGAAATATGGGAGTGACGATTGTTATGGCTACTCATTTTCCCAATCATGCATTTTACTTTGACAACAACGGCCTGGATACCAGGGTAGGACTCATGCACAATCACAGTTTACAAAAGATTGGGACGGCGGAACAGGTGATAACTGAAGAAAACATAGAATCCATATACCGGGTGCAGGCCAAGATGCTCTGTTATGATGTGGAGCAGCATCAGGCTGTTAAACAGCTCATGCCCATTAAGACCCTGGACAGAAACAATGACTGAATTATGGAATCAAGGGAGGTTTAATCATTGAGAATAATTAAAGAACTGGCAGTCTTGCTGCTCTGCTTGTTCCTGTTAATAAATTCCGGTTGTGTGAATGGTGCCGACCCAACTAATCAGGAGAATAAAAGCCAAGACAATACCATTACTGATTATCTGGGACGGGAAGTCGAGCTGCCGGAAAAGGCTGAGAGAATTGGCTGTCTTTATGCTTTTACCGGGCACGTTACAGCTATGCTGGGCAGGGGGGAGGACATTGTTGCCATTAATAATGGCTTGAGCCGGGATGTATTACTCAACATGGTGAGCCCGGGGATAGGTGATAATCCCATCGTATATTTCAGCGGCAAGCTAAATATTGAAGAACTCTTAAAAACTGAGCCAGATCTGCTGTTTGTGCAAAGGGACTTTGCCCAGAATCCGGCTGAAGCAGAAAAACTGGATCGATTTCATATTCCTTATATAGTTATTGATTATAAAAGTATGGAAGAACAGATGGCGGCTATACAGACTATTGGCGACGCCATAGGCGAATCCGAGAAGGCCCGGGAGTACAACCAGTATTATATGGATTGTATCCAACGGGTGGAAGCAGTAGCTGATAAGATCCCGGCCGATGAGCGAGTCCGCTTATATCATTCAGTGAATGAAGCTACCCGTACTGATACCCTCGACAGCCTGGCGGCGGATTGGATGGAGAGGGTAGGGATAATCAATGTTTCGATAAACCAGGAGTTGAGATTTATTGATGGTAAAAACTACGCCAGCCTGGAACAGATTCTGCTGTGGGATCCAGAGGTGATACTGGTCAATGAAAAAGGGGTAGTAGAATATATCCTGAGCAATTCCCAGTGGGCTTCGCTCAAAGCAGTGAAACAAGGCAGAGTTTATCAGATGCCCATTGGAATATCACGCTGGGGACATCCGGGAGGCATGGAAACCCCGTTGGCTATCCTATGGACAGCCAAGACCATATATCCGAAGTACTTTACAGATTTGGATATTAAGTCTGAAGCCAGTTATTACTATAAAAACTTCTTCGGATATGATATCACCGATGAGCAGTTGGAAGGCATACTCAATGGTGAGGAGATGCGCAAATCCAAGGGTAGTTAATAGAAGGAATTATGATAGGCAGGCATCTGAATCAGATATCTGGATGAGGATGAGGGGAGTTTGATATATTAAAATGACGGGGGAGAGGTATAATGAATAAATCCATTGAGGTCGTGGTATGGACGGAAAAACAAATGCGGCTGGACAGAGCTGTATTCTGCCTGGAATTCGTTCTGGATGATGAAGACGAACTGGTCAGCGATGAAGAAAGGACTTGTTTGAATTGCCGTTATCGGCGCTGGACGGTGGACTCCTTTGAGTGTATGAAAGAATCCCTTTGAGCGGTAAATGCAAGCATTGTCAGATGGAAACGCCCCCGGTTCTATTAAAGGGAGCCTGACCTTTAAAGGAGGCGGGGCCCTTTCTAATTTGGCGAGACAGCGTAATATCCTTTTTGAATTGTAAAGCATGAAGGGCGAATTAACATTCGGGGTCAGTTTGGTGCTGGAGAAATCGTAAATATTGAGGTCTTGCAGGGTGGTTCAATTTCGAGCTGCCCTGTTTGGCTTGTTGCCGGTATGTTCTGTCCTCTTCACTATGTCTAGAAATTGGTTGGATGTCATTTATCCAGGCAGCAGGATTACTTTTTGGGTATGGAAAATATTTCTTTATATGCTGTAAGGATTTGACTGGGGTATGCGTCTTACTATAGGAAATGCCTGCAGAGTTGTTTAATCTCTGAAGACAATCTGCAGCAAGAGAAATAAGGTTGTAATGGAACAAGGATTAATGAGTGGGTAAAATGGAAGAGTATATAATTGAAGTTCGAGGAGCTAAAAAGATATATCGTATGGGGAATGAACGGATTAAGGCCCTGGATGGCATCGATCTGCAGGTGCCAGCGGGGCAATTTGTATGCCTCCTGGGTACGTCCGGATCTGGAAAAACTACCCTGTTAAATGTTATGGCCGGCCTGGAAAGGCCTAGCCGTGGTATTATCAAGATTAAAGGATACCAAATCGAAAAAATGAGCGAAACTCAATTAACCAGCTTGCGAAAAAAATATATCGGGTTTGTATTTCAATCCTATAACCTGCTGCCCACTTTAACCGCCCTGGAAAATGTCAGTCTTCCACTGGTCTTTAAAGGCTTACCCCGAAAGAATCGGGAAAAGATGGCCATAAAAATTCTCAATCAAGTAGGATTGGGAGACCGCCTGCATCACAAGCCGAATGAAATGAGCGGAGGGCAGCAGCAGAGAGTATCCATAGCACGTGCTTTTATTAACCAGCCGGAAATTATATTTGCAGATGAACCTACCGGTAATCTGGATTCCCGAACTACTCATGAGGTTATGGGGTTAATTACCGAAATGGCACGGGAAAAGGGTCTGACCCTCCTGATTGTATCCCATGATGTAGAGCTATCAAGCTATGCTGATAAAATTGTATATTTGAAGGACGGAATTATTGAGAAAATCATGAATACGGAGAGGAAGATCATCGGTGAAGAACTGTAAGAGGAGTAAAGTTGTACTTTCGGGATTGCTGCTGGGGCTATTATTGTTTGGTCTGTTATCCCCCTTAAGCTGGGGGCAGGGCCTGGATATCGAACTGATTGATTATTCAGCCAGCAAGTCCAGTATAAGGGCCGGAGACATGTTTACCCTTACCCTGACGATAAGGAATAATTCCGATAAGTCATTGAATAACCTATACCTGATGATCGATAGTGATGCATTTTTTGTCAGAAACCAGGGTTCCCAGATACCAATAAATCCCTCAGTTCTGGCCACCGGTCAGGAGGCTGCCATAACTTTAGATATGGCATATAATGGGGGCAGCGGCCAAATCCCCCTGATATTCAAATACTACCAAGACGGTGAGGAAAATGAGCAGCAGGTGTCACATGTAATTGGCATGATAATTAAGGCTGAAGAAGAGGAACCCCAGACTACCCAAATTGAAAATGAAACAACTGCAAATAAGGCTCCGGTTATCAGATTGGTTGATAAAGGAACCCAGCAGGCAGCTGCCGGTGCTGAACTGGAGGTCCAACTAAAGGTTAAAAACCTGAGCTCCTATTCTGCCAAGCAGGTGCTAATGTCTATGTCTTTCGAGGATGTCAGTGCTCCCTTTAGCTTTTTGCAGGAGCAGGCATTTTATTTAAGCACCATTAGTAACGGGAGCACCAGGACGGTAAACCTGAAACTTAAAGTTGACAATACTGCTAAAGCCGGTACCTATCCTTTGAAAATTGACTACCAGTATAGTAATTCCGACGGAGAATCGTTTACCTCCAGTGAGACTTTGTATATTAGGGTCACCGGGGGCAAAACATCTCCCCGGCTGGTATTTACTCCCCAGGGGGGGCAGGGATTAAAGACCGGAGAAGACTATCAATTAGTGATTTTGGTTTCTAATCGTGGTGGTCTTAAAGCCAAAGATATTAATATAGACCTTACCGGCTTGAACAATGAAGGAATAGTATTGAGCTCCGGGGGAAGCCGTCAATACATTAATGATCTGGCCGCTGGCTCTGAAGTCAATATCTTCTATCAGATTCAACCGGGATCGAAAGTCAAAGATGGCTCCTACCCCCTAACTCTCAAAGTCAGCTACAAAGATGAGAGTGGAGAAGAATTCAGCGATACCCAGGATGTGTTCGTATCAGTTGGAAAGGGGGGCTCCCTTAACGGCGCTCCCAAGATTATTATTAACCGTTATGTATCAGACCCGGTAATTGTAAGAGCCGGAGACAGCTTTAGTTTGAGTGTGAGTTTTATGAATACCCACGCCGGAAAAACAGTACAAAATATCAAGGTGGTTTTAAATGTAAGCGAGAGTTCCAGTGATACCGGCAGCGTCTTTACCCCGGTATATGCCAGTAATACCTTTTATATTGACCGAATTGAACCGCAGCAAACCGTGACCAGAAGCCTTGAGCTGTATACTATACCGGATGCCACCGCCAAGACCTATTCCATTGATGCCGCTCTGGAGTACGAGGATGAAGAGGGGACAGAGTATAAGACCAGCGAGCTTATCGGCATTCCGGTAAAACAAACCAACCGCTTGGATATCGGAGAGGTACAGATATTTGGTGAAGGAATGGTAGGACAGCCGGTACCTGTATCCTGTGAATTTTATAACACCGGTCGGGTAACCCTGCGCAACCTAATGGTGAAAATTCAGGGCGATTTTGAAGCCGAGGGCGGGGCAGCATTTATAGGTAATATGGAGCCTGGCAGTACTGAATATTATGATGCCACCATTATACCCCGGGAACCTGGAACTTTAGCCGGAATTCTGGTTTTCACCTTTGAGGATCAGTCCGGGGAGAAACAAAGCATCGAAAAGGACTTTACCCTGCAAGTTTTAGACGCCGGCATGATGGAGCCTTTCCCGGGAGAAATCCCTGGCGATTTGGAAAACGGCAGGGTTTTCAAAGTCTGGTACGCCATAATTCCAGCGATAATAGCAGCTGGGGCCGTATTCTGGCTGATTCGGCGGCGAAAATTGAAGAAAGATGAAGAGATAATATTAGATGAATAGCAGGGACTTGCTGCAGATGGCAATTAAGAATTTATTACGCAGGAAATTGCGTACTTTCCTCACCATCCTGGGAGTGGTTATCGGCACTGCTGCCATTGTACTCATGCTGTCTCTGGGAATTGGTATGAATGAAGCCATAAAACAGTCCATTATGCAAATGGGGAGCATTAACATTGTAACTGTCTACTCGGGGGGCGGCTATATGGGATCAGGGAGCATAAGCCTTTCTGGGCAGGAAGTAAAGCTTAACGAAAATGCCGTAAGCTCCTTTAAAAGTATTCCCGGAGTAGAAGCGGTAACTCCAATTATGCAGAACTACTGGAAGATTATTGGCAGGAAATATGCAGCAGAGGTAGAGGTGGTAGGAATTGATCCTGAAGCGATGGAGAAAATGGATTACAAGCTAGACGAAGGACGGCTGCTCCAGCCAGGAGACGGCTTGGTGGCGGTATTTGGCAGTGAAGTAATCAATATGTTCCACGATCGCCGATCCAGTGGATATTACAGGGGACAATCCGGATTAAGCGGGATGGATATGAACCTGCTGCAGGAAAAATTCACCATTACTTATGATGTATCTTACGGACAAAGGACGTCTCCTTATGATGCCCAGGAAAACCGGGAGCCGGCTCAAACCTACAAGATTGAAGGAGTTGGGGTACTGGAAGCGGGAAACTGGGAAAATGCCTACAGTATATTTATACCCATAAAACAAATGGAGGCTATCGTAAAAGATCAGAATAAGTGGGAGCGAAGCGGTGAGGCAGGAAGGTACAGATATCAGACGACACAGAGCGAATACCAGCAGGTGAAAGTCAAGGTGAAAGATATTAACGATGTGCAGATAGTACAGGAAACTATCATGAACATGGGTTATCAGGCCAGCAGTCTAAATGATATATTGGAATCAAGCAAGAAGACCATGGCAGTTACCCAGGCTATCCTGGGGGGAATAGGGGCGGTATCATTGCTGGTAGCGGCCATAGGAATTACCAACACCATGGTTATGGCCATATATGAACGAACCCGGGAAATCGGTATAATGAAGGTTATTGGAGCTACTATTAATGACATACGCAAAATGTTTCTTCTGGAAGCAGCTTTGATTGGGTTGGGGGGTGGTTTGCTGGGGATTGCCCTAAGCTATCTGGGATCATGGATAATCAACCTGGCGAGCAGGCATTTCTCGGCCGGTATGGGTATGGGACCGGGTGATATGACCAGTATATCTTTGGTTCCCTGGTGGCTGGGTGTACTGGCTCTTGCTTTTACCAGTTTGGTAGGTATTGCCGCCGGATATTTTCCGGCCCGCCGGGCCACTCAGCTCGGTGCTCTGGAAGCTATTCAAAGCATATAGGGGCCACCCCTGCTTTTAGCCAGTTGGGCTGCTGATCTTATCTCTGGTGATTCCAACGGGGTAATATTTTCGGTAAATTGGATTATTGTCAAGCCCCAAAAAATTCAAGGGCAATATTCCTCCGAATCGAAAGCGGGAGGTATTATTATGAAGGAAATTCTCTTAAACCCGGTAGGAATAGTATTATCTGAATTCCAGGATCCAATGCAGATGCCGGTAGGAGGCACCCCGGCGGTTATACAGGTTTATCCTGAATATCAGGAAGCCCTGAAAGGCATCGAGGAAAACTCCCATATTTGGATTCTGGCCTGGTTTCATCAAGCGCCTCGAGGTGTATTGAGGACTTCGCCCAAGAAGATTAATCCCAACCTGCCCGAGTATGGGGTTTTTGCTCTGCGGACCTATAGCCGCCCCAATCCCGTAGCCATGTGCCTGACCCGACTGGACAGAGTGGAAGAGGGCAGACTCTATGTGCAGGGACTGGATGCTATAGGGGGGACCCCGGTAATAGATATTAAGCCCTACTATGAGAATGACATAGTGTTTTCGCCAGATACTCCGTATATCATGGGGCAAAACCGGGAAATGCGGCAGGAGCTTATGTTCAGACATGCTCTGGTGCATCACCGGGAAGAATGTCGGGATCTCCATCTGGCTACCAGAATGGCGGTTATTGCAGAAGAACACCTGGGCAAAGTGATGTCCGCTGAACTGGCTGTGACTGTGTTTGGATCACCCTGCCTGGCTGACTGCCTTCAGGGTATCACCAGAGCCAGATTGTCCAACCCCCCCCGCTTTGGTTTTCATATAGATGCAGAGATGTCCCGAAGCATATGGTTAAGA
>Ga0334887_1004667_pt1 | contig 12141 bp, 13 predicted proteins | sample GraSluR1_MG_10_FD_207217 | JGI IMG/M metagenome (GOLD analysis project Ga0334887, IMG submission 207217) | Sludge microbial communities from methane-producing bioreactor in Wageningen University, Netherlands - Granular Sludge_18_07-R1 | ecosystem: Engineered > Bioreactor > Anaerobic >...
GTGCGGGGCGAGCCGCGTCACATCTTCGCCGTCGACCAGAACCCGCCCCTGTTTCGGCCAAACCACGCCGGAGATGGTCATGAGCGTTGTCGTCTTGCCCGCGCCGTTGCTGCCCACGATGGCGGCAAGCTCGCCTTCTTCGACGCACAGACTCACGCCGTCCAGCGCCTGAATATTGCCGTAATATACGTGGAGATCGTCCAATTGCAGCATCTTGGGCGTGGCGCCTTTGGCTAGACGGCGGCTTGCCGCGTGGGCAAGACCTGCCTCTGTTGGGACTGGCCGAGATATGCCTCGATGACGAGCGGGTTGCGGCGGATTTCGTCCGGCGCGCCTTCGCCGATGATCTTGCCGTAGTTGAGCGCTTGGATATGGCGGCAGGTGTTCATGATGACCTGCATATTGTGCTCGATCAGCACGATTGCAAGACGATGTTCCTGTTGCAGCTCCTGCATCAGATCGATCATCGCCGCTGTTTCGGTGGGATTCATGCCTGCGGTCGGTTCGTCGAGAAGGAGGAACTTAGGCGAAAGGCCAAGGGCGCAAGCGAGTTCGAGGCGTCGTTGTTGATTGTAGGAGAGGCGGTTGACCGTTTCGCCGGCGACGTCGCCGATGCCGACGCGTTCCAAGAGGGCGCGTGAACGCTCGGTCAGCGCGCGCTCGCGAAGCGTGAAGTCTGGCGAGGAAAGCAGCGTCCGCCACAGCGCGGCCTCTTCGTGAATCTGGACGGAGACGCGGACGTTTTCCAGCGCGCTGAGCGACTGGAATAAGCGAATCTTCTGGAAGGTGCGGGCGATGCCGCGGCGGGCGACGGCTTCGGGGCGCATGCCGGTGATGTCGGCGTCGCCAAGCGTGATGCGGCCTTTGGTAGGTTTGACGAGGCCGGTGAGCAGGTTGAAGAGGGTGGTCTTGCCCGCGCCGTTTGGGCCGATCACGCCGAGAAGATCGCCCTGGCGGAGTTCAAGCCGATAGCCGTGCAGCGCGTGGACGCCGCGAAAGGACTTGTGGAGATCGGTGACAGTCAGGTAAAGGTGCGCTGAGTCGTCCGCCATACGCGCTGTCTGCTGGAGTGAAGCGGTTATATCACTCGGATGAGACGCGCCGGCAAGCCCATCTCGCGTTAGGATCGGTGGGCGTCTTCGCCACCCAACACGTTGCTTGCGTCTTTGGCATCTGCGCGCACACAGCATTGTGGGCTGGAAGCGGTATGCGGGATATCCCAAGTAGGGAGCGCCGGCGACAAGTCCGCCTCTGGAAATCGGGCGTCCTTGGCGATTTCCATCGTCGAATTATAGCGTTTCATCTGAACCTGTCAAAAGGCAAAAAAACGGCCTGGAAGCGGGCCGGCATGTATTTGAAGCCGGCCTTTCCAGGCCTTGGGGCGAAATGGGTTGATACTTAGCGCGCTTTGGGCTTGCGCTTGGCTGCGGCGGGTTGCGCGGGCGGGCGTCGCCGGCGATCAATCCACACCAGAACCAGGGCGACAACCAGAGCTGCGGCCAGCAGGCTAACAGAAAGCCCGACCTGACCGAGCGCTTCCGGCGCCGCCACCAGCATAACGCCCAACAGGAGCATCATCAGGCCGGAGACCAGTTTGAGCACGCGCCCTTCCTCTTCGGACAGCCTGCGCGAGCCGAACTTTACGCTGAAGACGACGACAATCGCCAGCAGCGGCACGATGTAGATTAAGTTGTAGACGGCGAGGTAGGCGTAATACGTGAGGGTGGGCAACTCCTCCATAGTGAGGATGCGCGTATAGACCATGGGGAAGCCGGCGGTGCAGAGCAACTCGTAGCTGTTGGCGGCGATGGCAAGGAGAATGGTGCTCACGATCATGGCTCCGAGCGATCCGGCTTGCACCAAGTTGCGCATGCGGGCGTAAAGACCCGGCTTTGCGCTTTCGGGAATGGTCAAGGAGACGCCCTGTTTGTACCAGTAGAAGTCCTTGATGTTGATCAGTGCGATTACAACGGCCACGATGCCGGCCAGCGTCGTGATCAACCTCAGTTCGCCGATCCAGAGGAAGACGTTAAGCCAGGCCGCCATAAAGACGAAGTAGATCAGGCCGGAGAACAGCACGAAGATGCCGCCGATCAAGAGCATGCGGCTCCGGCTCTGGGCGTGGACCATGAGGCTGAGCAGGAACATGAGCACGAAGAAGGCGCATGGGTTAAATGCATCCAGCCCGGCGATGACCGCGGTTAGGACGGGCAGAGACAAGCCGGCTGCGTTGATTTCGCCGACGAAGGGGATTGCCACCATTGCTTCAGGAGCGGCGACCGGAGCGCTCTCTTCTTCTGCGGGTTCCGCGCTTGCCTCTGCAGAGGCGGGCGGCGCTGCGGCTACAGCTTCGGCTTGGGAAGCTGCCTGGCATTCGATCAACTGCCGTTTGATCTCGGCGCCGGTGGTTTCCGCCGAACCGTAGCCGGTAATCATGGTTTCGCAGAAGAAGAACGCCGGCACATACATGGCCTCTTGGCCCAATGAAGCGGCCATGTCGACATATTTGTAGGCGTTTTCCTGGAACTGAGTCAGTTCCAAGTCGTGTACAACTAGCCACGGCAGTTCGTCGCGCAGGGCTTCGATGAAGGGGTGCGCTTCGCGGCAGTGCGGGCAGGTAAGAGACCAGAAGAAGTAGAGATGGACCTGCACGTTGCCGTCGTCGCCAACGCTGTACCAGGTATGTAAATCGGCGCTAGGCGTCGACTGGGCTGCCGATTGCTGCAACGTGGCTTGGCCGATGCCGGCGACGATTAAGCCGGCGAGAAGTAGGATCGCTAATAACCGAACGGCGAGCTTCATTATGGTGGTTCTCCAGAGGGAACGGATCACGCGCGTCAGTGGTGCACGCAGCACGCCTCGAACGCCGGCGATGCGCGGCGCAAACCGGGAAACGGTCTGCGAGCCGTGGGGCAAGGCGCCAAGTCGTTGCCGGCGCAACACGCTTGGCTGCAGCCGCACATTCAAGTCTATTGTATTAGCCAATTGTAAAAAAATCTGCGTCCCGACGCGCTAGGCGCGCGGGCAGTCTTGCGTCTAGACGGTGGATTGGTCTTTTACCTGGTCAGATGACCAGGTGATACTATCGCACTTCGAGCAGTTCTACTTCGAAGACCACGGTGACGTTAGGCGGGATGACGTCGTCCATGCCTTCTTCTCCGTAGGCCAATGCGGGCGGGATGACCAACTGCCGCTTTCCGCCCGCCTTCATGCCGATCAGTCCCAGGTCCCAGCCGCCGATGACCTGGCCCATACCCAGATTGAAGGCATATGGTTCGCCATATTCCAGCGAACTGACGAACTGCTCGCCGCCCAATAGCCAGCCTGTGTAGTGAACCACGATTACCTGGCCTGGCATGGGTGCAGGTCCGTCGCCCACGACAAGATCGTAGGTCTTGAGGCCGTTGTCGAAAACGGCATAGCCGGCTTCGTCTACGGCGCTTGGCGCGGCGGGCGCGGTCGGGGCCGTCTCCGCGTGCGGCAAGCCCGCCGGGGCGACCTCGGCACTCTCGGTGTCCTGAGGCGTTGGTGTCGGCTCGGGATCGGCAGGTTCATTCGGCGCGACGGCGGACGCCTCAGTTGGGGTTACAGCGCTTGCCGCAGGAACTTGCTCTACGGCGCGGTCGCGTCCGCAGGAAGCAGTGATGAGCAGGACGATGAGCAGCCCGGTCATGGCCCAGGCGCGGAACGACCGCGTCATGAATCAACCCTCCTCGTTTGCGGGACTAGGTGGCGAATCGCCGTTGTTGGGTCGCGGGTTGGGCCATACGTCCGGCAGTGTTTCGGGGAGCGCGATGACATGTTCCTCGTGACGGAAGATGCGGAAACCGCGCGCCAGGTAGTTGCGCAGGGCGTAGGGATGATCGAGCGTGCAGGTGTGCAGCCATACGCGCGACGTGTGGCGCACCCATGCGCGCCTGACCGCTTCGGTCAGCAGAAGGCCGCCCAGCCCCTGACCAATGAATTCGGGAAGCAGCCCGAAGTAGACGATCTCGACATCTCCCTCGTCTTGGCGCTCCAGCTCAAAGTAGCCGGCGGGCGTGCCATGCCGATAGCCGACCCAGGTCTCTAGTTCGGGGCGATCCAAGTAGGCGAGCCACTGGTCGTAGCGCCAGTTCAGCCGTTCGTACCAGTTCCAGCCTGCGCCGACGCCGGCGTAGAGAAAACGGCTAAAGGCCGGGCTAGGAATGGCGGCGCGGCGCAGCTCGAAACCGGAGACCGCGCTCGTGGAAGGCCGCAGGTGATCCGGGCTGCGCATTTCGAGATGGTAGACGGTGATCCGCGTCCCAGGCTTGTCGCACATAGGAGGAAATGTAGCATCCTTCAGGGCGGATGCCAAGTTTTGGGCAAGAAAAGGCGGCACGCCCGCCGCCGGTGGGCTAGTGAACCCAGGCGATGGCCGGTCGTCTAGTCGGCGGATGTGGGCGCGCCCGCACGCAGGAAAGCCAAAATGGCGAGCATGTCGTCGTCGCTGAGGTCAGGGCGCCCGCCGGATGGCGGCATGACCAACCCGCTGGTGTTGCGCGGGTCTGCCAAGTCCACGCCTTGGCGAATGAAGGCGAGGACTTCGGCGTCGGGCAACTCGAGGACTATTTCGGACGCAACTAGCGAATTGCCGAGGTTGGCCACGCCCGCGGCGTCAGGGCCGTGACAGGCGGCGCAGGCTTCGCGGTAGAGACGTTCGCCGTTCGCGCCCTCGGGAGCGGCTTCCGGAAGAGCGGCTCCGCTGCGTTGGATGGTCGCACCGCTGAGTGTGGCGATGGGCGTAGGCGCTTGCGCCTGGGTCATGGCGGGAAGCTCGGCTAGGGCGAGTGAAGGTTGCGACGCGCCATGCATGAGGCGCATGACGCCGAAGACAAGCATCACGGCGGCGACTATGCCCGCCACAGGCAGCCAGGCGAAACGCAGTTCGACGTCGGGGTCAGGCTCCCCGGCTGTCAGAGCCACGAGCGAGAAGACCGTGATCAGGAAGAAGGCGGTCAGGGCCAAGAACGGGATCGTGACGAAGCCAAACCAGTTGATCCAGGCCATGCTGCACGGTACGCCGGTCTGGCAGACAGTAGAGGAACCGAAGATGTCGGTCTTCTGCAACAGGTAATGGTAGGTGGAGACGCACATCCCAATCAGCGAGAAGGGCAGTACAAGATAGGGCAGATGAGGGTCCCGGCGCAGCAGGCCGATGGCGAGCACGCCGGCCAGCGGATACATAAAGATGCGTTGCACCCAGCAGAGCTGGCAGGGGATGTACCCCAGGACTTCGCTGAAATAGAGGCTGCCGAGCATGGCGACCCAGGCGACGAGCAGGGCAATGTAGAGGGCCGCGCGGTTGAGCAACTGGTTGACTTGTTCGGTGTTCATACGCCTTCCCGTTGAGCGAGCGACGGCGCGCCCGCAGACGCGCCCAGAGAGCGAAATGTTGTGAAGACCCGCCAAGATCAGTCTTCGGCGGAGCGATGCTCTTCGTTGAGAGTGTCCAGCAGGTCAAGGATGACGGCGTTGTCCGGTATATCCTGCATGCTGTCGCCGTGATGCGTGTAGCGGACGAGGCCGTTGACATCAACCACGGCCAACGCGGGCAGGCGTCCTAATTTGAGCAGCCGCACTTCTTGGCCGTAGCTGTCCGCAATCCGGTGGTCCGGGTCGGGAATGCCGACGAACGGATACCCTTCCTTTTCCCAGTGGCTGCGGAACGACGCTTCGTCTTCCGGCCCGATGATGATAATCGCAGCGTTGCGATTGCGAAAATCGTTAAAATCTTGGCGCAACTGCGCCATATGCCGGCGGCAGTGCGGTCAGGCAAAGCCGCGGTTGAAGACGAGGACGACATGGCTTTGGCCGCGATAATCGGACAGGGAGACGGTCTGCCCGTCGACGGCGGTCGCGCTGAACTCGGGGGCGGGGAGTGCGTCGGGCATGGTGCTGTTCGCTTTCTCGTGCCGGCTAATGGGGCGGCGGAGGGAACCGGGCTACTCGGCTGCGGGCGCGCCGGATGAATACTGCGTCGTGTCCGCGGGGCCGGTCAAGAGCGCGCCTGGTTCTCCGACGAAGCCGTAGGCGCGCGAGACGATGTAGAGCGGGCGATTCTTCACCTCGTCGTAGATGCGCCCCAGGTATTCGCCCAGAATGCCCAGGAAGATGAGCTGGACGCCGCCGAGCAGGAGGACGCTGACAAGGGTGGTGGCTTGGCCCAGAAAGAAGTTGTTGCCCGACAGGCGAAGGATGACCGTGAGGAGGATGCCGAGGAGGCTGAGAAAGGCTAGGCCGAAGCCGACATAGGTCGCCAGGTGAAGGGGCAGGTAGCTGAAACTGGTGATGGCGATGATGGCGAGGCGCAGCATCTTGCGCAGCGGGTACTTGGTCTCGCCGGCAAAGCGCACGGCGCGCACATACTCGACGCCGGTCTGGCGAAAGCCCACCCAACTGCTCAGACCGCGCATGAAGCGGTGCTTTTCGCGCAGGCGGCGCATTGCCAGGACGACACGACGATCCATGAGGCGGAAGTCGCCGGTGTCGAGCGGGATGTTGACATCGGTGATGCGCTGCAAGAGCCGGTAGAAGAGGCTGGCAGTCCACAGCTTGAACTTGGTTTCGCCCTGGCGCTCGGTGCGCACGGCGTAGACGACCTCGTAGCCTTCGCGCCATTTCTCGATCATGTCGAGAATGGTTTCGGGCGGGTCCTGGAGATCGGCGTCCATCACGATCACGGCGTCGCCCTCGGCGAAGTCGGCGCCGGCGGTGATGGCGATCTGGTGGCCGAAGTTGCGTGCGAAGTCCAGCACGCGCACGCGCGGGTCTTTTTCGTGCAGGGCCAGCAGCAGTTCGAGGGAGTTGTCGACGCTGCCGTCGTTGACGCAGATCAGCTCCCACGTCTCGCCGGTGCTGTCCATGATCTGGACGACGCGGCGATACAGCTCGGGGATAACGCTTGTTTCGTTCCAGATGGGAACGACGACCGAAAAGACGGGGCGCACATAGTCCGAAACTTGGTCCATAGCGATATCGTATACGAAGTGCGATGCGCGGTCAAAAGTTCTGAGTACTCGACTAAGCGTACTGCGCACGCGGGCGATTTGGCGGGCAAATTGACGCGGGTAGGGGGAAATGCTAGACTGCGACACAGCCAAAGTGGCGGCGCGCCGGACCGTAGGCTTGTGCCCCGGCGCCTATGCTAGAACGGACGGTTGCGTGAGCAAAGCTGTACAGTCGGGAGTCGGCCAGGACTGGGCGGGAAGCCTGCCCCTTTTTGCGCATAACGTGGGCGGCGAGCTGACCCAGAGCTATGAGATCGACGACTTCCGCGCCAAACGGCTGCTCTTCAGCCGGCTGGACCGGCCCGGCGCGGTGCATGTGTACAGCGCCCCCTGCCGGGCGGGCGAGCGGTTGCGCGTCCAGATGCTGATCCCATCGCTGCCTCTGGGCGGCGGCCTTGCCCCTGCGTTTGCGGTGGCGGCGCAGAGCCTGCCCTACAGCGCAGATGTGCACAAGCTGCCCTTCGAGCTTCCGGCCGGATATAGCGCCGTGGTCGCGCCGCCGCCCGGCGACCTGGCGGCGCCTCTCCAGGATCGCCTAACAGGGGCGCACTACTACCCTGGGCCGGTGATCGACACGCGGACGTTGGTAAGCGGCCGCTGCTATATCGTGGTGTGGAGCCCGCGCAACCAGATGGGCAAGTATGCGTTGCAGGTTGGGCATCACTGGCCGCTGAGTTCGCTGTACTGGCTGAAAACGCCGGTTTTTTGGTGGCGGATTCGCGGCTGGTACGGCCTTAGCCGGACGGCTGCGTATATGGCGGCGACCAGTGCGCTGGCTGGGCTTGCCGTCGCCTGGGCGCTGTTCAAACGGCGTGGTTGAGGAGAGAGGCGGGTCATCCGTGCGCATCATCCTGTATTTGGGCAAGGGCGGGGTCGGCAAGACGACCATCGCCGCGGCATCGGCGCTGCGCTGCGCCCGGCTTGGCTACCGCACGCTGGCGGTGAGCACCGACATCGCTCACAGCCTGGCGGACAGCCTCGACGTCGCGCTGTCGGGGGAGCCAACAGAGGTCGCGCCCAATCTATTCGCCCAGGAGATCAACGTGCTGGACGAGATTCGCCAGCACTGGGGCAAGATGCAGGATTACGTTGGCCATGCGCTGCGCCAGCAGGGGATGAGCAAGGCTGTGGCCGAGGAGATGGCCGTCCTGCCCGGCATGGAAGAAGTAGTCAGCCTCTTGCACATCTACCGGCAGGCGCGCGAGGGCAACTTTGACCGCGTGATCGTGGACGCCGCGCCCACTGGCGAAACCATCCGCCTGTTGAGCGTGCCTGAATCGTTCCAGTGGTATGCAGGGCGCGTGGCAGGCTGGGGCGATACGACGCTGCGCCTGACGTCGATGCTGCTGCGCCGTTTTGTGCCGGACCGGGATGCAATCGCCGGTCTGAACAACTTGGTGGACGGTGTGCGCGAGCTGCAAGGCGTGCTCAGCGACCCGCAGATCACCAGTTATCGCGTGGTGCTCAACCCGGAGAAGATGGTGCTGAAAGAGGGGGCGCGTGCCGTCACCTACTTGTCGCTCTTCGGCTACCCGGTCGACGCGGTGATGGTCAACCGAATTCTGCCCGGTCTGGTCAGCTGCGAGACAGGCGAAGTGCGCGTCGAGCAGCCGAGCGAAGACCCGTATATGCGTCGATTGCAGGAGATACAGGCGCGCTATTTGGCCGACATCGAGCGCGAGTTTTACCCGCTGCCGATCTTCCGCTCGCCGTGGTACGATACGGAGATGGTGGGCATTGAGCGGCTCGACGAACTCGCCGTCAGCCTGTTCGGTGAGCGCGACCCCGGCGAGATCTTCTTTGTCGGGCAGGCGCAGGCCATTGAGGAGGACGGCGAGGATTTCGTGCTGAAGTTGCCGCTGCCGCAGGTCGAGTTGCACAAGGTGAAGCTCATCAAGCGTGGCGACGAGCTGTTCGTGACGATCGGCAATTTCAAGCGCGAGCTGCTGTTGCCCAGCGTACTGGCGCAGCGTGAGGCGAGCGGCGCGGTGTTCGCCAACGGCGCGTTGAAGATTCGGTTTCCGCCGCCCGTCGAACAGCGGGCCTAGACCACACGTGAGCGGCACATGATCGGCGCACTCAGAATACTGACCAACTTGATTGCGGGCGGGGCCGGCTTTGCGACCGGTTTCCAGATCGGCGTGCGCGCCGGCTGGCTGCGACAGCCGCGGCCGATGCCTCACCAACTGGCGGCGACGCTGGAGAACCCGCTGCGCCTGGCCTATCGCAACCCCGGCGAGACGTTGGGGCTGTACGGCTTTCGCGCCGGCACGACTGTTTTGGACCTTTGCTGCGGCAGCGGCCTGTTCACGGCGGAGATGGCGCGCATGGTAGGCCCGGAGGGCGTGGTGCATGCCGTTGATATTCAGCGCCCTTTGCTCGATCTTGCCGAGAAGCGGCTGTTCGAGGCGGGGCTGGCGGACCGGGTGCGGCTGCATCACCGCTCCGCGACTAATTTGCCGCTGGAAGACGGTTCGGTCGACCTGGCTGTGATCATATCGGCCCTGGGCGAACTGCCTGACAAGGTGCAAGCCCTTGCCGAGGTGAAGCGCGTGTTGAAGCCGGACGGCCGTCTGGCGATCAGCGATGAACGGCTCAGCCCGTCCTATTTGTCCCCTGGCGCCGTGCGCCGCGTAGCGGAGGCCGCCGGTTTTCGTTTCGGCGGCAAGAGCGGCGGCGGGCTTTCCTACCATATGATCTTTCTGAACAGCGCGAATCATAGCGAAATCGTATAGGCGCCGTTTCGTATAGCCTGCTTTGGAGCAGGTGCGCCCAGCGTTGCGCCGCGGTTTTGGAACCCGCCTTCCTTCCCTGAAAAGACAATCATGCTAGACTTTTCTATTGAAATGGCGCTGCCATACGCGACAGACGATCTGCCCGGAATCGGCGGCAAGCTGCGCGCTAAGTCGGAGCATTTCGTGGTCGAGGAGATTCCGCTCTATGAGCCGCAAGGGTCGGGGCAGCATCTCTACATTAACATTACGCGTACAGGCCTGACGACCAAAGAGGTAGAGGCGGCCTGTGCTAGGCTTTTCGGTCTGAAACGGTCGCAGATCGGGTGCGCGGGGCTGAAGGATAAGAACGCACGCACGACGCAGACCTTCAGCCTGGACTTGGGCGTCCAGCCGGGGATAGCGGATGATGCGGTCGCCGCCAGGCTAAGCGATGCAGTCGGCGTGCAAGTCAACTGGGTGCGGCGTCATCGCAACAAGCTGAAGACCGGTCATCTGCTGGGCAACCGCTTTGAGATCGTGGTGAGCGAACCCGACTGCTCGGCAGAGGAATGCTTGGCTCGCTGTCACCGCATCGCCGAGCGGCTGATCGCCCAGGGGCTGCCGAACTATTTCGGGCCGCAGCGCATGGGCCGAGAAGGCGCGAACGTAGCCCAGGGTTTGGCGATTCTGCAAGGATCGCTGAAGAAGCGGGACAAGTGGCTGCGCCAATTTCTCGTGTCCAGCGTGCAGAGCTATCTGTGCAATCGCTATTTGGCCGAGCGCGTTGGAATGGGGGCGTTCGACCGGCTGTTGGCCGGGGATGTCGCCAAGAAATACGCCACCGGCGGCCTGTTCGATGTCGTCGATCTCGACCAGGAGCAGCCGCGCTACCAGGCTCAGGAGATCAGCTTCACGGCGCCGCTCTTTGGGCCGGCAATGTGGGCGGCGCAGGCGGAGGCGGGCGCGCTGGAGGATAAGGTTCTGGCGCAGTCCGGGCTGACGGTGGAGGATTTTGGACGGGCGCGCGTCAACGGGACACGACGGCTGGGACGCCTTCTCGTGACCGACCTAGAGGTGCACAGCCATGCCGAGGGCGTGCTGGTGCGTTTCAGTCTGACCAAGAGCGCCTACGCTACGACCGTCCTGCGCGAGTTGATGAAGGCGGACGCGGCGCTGGATGGGGTGGAGGAGAGCGCAGAGGATCTGTAAGGAGCGGCGTTGCACGGTTTTGGCGCACGCCTGTTGAGATGGGTTAGGTGAGTTTGTGGAAACAGGACATCGCAATTTGCATAGGCGGTACATTCAGGATGAACAGGCTGAGGATCAAGGGACAGTGACGATGGAGATGCCCCTCTTCCCGCTCAACGTGGTGCTGTTCCCCGGAATGGTCCTGCCCCTGCACATTTTTGAGCCGCGTTACCGCGAGATGATCAACCGCTGTATCGAGGAGGAAAAGCCCTTCGGCGTGGTGCTGATCGACGAGGGGCAGGAAGTGGGCGGGCCGGCGACGCCGCGCCTGGTCGGGACGGCGGCGCGTATCACGCGCGTCGACCGGCTGGACGGCGGGCGGATGAACATTACGACTGTGGGCACGAAGCGTTTTCGCATTTTGGAGCTCGACCGCAGCCGCGCTTATCTGACGGCTAAGGTGCGGCAATACCCGGTCGCCAATGGCGGCACGCGTTTGGCGGAGCGACTGGCGCGCGAGTTGCGTCCCAAGGTGCTTGAGTACGTCGAACTGCTCAGCGAGGCGAGCAAGACCGAACTGCGTCTGGACCGGCTGCCCGAAGATGCGACGACGCTTGCCTTGCTCGTCGCTATCGCCTTGCAGGTCGACAATGAGGAGAAGCAGGCGTTGCTGGAAATGTCGCATGTGCCGGAGATGTTGGCGCGTGAGCGCTACTTGCTCTCACTAGAAACGGCGCTGCTGCGACACATGGTGCGGACGCAGGCCGACGTCCAGGAGATGGGCGGGGGGCCGACAGGGTACGTTTTCCCGAATTAGGGATTTGCCACAGCGGCGAGTTTTGTGATAGGATAGTTGATGCTTTGGGGGATTAGCTCAGTTGGCTAGAGCGCTACGTTGACATCGTAGAGGTCACTGGTTCAAGTCCAGTATCTCCCACCTGGTATCTGAATCGATTAACGCGTTGACCAGGACAAGTACGGGGTCAGGCGTCTTGGCAGAGAGCGGCGATCACCGGCTGAGAGTTGCCGCAGGACGTACCCGGAACACCGCCTGGGAGCGGACAGCGGAACGCTGCAAGCCAGTATGCTGTCCCGGCCGGCTCCGTTATCAGCCCCACGAGTGGCCGCTGCGGCGGCAACATGGGTGGAACCGCGAAGAATTGCTTCGTCCCATGAGGGACGGGGCTTTTTTGTTTTTGGGTTTATAC
>Ga0334887_1004672_pt1 | contig 12125 bp, 9 predicted proteins | sample GraSluR1_MG_10_FD_207217 | JGI IMG/M metagenome (GOLD analysis project Ga0334887, IMG submission 207217) | Sludge microbial communities from methane-producing bioreactor in Wageningen University, Netherlands - Granular Sludge_18_07-R1 | ecosystem: Engineered > Bioreactor > Anaerobic >...
TAGGGGCAGCCTAATAATTTCGAATTTAGATGCAGGGCAGCCAGTCCACCTGGACCTCGCCGCAGGTTCCGTTGCCCCAGAGCTGGATGAACTTCTCGATGGAGAAGACGCCCGTCAGGTCTTCAACGGACCGGCCCCACTCGTAGTGTCTCCCCTTGCAGTTGGTGGCTACATCCTTGGAGAGCCAGCCGATATGGGCGACGCCGATGACGTTGGAGTTGATGTTAGCCTCCAGGGCTCCGGTGCAGTCGCCGCAGCCGAAGCAGCCGTCTGCGCCACAGTTCGTCGGATCCCATGAGCTACAATCCCTCCTCGTCTTCACCTCGGTGTTCTTCTGGAGGTGCTCGGCGTGGGTGTACATCTCGACCATGGTGGCTCCGATGTAGTAGTTCTGGACGCAGAGCTTCTCGATCCACTTCTGATCGTAGGTGCCGGTCTGATAGCTGACAGGCATGTACTCCAGCTCGGTCTCCTTGTTGAAGTTGATGTAGTCGACGCAGCCGCTACCGGGATCAAAACTATCGATGATGCAGGGATCATCTCCACCACATTGATAGGGAGATCCACACTCGGTCCCGGGGCACCAGGGTCCATAGGGGTCCCTCTCGGCCTCGATCTCGGTCATCGATGAAATGACGTTACCGCTTCCAGACTCCTTCTCGACCAGCTTGTTTCCGTTCAGGCCGGGCTGAGTCTGAATGATGATCTCGGTGTTCTTGTAGCCGACGCCCTTTATGTTCGACTTCTCGTACATGTAGTTGGCAGCGCCGGCCATGCCCACCAGGGCGATTCCGATTACCAGCGTTATAGCCAGTTCTCTCTTCATTCAGTTCCCACTCCGTTCGCTGTTACCCTCTAATTTGATGCCATCGACGGCCGCAAAAAAATCGGCCCGATGCGGCATAGCTCGCTCCTGAGAGCTATGGCTAGATCGGATGGTTTCCATGATCCGCCTCATTAAGCCGTGAAAGGCGGTCTAATTTCGACCTAGCCGGCTATTCCGGCAGAAGCTCACAACCCCCAAGGAGCTCCCAGCCTGTCCGAGAACCGAACCCATTCAGCTTCATCGTCCAGGCACACCTCTCCTTCGGGTTGATGGCATAAATATCTATCGAGCCGCCTATTAGCGATTATTTTAATTATTTATATAATATGTGAATTTCTCTCTGCATCGAAATCCAAGAGACGATGAAGTCTATGCATCTCGAATTCCATTCTTCTAAATCAATCCGAATCCAAAAAGAAAAGCTTCTGCCAGCGTAGCCTATCAGTCTCTTAATCAGATTGGAGGCTTCTGAGCCATCCGAGAAGCCGGGCGGATCGCAAAATACAGCTCCATCCATAGAAACCAGCATCCATCCGATAATGCTCCTCCTGGGCCAATGGAGGATGGTAGCAGGCTCCTCCCCTCAGGCCATCTACTGGCCATCTCCTTTCTCCACCAGGAGGACGTTCTCCTTCAAGAGCTTGAGCTTTCTGGAGGGGCCTCCTCGCCCTCTCAGAGGAGGACCCTCGCCAGGAGGGTCATGGCCATGACGGCCGGGACCGCATACTTGGCTATAGGCAGCGCCAGCCTCCTCCCCCGCCCCATCTCCTCGGCGAGGGCCTTCCCGTCCATAAACCAGGTGAAGGTGACGGCGATGAGGGTCGCCGTCAGGACGAGGCCTACGCCCCCGACGGTCTCGTCCATGATGTCGAGGACCCTCACCCCCCCGACCTCCAGGGCGGCGCTGCTGTAGCTGAGGGCCGAAGGCAGCCCCAGGGCGATGGTGCCGGCGGTGAGGGCGAAGCTCACCCTCCTCCTGGAGAAGCCGGTGGCAGCGGCCACGGAGGCGGCGCTCACCTCCAGCATCGAGACCGCCGAGGTCATGGCGGCGGAGAAGAGGAGGGCGAAGAAGGCGACGGCAAAGGCAGAGCCGTAGGGCATCACCTCGAAGGCCCGGGGTAGGGTCGAGAAGGCGAGCTCCGCTCCGGCCGCCGGCTCCAGGCCGTAGGTGAAGACGACCGGAAATATCACCAGCCCCGCCAGGATCGCCACCGCCAGGTCGGCGAAGGTTATGATCAATGACGAATTCAGGATCCCAATCCCCTCGTCGAGGTAATCGCCGTAGGTGAGGAGGATCCCGTAGCCGACGGAGAGGGAGAAGAAGGCCTGGCCGAAGGCGGCGGCCCAGAGGAGGGGGTCGGCGAGGACGGAGAAGTCGGGGGTGAAGAGGTACCGCCATCCAGCCCCAAACCCCTCCAGGGTCGAGGAGAAGGCGGCAAGGCCCAGGAGTAGGAGGAAGGAGAAGGGGATCAGGAGCTTCGTCGCCCTCTCGATCCCGTCCTTTATCCCGAGGGATACGATCCCCCCCATCACCAGGGCCGAGACGATGAAGTAGACGATGGGGCTGTAGGTCGAGGTGAAATCCGCGAACTCGACCCCCTCTCCGGCGATGGAGAAGCCGACGTAGGCTAGGGTCCAGCCGGTGACGACCAGGTAGTAGGAGAGGATCGAGAAGACGACGGCGCAGACGACCCACCCCAGGGGCCTGAACCGGTGGCTCGCCCGGCCGAAGGCGGTGACCACGTCCCCCCGGAGCCGCCTCCCCACCGCCAGCTCCAGCATCATCAGGGGGAGGGCGAAGGCGAAGACCGCTATGAGATAGGGGACGAGATAAGCCCCCCCGCCGTTCTGCCCCACCACCGAGGAGAACCGCCAGATGTTCCCTATCCCCACCGCCGAGCCGACGGAGGCGAGGATGAAAGCCGTCCTCGAGGACCACCTTTCCAAGATTTAACCTCCGGATCGATAGAAGACCCCTCATGACCATGGCGCGACAGATTATCTATTTTGCCCGGCTCAGGGGGTAGGGGGGAGAGGCCAAAAATCGGCTTTTTTGAGAGGCAGGCTGAATCCCCCTCTCCAAGGGCGGCCAGACGGCCCGGGCCCTTCGCTACTCAGCCGAAGCTGGTCCGAACCGATGAGGTGGAACCCGGGGGAGCTCAGGGAAGGATCCAAGTTCCTGCCCTTCCGACAAGGGCGCTCCCCAGATGGTCGACGTCGGTTATGAGGGCACCCCTCCCGGTCGCCTCGGCGAAGGCGAGGGCTGCCTCCACCTTAGGCCCCATGCTCCCCGGAGGGAGGAGATCTAGGAGATCCCGGGCCTCTTCGGGGCGGAGGTGGGGGATCGGCTCGGCCCCTTCGCCGCCGAAGTCCCTGTAGACCGCGTCCACCTCCGTCAGGATCACCAGCCTCTCCGCCCCCAGGCCGACGGCCATGAGGGAGGAGGTGAGGTCCTTATCCACCACCGCCTCCACCCCAAAGAGCTCCCGGCCCCGGCCCCGGCGGACGGGGACCCCACCGCCGCCACCGGCGATGACGAGGTGCCCCTCGGCCACCGCCTCCCGGATCACCCCCATCTCCACCACCTCCCGGGGCCGGGGGGAGGGGACGACCCGCCTCCACCCTTTGGACCCGGGGGCGAGGTCCCAGCCCGCCTCCGCCCGGAGCCGGAGAGCCTCCTCCTCGGAGTAGAACGGCCCCACCGGCTTCGTCGGCCGGGCGAAGGCGGGGTCCGATCCGTCGACGACGACCTGGGTCATCACCGCCGCCACGTCCTGATGCGGATGGGCTGAGGCGGATCTGATGGTCCTCGCGAGGAGGTAGCCGATGGACCCCTGGGTCTCGGCTACGAGGACGTCCAGGGGCTCAGGAGGGATCCGGTCCCGGGTCGCCTCGATCCGGAGGAGGATCATCCCCACCTGGGGGCCGTTCCCGTGGACGAGGACCACCCCCTCCCCGGAGGGGTTGACGAGGCGGAGGGCCCCTGCCAGGGCCCGGGCCCGGGACCCCTGGGAGCTGGGGTCGAGAGGGTCGGGGAGGAGGGCGTTTCCGCCGAAGGCGACGACATCGACCGTTCACCCACCCCCGGCCCTCGCCCCCGCAGCGAGGGTGGCGAGGAACCCCTCCACCACCCCCCGGAGCCCCGGCTCCTCCTCCTCCACCATCTCGTAGGTGACCCGGAGGACGGGCTTCTTGATATTCAAGGAGGCGGCCAGGTCCACGGGCGTGGAGACGACGACCGCCTCCGCGGGGACCCGGTTGATGGTCTCCTCCAGCTCCGCCATCTGGTGAGGGTAGTAGCCCATTGCCGGGAGGACAGGCCCGATCTGGGGGTACCTCCTGAAGACCTCCGCGAAGGACCCCACGGCGTAGGGCCGGGGGTCGACCACCTCCGCCGCCCCGTACCGCCACGCCGCCTCCAGCCCCGCCCCGTGGCTCATCCCCCCGTGGCTGAGGCTGGGACCGTCCTCCACCACCAGGACCCTTCTGCCGGCGACGAGCTCAGGGCGGTCGCCCCGGACCTCCGAGGAGGTGAGGACCGTCCTCGCCCCGGGGTTAACCCTCCGGACGCTCTCCCTGATCTCCGCCACGGCCCGGGAGCCCGCCGTCCTCGCCTTGTTGATGACGACGACGTCTGCTCGGCGGAGGTTCACCTGGCCGGGGTAATAGGAGAGCTCGTGCCCCGGCCGGAGGGCGTCGGCGAGGGTGATCCAGAGGTCGGGGCGGAAGAAGGGGAGGTCGTTGTTCCCGCCGTCCCAGACGATCAGGTCCCCCTCCTCCTCCGCCATCTCCAGCACCTCGGCATAGTCCACCCCCGCCAGGACCGGCGCCCCCTCCCTCAGATGGGCCTCATACTCCTCCCGCTCCTCCATAGTCACCCCCGCGCGATCCAGGTCATCGAGGGCGATAAACCTCTGGGCCCTCATCGCATCGAGGTCGCCGTAGGGCATCGGGTGGCGGACGACCGCCGGCCGGAGCCCCCACCCCCGGACGATCCGGGAGACGTACCGGGCAGCGGGGCTCTTTCCCGCCCCCGTCCTGACGGCGGTGACGGCGATCACCGGGAGGCGGCTTTTGAGCATCGTATGCTCGCCGCTCAGGAGGCCGAAGTCCGCCCCAGAGGCTAAGACACGGCTTGCGAGGTCGATCACCTCCTGGGCTGAGAGGTCGCTGTAGGCGAGGATGCACCTCTCCACCCCCTCCTCCCGGACGATCTCCTCCAGCTCCTCCTCCGGCCAGATGGGGAGGCCCCGGGGATATAGCGGCCCCGCCAGCTCCGGGGGGTAGGACCGGCAGGCGATGCCGGGGATCTGGGCGGCGGTGAACCCCACCACCTCATACCTACCCCGATCTCTGAAGAACAGGTTGAAGTTGTGGAAGTCCCGGCCTGCAGCCCCCAGGATCAGAATTCGCTCTCTATCGGCCATCGCGGTTTTAATTGTTCTTTCATGATCATCAATCTGACCCCCACAAACGGGGAGACGATCATGAGCGATGATCCCCTTCCAGAAGCCGAAACCGCTCGGGCAATTTTTCTCGTCGGTTTTAAGTAGCTTTGACCCCAATGATGGGAGAAGGGTGGTTTGCGTTGAGAGAGTTTCCCAGGCCGAGGGTGGTGGTGAGCCGGTGCATCGAGGTTGACCACTGCAGGTACAACGGCCAGATCATCAGCAGTGACTTCGTAAAGAGCCTTCAGCCTTACGTTCAGTTCGTACCGGTCTGCCCCGAGGTAGAGATCGGCCTCGGCGTCCCCAGGGACTCGGTGAGGCTCGTCTCTACCGGCAAAGAGAAAGAGACGAAGCTCATCCAGCCCGCAACGGGTCGGGACGTCACGGCGGAGATGACGGCCTTCGCCGGATCTTTCCTCGACGCCGTCGGCGACGTCGACGGCTTCATCCTCAAGGCCAGCTCCCCCTCCTGCGGGATCAGGAACGCCAAGGTCTACCCCGCCGCCGGGAGGTCGGCGGCCCTCACCAGGAACGCCAGCGGCCTCTTCGGCGCCACCGTCCTGGCCCGCCACCCCCACCTCTCCGTCGAGGACGAGGGGAGGCTCCGGAACCCTAGGATCAAGGAGCACTTCATGACGAAGCTCTTCACCCTGGCGAGCTTCCGGGAGGTGAAGAGGTCGGGGTCGATGGAGGAGCTACTCCGGTTCCAGACGGAGAACAAGATGCTCCTCCTCGCCTACCACCAGGCTGAGGCGAGGGCCCTGGGGGCGATCGCCGCCAACCACGACCATCGGCCTTTCCCCGAGGTGGCGGGCGACTACGAGCCCCACCTGGCAAAAGCGCTATGCAGGGCCCGGAGGTATACCTCCAACATCAACGTCCTGATGCACATCTTCGGCCACTTCAAAGGCCGCCTGTCGCCGGGGGAGAAGGCGATCTTCCTCGATAACGTCCAGAGGTACCGGGACGGCAAAATTACTATCTGCCCCAACACCACCATCCTCAAGGCCTGGGTGGCCCGCTTCGAGGACGAATACCTGGGAAGCCAGACCTTCTTTGAGCCCTACCCGGAGGACCTGATCGAGGTCGACCCCGCCGTCTCCCACCGGGGCCGAGACCTCTGGAGATGAGGCTCTGGAGATGAGGGATTGGATGAGAAGCGGGGGGAGGGAAGGGCGGAAACCGGAAGGAAGGGGGAAGAATGAGAGGATTGGGGGAGGAGATGAGGGCGGGCCCTCAGCCCTCCGCCATCCTCTGGGCCCTCTCCTTCTCCGCGAGGATTATGTTATCGTTCAGGGCCTGCTGGGCGACCTCGTCCCTCCACCAGGCGAGCCTCTCCAGCCCCAGGGCCTCCTCCGCCTCGAATATCCCCTCAAACTCTCGGTGGTAGCGGGTGTACTCCGGGCTGAGGGGGACCATCGATGGGCCTCCCACCGCCGTAAAGGAGGGGTCGACCTCGATCACCTCGCCCTTCTTGTTCTTCACCAGGAGCCAGAGGTGATCGGCGCCCCGGCCCCGGAAATCCTCGGCGTAGGCGAAGGTGACGTCAAAGCCGGTGCTCTTGAGGTACCACTCGTAGAAGGCGGCCCTCTCGAAGACGTCGAGGCTGGCGGTGTAGCCCCTGATGGAGCTGCTGTACCTGATGACGTCGTCGGGGTTCTGGACGTCGGCGGGCTTCAGCTCCAGGTAGTAGGGGTCGGGCACCCCTTCCGTCCCATCGGCCCCGAAGGGTCCGTCGATGCCTCCATCCCCGTGGAGGAGGGCGTAAGCCCCAATGAGGAGGACCACGGCCGCGAGGACGACCCCTTTTCTTGCCATTTCTCAAGCCCACCCTTGGAATATCAGTTCACTAGGCCCCGGTCTTTGAGGATCTGCTCCACTATCGTCCGAACCTCATCCTCGTCGACCTTTCTGCGGCCGTGGACGTCGTGGGCGCCGGTACCCTGCCTCGACCTCTCGAAGATGTTCCTCTCGTCGAGGAAGAAGGGCTTCTCTCCCTCCTCGATCCTCTTGAGACCCGCTTCAAACCGCGTTCGAATCCCATCGTCCCCATAGAAGTAGTCGGCGAGGGCCCTCTTCGTCAGATCCGGCATCCCATCCTTTACGAGGTGGCTCTCGGGATCGTCCATGTACCTGATCGCCATCCTGATCACCCTGTGAAGCCGATGCTCGAGGTTCCCCTTCACCTCGCATCCCCTCTTCTCCCCGTAAGGGTTTCGCAGGATGATCAGGACCTCATCCCAGCCGTTCTCCCCGAGCTTCCTCCACGGCTCTATCCGATCCGCAGAAAGGCCCGTCTCCCTCGCCACCGCCTTCCCAATCTCCTCGAGATTCATGAACCCTCTAGTGAAGACGTAGGCCTTCTCTGCCCGCCGCGGATCGCAGCCGAAGAGCTTCCCCTCCGAGAGGGCCTTTCTGACTAATTCGTCCTCAGGGTCCTTCCTCCTCCTATCCCGGAAGTAGCAGGGGACGAGGATGGGCGGGCGGTCGAGCCCCTCAATGAACTTCTCCCTCATCGCCAGGCTCGGAGGGTCCTCCCCGGGATAGTGGCGGCCGGCGACGAATGGCCTCATCGACTGGTGGATGAAGTCGTCGATGGCAGGGTAGTTCTGGCCGAACCTCTCCACCAGGATCTGGTTGTCCATCAGGATCACCCCGTCCACCCCCACCCCCACCTTCTTGGTCAAGAGGTCGAAGAGGGATATGGAGGCACCCAGATCCCTCTTCGCCTCCTTAGCCCTCTGCTGAGGGTCGGTCCCCTCCTCCGTGAGAATCCCCAGGACGAAGACTGGATAGGCGGGCCTCTCCCCCCGGATGTACCTGGTTATGGGGTTGACGAAGCCGGTCCCCGTACCACCGCCGAGGGAGACGATGAAGAGGATTCCGTCGCACATCTCCGATCCGCTGTTCTCCTTCGCAGCTGCCAGGGTCGTATAATCTCTTATCCTATCCCAGGCTGCCCGGAGGATCGGGTTCTCCGACCCGTTCTCCGAGAGGGCGGAACGCTTCACCTCCTCGTCCGCCTCAAAGATCTCGAAGACGGCCTTGAGAAACTCGGCCTGCCTCATGAACCCCTGCTTTTTGACGTCGTACCCGTATCGGTCGACGATCAGCTTCGAGGTCTTCGACTCGGACACGATGACGTCATGGGGAATGAAGTAGCAGGGGTAGCACCCCCTTTCCTCAGAGCCGAAGAAGCTCTGGTTCTCCGTCTCCTGGACGTCCGCCTCCAGCCAGAGGCCCTTGACGCCTCCGAAGGAGACGTGCTCTCCCAGGGACTTCTTGAGGGGTGCAACGTCCTGGTTTTTGAGGAACCGCTCCGCCAGATGTCCCCCACAACCGCCGATCCCAACTATACAGAGCCTCATCTCATCCCTCCTCGGGCCTCAGCATATACGGGGAAGAGGAGCGCCACCTCAGAGCCGAAGAGGGCTAGGAAGGCGAGCCCCCTAGTAGCGGGGTCCACCTCGGGAAATATTGTCCCCTGTTGAACGGAAAGGGCTATGGAGAGGGCTAGGACCGGCACCGTCAGCATTATCGCGACCTTCGTCTTCCTGGAGAGCTCGTAGTAGCCGTAGAGTTCCCTGGGGATGAAGGCGGCCGCCAACCCCGCCAGAAGGAGAACGAAGAGGCCGAAGGCCGCAAAGCCCAGGGGTCCCGAAGATAAAGTCGGCATCTGGTAGTAGTTGTGGCCAGGGAATATCTCGGGGGTCAGGAAGTAGAAATAAGCGAAGGCGGCGAAGAGGAGCATCCAGGCCACCACCGCCGCGGCGTTGAAGTTCGATCCCTGGCGGGTGAACATCTCCTCTCGAAGATCCTCGGGGGATACTTCACCGTCCCGGGTGGTGGCCGCCACGTTCCGATAGGTCCTATCCATGTTCAGCCTGTGGAGGAGGACGCCTCCGGCGAGGAGGAGGATGAATAGCCCGACGCCCAGAAGGCCGTTGGAGTATATGCCGGCGAGGAAGCTCGATACCCCCTCGGAGGCGAGGCCTGAAGATATATCGACGGCCTGGACCGCCGCCACCGTCTCGTTCAGGTCGCTCATCGGTACAGCCTCCTCTCGATCACGATCCCACCCGCAAGGGCTGCCAGCAGTACCACGAGGAGGTTTCCGATCGTGACCATGGAGTATATCGGATACCTGACGATCTTCGGATTTATCTTCCCATCGGAGGTTCCGCCCATCTCCTCTTTGGAGTTCTGGTCCGTCGCCGAGTACTTGAAGTAATAGCTGAAGCTCTCGTCGGCGTCAGATACGTCGAAGGGCTGAAGGTCGAAGATCACCACCTGCGCCTCCTCCGAGGCGTTGATCTCCCTCGTCGCCTGGTACCTCTTGGGATGGGAAGGGGTGCTGGTGTAGAGGTCTATCCGAAGGTTATCCACCTCCGGGTTCTTCACCCTGAGGCTGAACCGGTAGCTCTGCCACCAGTACCGGTTCTCATCGGCGGCCTCCACATGGGGGTCCGAGACGAAGATCTTGGGGCTGGGAAGGAGGCTCGGCCCGGGGTATACGCCTGTCGCGTTCCCATCGAGGCCGTCGTCGTAGCTGAACCGGTAAGAGAAGTTCCTCCCCGCGTCCGCCTCCCCGAAGAGGCCGTACTCGGTGGCGGAGAAGGTGACGTTCGTCCCCGACTTCACCTCCTGGGTGAGGTTTCTCAAAATCCCGCCCTGGTCGTCGAGGACGTGGAGGGTGACGTTCACCATATCGCCGTCGGTGTCGACGAACCCGGCGGAATACCTGATGGGGTCGTTGTACCTGGCCCTCGCCGGCTCAACCTTGATGCTCTCTCCCACGACCAACGGGGGGCTGTTGACGAGCGAGAGCTCCAGGATGTTGAAAAAATCGCCCTGTCTATAGGGCTTATCGTACATGGTATCGGTGAGGTAGGTGCTGTGCATATCGTTGAACCATATCCGGAAGGTGGCGTTCCCCACCTCCCTCGAATCGACGAAAGGAGTCAGCCCGGACCAGTCCCTGGTGGTGGAGTTGGAACTCCCGACATACTCGTTCGCCAGGATCACCCTCTGGGAGCCGACCCTGGTGAAGTTCTCATCCCCGGGTCCCTTCGCCTCCAGGTAGAGGTAGACGTCCGACCTGACCTCGATGGGATTTTCGTTCTTGACCCAGGCATATATGTCGAGCTTCTCGTTCCGGGTGATCTCGGCCTTCTCCGTGGAGTTTGGGTACCAGATAAGGGCGGTGGGGGTGGAGTAGTCCTTCGGCGGGACGAAGGGTATGTAAAGGAGCTTCTTCAGGTAATCGAACTTCTCGGGGTCGCTCTGCTTCCACTTCTCCATATTACCTATGAGGTCTTCCAGCTCCAGCTTGACGATCTTCTTCCCCCCGCTGCTGGTGGTGGTAGAAGCTCCGGCGCTGCCTCCGCTGGAACCGCCCCCTGTGGACCCGCTCGGACCTCCCGGCCCCTCGGCCCCCTGGACAGACCCCATAAGGTAGAAGATGAGCAAAAATATTGCTATAAAGCCTCTTTTCATGCCTAGATCCCCACCGGCTCTTCGAATCTGATATCAACCTCGTAGAACCTGTATCCAGGTTTGTCCTCCCAGGCGAGCCTCGTCCAGCCAGACCCTCCAGTATAACGTTTCCAATCTTCGAGGTTCTTCCAGTTCTCGTTGTCGGTGGAGTATATCAGGTCGGCTATCATGTCGACGCTTCCATTGACCCAGGCCACGTAGTTATAACGACCAGGACTGACGTCCTCATAATCGAGGTTTTTGTACATGGCGACGATCTCGGGGCCGCTGAATACCGCCGTTTCTACGCCATTGACCAGAAACTTGTACTCTGCAGATCCGAGGAACTCGACGTCTGTGAAGGGCTTGAGCACCCAGGATACGTTTCCGTTTGAAGAAGAATACTGCTTCCGTTCGCCTACAGCCTTCCATACGGAGTTGGGCGCCTTGACCAGAAGCTCAACCCAGATCTCCCCCTTATACTCAGAATCGTTCCCAAGGTTCTCGATATGGATCGTGTAAACGTACCTGTTGAGGTTATTGCTGTCGGGGAAGACCTGCATAACACCTCTGGCCGGCGTCACATTTCCTGTGATCGACTCCGTGACGATGACCGGCCCCTGATAGACGGTGGGAGGTGAAGCCACCCTTATGAACCGGTAGCTTACGTTGCCGGCGACGTCACCGCCGAAGGCGACGTCCTTCCAGGTTATCCTGGGGTCGCCGTTGTAGGTGGCTATCCCCTGGGACCTCCAGATGCCGGAGCCCGGCTCGCTCGTCTGGAGCTCTATGTCGCAGACGGGGAGGGCGGTGCTGACGTCGACGGCGTAGGTATACCGGGCGACGGCGCTCCCCCTCTCTGGGGAGACGGTGGAGTTCTCGTACTTTATCAGGACGATCTCCGGGCCGAGGTTCACCTTCCCCTCCTCCTCCCGGCTCGTCCCCAGGGGGCTCTCGGAGCCGGGGTAGTAGAAGCTGAAGTAGTAGGAGCTCGCCCCCTCCGAGCCTATCGCCTCGCTGGGCATGACGCCGGTCCAGACGAGCCTCTGCCAGACGGTGGCGTTTCCGTATCTCTTCTTCTCGACGAGCTTGAAGAGGTTCTGGTCTACGTCCCAGATGTTGAGGCCTACGTCCAGGTTCTTTGAGCCCCTGAAATCGAGGGAGTAGGTGAAAGGAGAGCCCGAGAAGCCGTCTTTTGGGGTTACGGTAGCGTTTGCGTATTCATATTCCACCGGCCAGAAGGGCCCCTCGAAGGCCTCGGTCTGCTTTCTTCCGACGAACCTGTACCAGCCCTTGAGGAAGTCGAAGTCGAGGGAGACGTTCTCCCACCTCAGGGTCTGCCATCCGCCGATGTTGGTGTAGTTCCGGCTACCGCA
>Ga0334887_1004674_pt1 | contig 12121 bp, 9 predicted proteins | sample GraSluR1_MG_10_FD_207217 | JGI IMG/M metagenome (GOLD analysis project Ga0334887, IMG submission 207217) | Sludge microbial communities from methane-producing bioreactor in Wageningen University, Netherlands - Granular Sludge_18_07-R1 | ecosystem: Engineered > Bioreactor > Anaerobic >...
TGAAACGGCTGCTCGAAGACACGCCAGCCCAACTTTCTTCGGATATTATGACGAACGGAATTTTGCTGAGTGGCGGGAATGGTGCCTTAGGATTTGCGGGAGTCAAAGACCGGTTTTCGATACCGATGCATACACCCGAAGACCCCCAACATCTTGTGATTCAAGGGTTGGGCCTTTGGGCCAATTCGTTTCCAAACGAAATGGCAAGGATCTTTGAATGGTATTCTTTGTAGAAGGGGTTGATAGGGAATGATCCGAGGGATTTACACCGCAGCGATGGGTATGCTGTGCGAACAAGCCAAAGTGGATCAAACGGCCAACAACCTTGCGAATGCCCAAACAACCGGGTTTAAGCAAGACAGAATTGCCTTTGCGGCTCATCTACGGCGAAACATGGTTCGTGTAGAACCCGAAGATCCCTTTCGGAGAAAGTACCCGATCGGGGCTTTGGAAACAGCGGTTCTGGTCGATGAAATCCGACCCTGGATGGCTCAAGGGGGGTTGGATCAAACCGATCATCCTTTTGATTTTGCCTTGGACGGCACGGGATTCTTTTCCATCCAAGCTGCGGACGGGCAGATTGTGTACACTCGGAACGGGGAATTCAAGTTGAACGCCAACAATCAGTTGACGGATTCTCAGGGCAACCTTGTGTTAAACGATGCATTGGAACCGGTCATCCTCAACGGACTTTTTACAGTGGATCGAAACGGGTTTATCAACCAGGAAGGAATTGTCACAGGACGATTGGGCATCGTAGACTTTGAAAACCCGGAAATGCTGCGGAAGCGAGGAGACAACCATTATCAGTCTACAGCCATTTCCGGTGAACCACAGGAAGATTTGACGACGCGAGTTTTTCAAGGATCGCTGGAACTTTCCAATGTGAATGTGGTTCGAGAAATGGTAAATCTCATTGCTGCGCAGCGTCATTTCGAAATTACCCAGCGGGCCGTCATGACCCATGACGCGCTCATGGAAACAGCCATTAACAGAGTCGGCAACGTGCGCTGATTTTTGATGTAGGGAGGGATTGGAATGATCACAGCATTGTACAGCGGATCAACCGGTATGGTCGGCCAGCAGTTCAAACTAGATACCATCACCAACAACTTGGCCAATGTGGATACAACCGGATACAAAAGACAGAGAGCGGAGTTCGTCGATTTATACTATCAGTATGCGCAAAACCCGGGGGTTCCTACCGCTGGGCAAACATCCATCTTGCCGACGGGGATCTACACCGGTCTTGGTTCTCGTGTAGCCGCAGTCAATCGGATCTTTACCGTTGGAAACCTCGAAGAAACGGGAGTTCCATTGGATGTGGCGATCACCGGTGATGGGTTTTTCCAAATCCTTTTGCAAGATGGAACCCCTGCATATACCCGAGATGGCGCTTTTAAAGTCGATCAGAATGGGAGAATCGTTACAAACATTGGGATGCCTCTGGCGCAGGATATTGTGATACCGCTTAACGCAGTCTCCATCAATGTCACTCACGATGGATTGGTGGTTGTCCAGACAATGGAAGGGGATCTGCAGGAGATTGGCCAGTTTGTTTTGTCTCGATTTATCAACCCGGCAGGTTTGGAGTCGATTGGGGACAACATCTACATTCCGAAACCGGGCGCTGGGGATCCGATCGACGGGATTCCTGGGCAAGATGGATTTGGGGGGCTCAAGCAACATTTTCTAGAAAAATCGAATGTCAACGTGGTTCGTGAGATGGTGGGAATGATCACCTCTCAAAGGGCATACGAATTGAATTCTCGTTCGATTATGACCGCAGATAACCTGTTGCAGACCGTGGTTGGGTTGAAACGGTAATCGTTCTAACGCAGATTCGGAGGTGCGCGGATGATTCGCTCTCTCTACACAGGACTTAGCGGGATCATTGGAAGCCAATATGGATTGGATGTAACTGGGAATAATATCGCTGGAGTGAATACTTTGAGCTTCAAGTATTCGCGACCCACATTCCGAACGCTTTTTGAGCAGAATCTATACTCCGGCCAACCAGGAAATCGAGTGGGTTTGGGCTCTATGATTTCTACAGTCGATCGCGTGATGACCATGGGAAATATCGAGAACACAGACCATCCCACAGATATGGCAATTGGAGGAAGTGGATTTTTCTTGGTTCGGGGAATCTTTCAGAGAAAAACCTTGAACGGAGAGACCGCGATTAACCAGCAAGATTTTTTGTCCAGGGTCGGAAACTTTCGGATCGATTCGGACTATAATTTCGTACAGGGGAATTCAGGGTTGTTGGCCATGGGCATCCTGGCGAAAGTGGAAGATGGAGATATTGTAATCACCGACGATCTCCCATCGCAAGAAGAAATGATTCAAGCACCCGATAAAACAGAGTATTTGCGGATGCTTCAACCCATCAGTTTTAAGGACCTCGTGATCATGCCGCCGAAAGAAACGCAAGCCATTACGCTTGGGGGGTTCCTGAATAGCGAAGCAGGCCTAGACCCAGTCTATTTTACGCTTCCCGCTGGACCTGAAGCTGATGATGGCGAATATATCGTCCGCATCCAGTTCTCTCGAAAACTGGTCAAAGAGGAAGCAGACGATCCCCTGATTCAGGATATGGATGATCTGCTCTTCCAAAGGCAGAAAGTATACCAGCTTGAGACCGATGTGATCCGATGGCCAAAGATGAATGATCCGGAAGAACCGGCTCCTAAACCGGTTTTTTCCGGTGGAAACGGATATGTTGTCATGAACCCGGATGGAACGGTAGATCGTTCATTTTTCCCGGGATTGCATGATGATTTGGATATTACGATCAACGAAGAGGCATTTCCGTTGAATCTGATCGCCTCGATCGAGGAACGACCCTTTCAGATGCCAAGCGCGAGCGCGCATGTAGGCATTTTTGATTCTCTCGGCAAGGAGCATGTCCTTCGTGTGCGGTATGAAAAGACGATGAGCAATCAGTGGTTGTACCGATTTGAGTCTCCTTCTGAGGATCCCCAACAACGCCCGTCTTTTTTGATCGCGTATCAGGATCAAGAGGGAAACACCTATTCCACATACGCCACCGAACCGGAACGCAGAATCTTGGGTGGGATCCTCGAGTTTGATTCCTCGGGGAAAATCGCTGACCAGAAAGTGATGATGGCGGATGGCACCATTCAGGATATCTCATTGGAACGAATCCTTCTGTTTGATGCAGAAGAGAATTCATTTGCGATCGAAACCCACTTTACCGATCATGAAAAACAATTGGTTCAGACAGCGCTTCCATACGATTTGTACGCGCAACAAAAAGAAGGACGATCTACGGGTTCGTTGCTGGGTTTATCGGTCCATGCCGGCGGATTGCTCTACGGGATGTACTCCAATAGTCATACGGTCCCTGTAGCCAGAATCCCCATCATCAATGTTCGCGCCCCAGAAAATCTGCAGGACGCTTCGCGGTTTGGTCTATCCAATGTTTTTGAGTTCCAAGTCGACCCTACCATCCCCAATTTCATAGGATTGTTCCGCGCAGGGGAAGGAGGGACTGGCGGAATTCATGGTCAATCGATCGAGATGTCAAACGTGGACGTTTCTCGAGAAATGACAAACATGATCAAATATCAAAGAGCCCTCCAACTCAACGCCCGTTCCATCACCACCGCGGATTCCATCTTAGAAGAAACGATCCGTTTGAAGCGCTAATTCGTCAAAACAGGAGTAATCTTTCTTTCATAACAAAACTTCGTTTTCGACTTACTAATCCGTTTTTTCTTGCTCAAGCCGCTTTCATGAGTGGATATCGACCTTTCAGGTTGATATGGATTCTCGAAAAATGATAACGTTCACAGGAATATTATGAAATGAAGAGGCAAATCGAGCATACTTCTTCTGAGAGGTTGTATTCCATAGCCATCCAAAAAAATGGAGTTTGGATGAAAAGAGAAAACCCGGTATAATTTTAACGTTACCGGTAAGGATAACGGGAGGGATCAATGAATCGAGCAACTTTGAAAGATATTGCAAAAAAGGCGAAAGTTTCTGTAATGACTGTTTCCCGAGCATTGAATGAAAAACCCGACGTTCGGAATGAAACGCGAATGGAAATCGTGCGGATTGCGCGCGAAATGGGCTATGTTCCTAACGCAAGCGCTCGAATCCTCAAAGGGGCTGAAACGAAGCGGATTGGCGTAATCGTGTCGGATATCCGGAACCCCTTTTATTCCCAGATGGTGGGCGAGCTGGAAGACATTTGCGGGATCAGAGGATATACCGTTGTTGTGGCAGACACAAACCGTCGCTTATCGGGAGAGGTTTCTGCGATCGAGGCTTTGATGGAAACCTCGGTGGATTGTTTGATCATCGCCCCCGAAGGATATCGGACACAACACCTGGATGATTGGATCTCCAAGGGGATGAATTTTCTTTCGTTTGGGGTCCATTTCCCCAAGAAAGGGTATAGCGAAGTTTGGATCGATGATGTATCCGGAGCTTCTCAAGTAGGCCATCTCTTCAATGAAAAGGGAATCCGAAGGCCTTTGCTGATCATGGGAAATCCAAGAAAGAATACCACTAAAGGAAGAGTGAAGGGTTTTTTTCAGGGATACGGCAAGCAAAAGGACGATCAAAGCCATATTGAATATATGGATGTGAATTGGCAAGCATCCAAGCAGTTCATGCAGAGTGAGTTTTCCAGCAGGAATTGGGATGGGATCTTTTGCTACAATGATCTGATGGCAATGGGTGCAATACAGGGTTTATGGTCCTTGGGCATCCGCCCGGGGAAAGATATTCCCCTTGTGGGGTATGACAACGTGCCTTTTGCTGAGATGATGGGCATCTCCACGTTGCATATTCCCATTCATGAAATGGTGGAAAAAGCATTGGAGATCATCGAAAACAAAGAACCAAAGCAAGAGAAATTCATCCCAAAACTGATTTTAAGGGAAAGCACATGATGGTGCGCACATTTCAATGGAGGTGAACGTATGAAGGCAAGAAAATGGATTTGGTTGGTTGTACTATTGGTAGTGGTCGTGTCTACCCTTGGCGCTCAACGGCTCGTTATCAACTCGTACATGTCCGATGAGGCTCCAAGAAGAGTTTTCGCTGAATTGGTGGATCAGTTCCGCGCTTTGCATCCAGAGTATACCGTAGTATTGAATGTGTTTCCCCATGAAGATTTCAAAGTACTAATCCGAACTCAGCTCGCTTCAGCCAATGCGCCAGACGTAGCAACTTGGTTTGCGGGGGAACGAATGCGTTATTTCGCCAGTCGTGGATTGCTTGCTCCGATTGATGATGTCTTCCCCGATGGATTTGGAAAGGACTTCCCTGCAGCTTTTGAAAGCGCTTGCGCCTATGATGGAACACTCTATTTTGTTCCTCAAAGCTGGTATTGGTGGGGCATTTACTACAACACCAAAGTCTTTGACGCTTTGAATCTCACAGTTCCCGAAAACTGGTATCAGTTCTTGAAAACTTGCGAAATCCTGAAGCAGAATGGGTACACTCCGATCGCCATCGGAACACGAGGCACATGGACGACAGGGGGTTGGTTCGACTCTCTGAACATGAGACTGCATGGACTTGAGTTCCATACCGACCTCACCGCAGGAATCATCCCATACACCGATCCTCGCGTAGAAGAAACCCTTTCCTCCCTGGCCGATTTGGCAAAAAGAGGATACTTCCTGGAAAACCATGCTTCCTATGATTGGCAAGAAGCAGCGACGAGATTGTTCAACGGAGAGGCGGGTATGTATCTGATGGGACAGTTTATTAAGGATGTTGCCCCGGCAGATGTCAGAGACGATCTGGATTTCTTCCGCTTCCCGATTATCGACGGAACCATTGGCATCTACGAAGATACACCAATCGACGGATTCCTTGTGCCAGCGAATGCTCAGAATAAAGATGGCGCAAAGGTTTTCTTGAAGTTTATCGCGTCGAAAGAAGCCCAAGAGTACTTTGCCGTTCAGCTCGGCCGGTTGGCCGCCAATCGCCATGTTCCGCCCCCCGATGCTCATGCGCAAAAGGGGTTGGATATGATTCTTGCATCGGATGGCGTAATGCAGTTTTATGACCGAGACACCGATCCTCAAATGGCAGACCGAGGGATGAACGCTTTTGTTGAATTGATGATGTTCCCTGATCGACTCCGGACCATCCTTCAGTCTCTTGAACGAGATCGCCAGAGAATATTCCAGTAATATCCTTACGGGCGCGCGAAACCATCCTAGGGCCGCGCGCCCTTTTCTTTTTCCATTTTCCGATCTTTCGATTGATGTCGGGCCGAGGTGATTCGTATGCGCGTGTATCGCAAGCATTGGTGGGTTCCGTGGGCTTTCCTTGCCCTACCCCTCGCAATGTACTTAGTATGGGTGATTATTCCCATTATCCAAACCTTATCCTTAAGCTTCACATCATGGGACGGACTGTCCCCGACGACCCGTTTTATCGGTTGGCGGAACTTTGAGGATCTATTCCATGACAGCATCTTCTGGACGTCCATACAGAACAACATTCGATGGTTGATCTTGTTTATCTTAGTGCCAGTTCCTGGGGGACTCGCTATCGCATTGCTCCTGGATCAGAAGCTTCCGGGGAACAAAATGTACAAGACGCTTTTCTATCTGCCCATGACGCTTTCTTTTGTTGTAATCGGCCTCGTGTGGAGTTGGATTTATGATCCGCAGTATGGAGCCCTAACCACCGCGCTGAACAGCATCGGATTGTCAAGCCTCAATCGCGCATGGCTAAACGACCCCTCGATTGTCACCTATTCTCTGGTTTTTGCTGCCATTTGGAGACAGATCCCCTATATCATGGTTTTGTATTTGGCCGGTTTGAAAAACGTGCCTCCCGAGATGGTGGAAGCTGGTATCGTTGACGGAGCCAACCGGGTCCAACGGTTTTGGTATATCATATTTCCCATGCTCAAACCCGCCACCATCATCGCTGTAACGGTAAGCGTAATCGATTCTCTCCGTTCTTTCGATATTGTATTTGTGATGACCCGAGGGGGCCCTTTTTATTCGTCCAATGTTTTGGCCAATTACATGTATATTGAAGGGTTCCACAACTATCGGATGGGATATGGATCGGCAATCGCTGTGATTCAGTTTGCAATAACCTTTGGCTTCATTTTGGTTTATCTGAGCAATGTAATGAAATCGGAAGGGGTGGACTGAAGTGCTGAAACCAAAAAAGAGTTTTGTGTTCTTCTTTTATATTTCCGCAACCATCATCGTGGGCATGTGGTTGGTCCCTTTCCTGATTACAACCTTTACATCGCTAAAAACCATGAACGAGCTGATGGCCACACGGACAGCGTGGGCGCCCCCCGCTCAGATTTATACCGGGAATTTTCGTGAAGCTTGGGAAGTTAGCGGGATGCAGAGATATTTCGGGAATACCTTTATCATAACCATTCCCTCTGTCGTTGGCACTCTTTTGATCTCCAGCCTCTCTGCGTTTGCCTTGGCCTTTTACCAGTTTCGTTTTTCCAGAGCGGTTCTCATCCTTTTTGTCGGAGGAATGCTCATTCCGTTTCAAATGCTTTTGATTCCGGTCTTTCGCTTTTCCAACCAAGTGGGACTGTATGATACCTATCAGGGCGTCATTTTGTTTCACGTGGCCTTTCAATTGGGGTTTTGTACCTTCTTTTTGCGAAACTTTATGAAAACCATTCCGTCTAGCTTATATGAGTCAGCGCGAATTGATGGGGCTAGGGATTTCACAATATATCGAAAAATTGTGATGCCTCTGACTGTACCTGCAATGGCGGCTTTGGGAATTCTGCAGTTCACATGGATCTGGAATGATTATCTTTGGTCCCTTATCCTTCTGCAATCGGATCATTACAAACCTGTTACGCTTGGTTTAGTCACGCTCCGAGGTCAATGGATTGCCAGTTGGAATCTCATAGCAGCTGGATCGCTCATTGCCGCGATTGTCCCGTTAACGGTTTTTTTGATCTTCCAGCGGTACTTCATCGAAGGATTAACAGTTGGGGCTGTGAAAGGATAACATAAAGGAGCTGAGGATATGTTAGGAATGGCCTATTACCCAGAACAATGGAAGGAAAACCCTTCCTTGGAGGAAATTACACAGGATCTGCGCCGGTTTGTCGATCACGGGATCGAATTGGTACGTGTGGGTGAATTCATGTGGGATCAGTTGGAACCGGAGGAACATACGTATTCGTTCAAAACCCTTGATGCTCTTTTTTTGGCTTGCGAAAGACTGGGTGTTCAGGTTATTCTCGGAACTCCCTCTGCCAACCCTCCGATTTGGATGGCCCGGAAGTATGGCGCCGCTCTGTTTCAGAAGGATGACCAAGGGCATACGCACCCCTTTGGAAGCCGAAGGCATTACTGCTACAACAGTCAGGTGTACCATGCGTACGTATCGGAGGTTGTCCGTCAGCTTGCTGTTCGATATGGCGCCCATAATCACCTGTATGCCTGGCAGATTGACAACGAGTTTGGTTGTGAAGGGACTACATTGTGTTATTGCGAACAATGTGATCGTTCCTTTCAGGCGTACTTGGAGCATATGTATGGAACCATTGACAAATTGAACCAAGCTTGGGGAACCGCGTTTTGGGCTCAGACATATACAAAGTTCGATCAAATTGAAACCCCCAAAAGGACACGGGCCCTGCCAAACCCCCACCAGCTTTTGGACTTCTATCGGTTTGCCACACACTCGATCCACCGGTTTTCGAAAATCCAGACAGATATTATCCGGAGCCATTCCCGTTCGCCAATTACGCATAATTTTATGGTGAATTTTACTGAGATCGATTATGCTCGTCATCACGATCTCTACGATTTTGTTTCATACGACAACTATATGCCTCAGTCTCAGTTTGATCCAATGATATGGGCTTTTAATCTTGACTTGATGTGGTCGCTAAAAAAGAAACCCTTTACTGTTATGGAACAGCAACCGGGAAGAGTCAACTGGCAGCAAAGGAATCTGTATTTCCCCGCTCAGTGGATTGTGCCTGCTGCCGTTCATGCGTATGCTCACGGGGCGGAAAACGTAGTCTTTTTTCGGGATCGCGCTCTAGGGATTGGGGCGGAGCAATACCATAACGGACTGTTGAATTACTTCAATGACACAAGGCATTCTCCACGGGTGCGTCTGTTGAATCAAATCAAATCGTATGCCCAGGCCATCCCTCATAAAGGGCGCGCAAAGATCGGGATCGTGTTTGATTATGAAGCCGCTTGGATGCACCAAATCAACCACGCCTGCAAAGATTTTTCCTATGTCCGCGCGCTGACGGATATCTATGCGGCCTTGCGGAGAAAAGGAAAAGAGGTGGAGTTCGTCTTTTCCACCGATGAAATCGAATCGTACGATCTTTTGATTCTGCCCTATTTGATGCATATTCCAGATCAAATCACGCAAAGGGTGGAAGGATTTGAGGGGAGGCTGTTGGTTACCTGTATGACCGGGATTAAAAACAATCATTCCCATATCATAACTGAACGGCCTTTGGGTTGGCGTTCCGACAAGCTGCATTTTGATATCATGGACTTTGGGGCTGCCCTTCCGTCTGTCATGGAGATAGGCGGCAATCTCATCCAAGCCGATTATTGGGTGGAAGAACTGGGCATCCATACAGGAATTGTTTCCGGTCGATGGAATCAAGGGATCTTGGAGGGCGCTCCTGCCATTGTTGAATCGGAAGACCATCGGATCCTTTATGTATCCGGAGTACCAGATCGCGCTGGATGGGGGGTTGTCTTGGAACAATGGTTGGGCTGGAGCAATGAACCGGCCAAATCTTTGGTGGATATTGTACGGTTTGAGGATCAGCAGTGGATTTTCCATTTTGGGGACAAACATCAGACGTTAGAGGAATTGCCTTTGCCCCCATTTTCGGTCATGAAAGTGGATCAATTGAGAAAAGAACCGTAAATAAGAACTTCTGTCCGCATTTCTCATATGTTCCTTCCTCTTTCTTCATCCATTTTCTTCGAGAATGAATCCGGATGAAGACCTTTCTTTTTCCTCCAAACAAGCCACACTGTTATTTTTCGGGTTTTCGGCAGCCCGATCTATGATAAGATTTCTTTGTTCGGTCAGTTTGCGAACAGAAATTGAATATCATAAATACAACCCCTATTTTTTGAATGTCACATAAATAAAAGTAGGTAATTAGTAAAAGGAATCAACTTAAGACTTGACTTTTTTGATTATTTCGGGTACAATACCGAACAACCGAAAAATATGCAGTATGCTGGAGAATGGAGGTTGATTCATGAGCAAAAAAGAAAAACAAGCCTTTCCTACCTCTGTGTTCTTGAAAATGGCAGGAACGGTCAAGTATGTGATGGGATTGGCTGTTGGGATCGTTCTGGTTTACTCTGTGTTGAAAGTTGTGGAAGGCCACATGCTCGCTCGTTTGGTCGATACAATTGTTCAGCAGGACAGTCATGGGTTTCTCCAGGCAACGATCGTAATAATATCGGTGTTCGGGGCGACGTTGATCAGCTTTTTCTTCGCGAAATTTCTGGCGGCTCAGTTTTCTGAACGAATGAATGCAAAGCTCCAGCGAGCCATTTCCAAAAAACTATCCCAGGCGACAGATCATGCCATGCATCAGAATCATTCAGGAGACCTTATGTCGCGTATGTCCAGTGATGCCAACCTCTTTCAGGAAATGCTCCAACAAGATCTCCTTTTGCTGATCAATGGGATCACCACCGCAATCGTTGCGCTCATATATCTCTTATACCACAACTGGTTTTTGACCTTAATGGTCCTCGCATGCCTTCCGGTGATCCTTATTGCTGCTGTCATCTTGAGTCGGCCGGTGGAAAAATACACCACTCAAGCGCAGAAGGATTTGGGCGAGATTAACACTCATGCGAAAGAAGCCCTATCCGGAGCAGAAATGATTCGCGCTTTCAATCTCCAATCCTTTTTTTTGAACCGTTTCTTGGGATCAGAAGCCAATTGGTTCCGACACACTATGAAAAAAGGGAGGCAAAGCGTGATTCTGGTCGTCTTCGGTATTTTAATCACCTTTGTCCCGTTTCTAGTCGTTTTCGGGCTTGGAGGGTACCTTGTCATACAAGGCCAACTGACTATTGGCATTCTGTTTGCCTTCATCCAACTGTTGAATTACATCGCTTTTCCGTTGCAAGAGCTGCCCACAATTTTGGGGAAGATCAAGGCCGGAACCGCTGGGGGAAGACGCCTAATGGAGCTTTTGGATCTTTCTGTCGAAAAGCAGGAAGGGAAAAAAGGCCACATCGACCAGCCTGTCCTTGTTCGTTTCGACAATGTATCGTTCCGGTATCCGGGCCAAAAAGAGCTTGCTTTGGATGGAATTAGTTTTTCCATAGAAAGAGGAGAAAAAGTGGCTTTCGTGGGCCCAAGCGGCTGCGGGAAATCCACGATCTTTAAGCTGATTCAAGGCGATTATCTTCCGCAAAACGGCAAGGTCACAGTTGGAGATACACCTCTGGAACTTTGGTCTTTAACCGATCTCAGGGACCAAACCGCTGTTGTTGTACAGGAACCATTTCTATTCGACACCGGCATCGAAGAAAACGTCAGCCTGGGCCGGATCGATAGCGTTCCAGAAGAGGTCAAGACCGCGATTGCCGAAGCGCAAATGGACCGGTTTATCCAAGAGCTTCCCGATGGAATGCAAACTCGGGCAGGTGAGCTGGGAGCACGGTTTTCAGGAGGCCAGCGGCAACGTCTTTGTGTTGCCCGAGCAATGGTTCGCAACGCGCCCTTGATCCTTATGGACGAAGCGACAAGCGCGCTCGATAATGATACAGAAGCGCAGATCCTACGGATCATTCGGGAGCTCCCAAAAGAACGGACGGTCGTGATGATTGCGCATCGATTGAGCCCATTAACCTTCGTAGACTGGATTGTTGTTTTGGATCAGGGGAGGATTGCCGAACAGGGAAAACATGACGAACTTCTTGAAAAGAACGGACGATACGCCTCATTATTCCGGGCTCAGATGATGGAAGAGGCTGATGCGTCATGATACGTACACTCAAATCGATTTTTCGTTTTTTAAAACCCTATACGGTCCAGTATATCTTTGGAGTGATCGGGATGGGCGTGATAAACTTCGCGCTTCTGGCTTACATGGCATTTGTTCTGG
>Ga0334887_1004678_pt1 | contig 12106 bp, 9 predicted proteins | sample GraSluR1_MG_10_FD_207217 | JGI IMG/M metagenome (GOLD analysis project Ga0334887, IMG submission 207217) | Sludge microbial communities from methane-producing bioreactor in Wageningen University, Netherlands - Granular Sludge_18_07-R1 | ecosystem: Engineered > Bioreactor > Anaerobic >...
CCGTTGTTGTGCTTCGGCGTCGCGGTGACGTCCACTTGCAGGCTCAGGGCGCCGCCTTTCTGCAGCAGGCGGTTGTGGATGTCCTCGATCGACTTGAACCACGCGAGCTTCGCGTCGTGGATGTGGTGCGCCTCGTCGTTGATCACCATCAGCTCGTCGATGTCGCGCACGATCATGCCCAGGTCCACCTTCGAGTCGGTGGTCTTTCCCGTCGGGCGCGTACCGAGGAAGTAGTCCATGGTGTTCTCGTCGTCGGGGGAGGGCATGATCTCCTCTCCGGAGTACACCCGGTGGATGTTGGTCAGGAAGATGTTTCCCGTCGCCCGCGTGACGCGCACCTCGTCCTGCTTGTGCAGGGTGAGCTGAAAGTCGTCCCGCCAGTTGCGCCCTCCGAAGCCGTTCTCCGGCAGCACCGGATCCTCGAAGAAGATGCGCAGCCCCTGGAAGTCGTGATAAATCCTGTCGAGCACGATGATGTTGGGCGCGATCACCAGGAAGTTGCGCGAAAGCTCCGAGTCGGGCTCGTACAGCTTGTGAAAGAAGCTCCACGCAAGCGCGAGGCTCATCACCTTGGTCTTGCCGCTGCCGGTCGCCATCTTGATCACGTAGCGCCGCCAGCTCTCGTCGAACATCCCCGCCGTCACCAGGCGGCTGGCGTCGAAGCGCATCAGGTCGAACTTGTCCTTCGCGCCGACGACATCGTGGAGGTAGATCAGCGTTTCCAGCGCCTCGCGCTGGGCGAAGTAGTAGCGGAAGTTCCCCAGAATCGTGTCCTTGCCGGGGAGGAGATGCGGCTCGTCGAACCACCATTGCAGCAGACTCCGGCTGGTCTCGCTCGCGCCCCCGTAGCCGCCGTCGCGGAACTCCTTCACCTTGCGCCGGAGCTGCGCCACAAGCGGGGGCATCAGCTTGTCCATCGTGGTGTCGCGCAGCGTCTCGTCGGCGGGGAACCAGCGCACCTCCGGTTCGAGCACGTCGAAGGGGGAGGAGGGAAAATCGGGATGCAGCGCCATTATCTCTCGCCTCCCGCGGTGATGCTCAGGATGGTCATCGTGTCGTTGCCGAAGATGTCGACCACCTTCACGGCGATCTTGCGGCGTCCGGGCGGAACTTCGTGCGCCACGCTCTTCAGTTCGAGCGTGCGGTCCTTCTTGGTGCGGAAGCTCTGCCACTCGTTCTCGAAGATGTAGTCGCCGGTCCACTCCTCGCGGATTTCGCCGGTCTCCGGGTCCTGCACGCGGATGATCTCGCGCTTGTTTTCGAAGTCGAAGTCCACGCTCCAGTAGTCGATCCAGTCCGTCCAGTGCCGCGTCAGCTGCTCGCGGCGGAAGACGCCCGACTTGTCCTTCGTCAGTTTGACGATCTGCCCGTTGTCGACCACGATCTTCGAGCCCGCCTTGGCGTTTTTGCTCAACGCCTCTTCCGCCAGGGCGACGCTCTCCTGCGAGTAGAACACCGAGAAGTCGGTCAGCTCCACGGCGACGGCGGGCAGCTTGTTCTTCTTGCCGGGGACGAGGTGCGGCTTCACCTCGATGTAGGAGACGTCGTGGAAGACCACCTGATTCTTTTCCACCGCCCGCTTGTCGAAGACCTCGGCGGGGATGTACTTGGGCGCGATGTCGATCCCCTTGCTCCGCGCCTCGTCGAGGACGTTGGGGAAGAGGCCCATCTCGAACTCGAAGCCGAGGATGTCCACCTTGGTGATGTGCTTCTTGCGGCATTCGAGAATGATCTCCTCCACGAAGAGGCGCGTGACGGGGAGGTTCACCGGGCCTATCGCCACCAGGCGGCCCGCCCGCTTGCCGTGGAAGCACTCGAACTGCGCGAGCGGTTCGGCGCGGTAGGCCCGCAGGATGAGTTCGAGGAAGGCCGCCTCTTTCTGCGCCATTTGTCGCTCTTGCTCCTCCTCGCGCAGGTTCGGGTTGACGCCGACGAAGTGCTGTCGCTCGTACCTGCCGAGGTTGAGAATTTCGAAGGCGCGGTAGTCCTTGCCATCGTTCTTTAGCTGCCGCTGCACGCCGATCATGCGCTTGCGGGTGGTATGGACGGCGAACTTGCCGAGGTCCGAGCAGATCCACTTGCGACCCAGTTTCTCGGCGACCGCCGCCGTGGTGCCGGAGCCGCAGAAGAAGTCGGCGACGAGATCGCCTTCGTTGGAGGAGGCCTTGATGATGCGTTCGAGGAGGGCTTCGGGCTTTTGGGTGGGGTAGTTTACGCGTTCTTTTGCTTGCGGATTTACAGGAGGGATGTCGTCCCAAACTGAATCAACAATATCCCCTTCAACCTCGTCGAGATAGATGATTCGTGTTCCCCCCGCTGTGGGATTCACATCATCACGAAATTTCCTTCCATTTCCATCTGTTTTCCAGCGCTTTAGATACTCTTCGCTGTGTGGTCTGAACTGAGTGTGCCAAATAATCCCATCCTTAGACTTTCTGTAAGAGATTATATCATCGTGCTTTTGAGGAAACTTTTTTGCAGTTTTTCGTTTGAATGAGAAATATGCCCAAATAATTTCGTTGAGAAAAAGTGAAGAACCAAAGACTTCGTCTAAAATCTGTCGAAGATGTTGATTCACCCGCCAATCGCAGTGCACATAAATGCTCCCGTCCTCGGCGAGGAGGTCGCGCATCAGGATCAGCCGCTCGTAGATCATGGCGATGAAGGAGTCGGCGCCCTTCCCCCAGGTGTCGCGGTAGGCAATCTCCTCGAGGATGTTGGGCTTCTTTGTGAAGGTGTCGCCGCCGATCTCGATGTCCATCGAAAAGTCCGCGCCCACGTCGAAGGGCGGGTCGATGTAGATCAGCTTCAGCCCGCCCTGCGCCTCGATCTCCGACCGCAGCGGGCCGTTCTTCAGCGAGGAGAGGATCAGCTTGTTGTCGCCCCAGATCAGCTTGTTCGTCCACCCCTTGAGCTGCCGCCCGCGCTGGTCCACGTCGAAGAGCCGTATCTGTTTTTCCGCCTCCGCCAGCTTCTCCGCGCGCGGCTCGTCCACCTGCTCGATGGTCTGAAAGGGGAGGACGATGGTGCAGACCTCGTTCGACTTCCCGTTCCAGACAAGCTCGACCTCCCGCTTGTCCTCGAACAGCAGGAAGCGGTACTTCTCCGGAAGCTCCCTCCCCGCCTCGATGAAGCGGACGATCTCCTGCTTTTCCTGTTCCGTCAGTCTCAGCATGGCATACCTCGCGTCGTATTAGAGTGTGTTCCCCCGCGCCGTTTTCTTGAAGATTTCCGCAAAAAGGATACACGATACCGGCGGGAAGGGCAAGAGCGCGACGGGCTTGCAGGTGTACTTTCAAAAAAAGAGTTCGCCCCGCGCTTCCGAAGGTGTTGCGGGAACTACGGAGCGAGAAATGGAGAACGCTTACAATGCGCTTCGTCGAAGAAAGTGGCATTATACCCATGTAACCTATTTCAAGATGTGAGAGAGGGGATTTTTCGATGAAAAAGATGTTTGCTGCACTTCTGGTACTTCTTCTTGTAGTCTCCGTCGCTTCAACCGCGCTTGCGTACGCGCTCGACAAGGGAACTGCTTTTGAAAACAGCGTAATGCTGGGCAAAGGCAACGGCGGCGGTAATGGCGGAGGCGGCGGTGGTAATGGCGGCGCTGGTGGTGGCAACGGCAACGGAGGAGGCGGTCACGGACCCGGCGACGGTACCGGCAACGGCGGGAACGGACCCAAGGACGGTTCCGGCCACGGACCGGGGGATGGCACGAATCCGGACTGCCCGATCATTCCGTAGTCCGGCTGCACGGGGAGCGTTTCGTTTTTTATGCAAAAAACCCGGTCCCTCTTGCGGACCGGGTTTTTTTGATCGCAGTAAACGGAGCGTCCGTCCGCTACTGCCCCGGGAGGTATTACTCGCCGGGGCGTTTTTCATTGGCGATACGAATTGCTTCAAGGAAAAAAGAGAGAGCTACTCCTTGAACAGGTCCAGGAGTTCAGAGCAGACTTTCGAACTTCTCCTTGTAGAGGGAGAGGGTTTTAAGAATCTTTTCCTTTTTTTCTTCCGAGTATCTCGAGACCGGGCCGGATACCGCCAGCGCCGCGTAAAACTTTCCAAAACCGCAGAAAACGGGGACGGCTATTGAATAGGAGTCGGGAGAAACCTCGGCCATGCTCGAAGCGTACCCACGCTCCTTCGTCTCGACGATCTGACGGCGGAACGCGTCGGCGTCGTATTCTTTCCGCATTGTCGAAAAATGCTCCAAGAACGCTTCTCGCTGCTCCTCCGGAAGAAATGCAAGAAGCGCTTTGCTCGGCGCTCCTTTATACAGCGGTCGCTCCTCTCCTTCGTTGATGACGTAGCGCACGGCGTTCCTGCTCTCTTCGCGCACAAGACAAAGCCTTCTGAAGCCGTGAACGACGAAGAGCGAGGCGGTTTCTCCGGTTTCCTCGACAATCTCTTTCATAAACGAGTTCAAGAGCACTTTGATGTTGAGATACGACTTCGAAAGACCTCCGCCCAACGAATGTACTTTCGGCCCCAGCGCATACCGGCCGGTCGCCTGATCCTGCGTGACGTACCCCATATGCCGCAACGTTCCTGCAAGACGCATTATCCTGGTCTTGTTGATTCCCGTCCTCTCGTGAATATCGCCGAGAGAAAGAGTGGGAGCGGTCTCGAAGCAGTCCAGTATAGTCAGCGCGCTTGCGACGGAATCAACGATTTTTTCCGACTCTTTACTCTCCTTAAACATATCATCACGCCAAGCTCAATGGAATTTTCGCCGATCGCAACTTTCGGCAGTGGAGGCATCGCCTCGCGAACTAGTTTTGCGGTACGCACTGTTATGGCTTACGATAAACCCTTCGCTTTCTTCCCACGCAGAGCGGAGATCCATGGCCAGAGGAACGTCAGAAGGGCGACCGCCATAAAGATCGCAGACAAGGGGCGCTTGAAGAAGACAAGATAATCGCCGTAGGAGATCAGAATGGAGGTCCAGTAGTTCGCCTCGATCAGGGGTCCGAGGATCAGCGCCAGGATCAACGGCGGCATGGGAAACGACATCTTTCCCAGGACATACGCGACTATGCCGACGGCCAGCATGACATAGACATTGAACATGCTGTTCTCGGAGGCGAATGCACCAAGAAAGCAGATCACCAGGATCAGGGGCGCCAGAATCTGGACCGGGATCCGAAGAATCGAATAGGCGATCTGCACAAAAAAGTGTCCGATGAGGAACACGAGGATATTCACCATTGCGAACCCCACGAAGAACGTAAAGATCGTTTCGGGGTTGTTGCGCATCAGCATCGGGCCCGGCTGGATTCCCTTCATAATGAGCGCTCCAAGAAGAATCGCGGCTGCGGCGCTCCCCGGAATACCGATGGAAAAAGCCAGCACGAGACTTCCCCCCGTCGCGCTGTTGTTCGCCGTCTCCGCAGCGACGACGCCGTCCGGATGCCCCTGTCCGAACTCGTCGGGATTTTGGCTCGCGCGTTTCGCTTCGTTATAGCTGATCATCGCGGCTATCGTCGGCCCCGCCGCAGGAGCTATCCCGATAACAACGCCGATAACTGCGGACTTCAGAAGCGTGAGCCAGTGCTTCAGAATTTCGAACGGATACAAAAAATACTTGCGTTTGCCGGAACCGGAGAAGAAATTATCTCCGCTTCCAGTCCTGTAAATTTCGTCGATCATCTCAAAAACACGTGGTATTGCGAGCGTTCCCAAGACGACAGGAACAAAACCAAAACCGCCGATGAGATAGTAGTTGTCGAACGTCAGTCTGTTATACCCCTCCAGAGGGTCGGCTCCTACAGTGCTGATGAACAGACCGAGAAGGGCCATGAAAATCCCCTTCAGAGGATCCTTACCGACGATGCTCGACACGACGGCCATCCCCCAAAGTCCCAGCGCGAAAATCTCGGGCGGCCCGAATTTCAACGCCCATTTCGCGATGAAAGGAGTCAACGTCAGGAGTACCAGCGAACTGACAAGGCCGCCGAAGCTCGAACCGTACAGCCCAAGAAGCAGGGCTTCCGAGGCCTTTCCTTTTTTCGCCATCGGGTAACCGTCGAACGTTGTCGGAAGCGCGGCGGCCGTCCCCGGAATACCCATCAGAATGGCGGAAATCGATCCTCCGTACAGCGCGCCGCAGTACACCCCGGCAAGCATCAGCATTCCGGCTTCCACGGAGAGCCCGTACGTCAAAGGCAGCAGAAGCACCATGCCGGTAGTTGCCGAAAGCCCGGGAAGCGCGCCGACGACGATACCGAGCGACGTGCCGAAGAGCATAAAAAGAAAGTTCATCGGGACGAAACAGTGCTGCAGCCCGATCAATACAAGTTGCCAAAACGTTAACATGACGTCACCTCTAAATTGATGCCCTTCATGGCAGCGGAAGTCCAAAGAAACCGGAGAAGAAGTACTGCAGGCAGAGCGCGGCCGCCACAGCGATAGCCCCCGCGACGTAAAAGGGACACCGGTATTTTAAGGCGGCTATGGCGATCGCCAGAAAAATCGCTGTCGACGCCGGGAAACCCAAAACGGGAACAAGAAAGATATACACAATGAACAATCCATAGTGCAGCAGGGCAAAAAGCGACTTCCCGAGGACAAATCTATCGCCCGTTTTCTTTCGCAAAAAGAGAGCAATCCCCGTCGCCCCCAGAAGAATCAGGAGAGCAAGAGGAAAGAGCCTCGGGTTCGCCGGAACATCTCGCAACGAATAAATAAGCAGGACCGAAAGGAAGCAGCTCAGGAGTCCTAATGATTTTTCCGACATACAACCACCTACTTTGTCTCTTCAGACTATGGTTCCCTATAAACATCCACGAAAAAAGCGGAAAGAGAGGGGATCGGTTCCCTCTCCTTCCGCTTCGGGAGGGACTTGATCTACTTCTTTATCAGATCGGCTTCCTTGATTATCTCATGATACGTCGTATGCGCCTTTTCGACAAGTTTTCGTGTATTCTCCGGGTTTTTAAACTCCAAACCGATGCCGACTTTAAAATGTTCTTCTATCAGTTCCGGATCGTTCATCGTCTTCTCGAGAATCTCCGCCCAGCCGTCGACTATCTCCCGAGGCGTCTCCTTGGGAAGTCCCCAGATACGCCAGATCGGCAGATTCACGTCGTACCCAAGCTCGGAAAACGTGGGGACTTCGGGAAGGAGTTTCGAGCGAGCGTTGCCGTTCGTTGCAAGAACCTTCAACTCTCCGCCGTCGAGCGCGCCTTTGATCTCGGAGGGATAGGGGACGCCCGCGTCAAGATCGCCGGCGAGAACGGCGAGCACAATATTCGCTCCGCCCTTGATTGAAACCCGCTGGAATTTCACTTTGGCGACTTTCTCAAGCTGGAAGCGGGTATAGTCGTGATTCGTCCAGTGTCCGGAGACGCCGATGCGTATCCTGCCCGGATTCTCCCTCGCAAAGGCAAGGAACTCATCCAGACTCATTTTTCCGTACGGACCGTCCGCCTTCACCACAAGACAGTTCGGATCCTCTGCGATCTGCCCGATATACTGGAAAGAATCCTGGGTGTATTTCGCCCCCGAAACCAGGTACTGGTCGGAGACCAAGGAGATGGAAAACTGCCCCACTGTCAGTCCGTCCGTCGCGGCCGTCATTACGTTGGTCATACCGACGACGCCGCCGCCCGCCGACTGATTGAGCACGTTGATCGGCTGACCGGCGTACTTCTCGGCGTATTTTGCGACAAGCCGCGCATTATTGTCGTGTCCTCCCCCCGGAGTGGAAGGGATGATGAGGGATATCGGCTTATCCGGTTTCCAGGCCGCTTCAGCCGTGATCGCAGACTGAGCGACAAACACAGCACAGAGAAGAACAGCGCCCACAAACATCATTTTTCTCAATTTCATATTGAATCACTCCTTCTTTGTGTCTTTTCTCCCGAAGCCCCGGCTCCGGAACGGAATGTATCATGCAATACAACCCGCTCTGCAAATCCGGCAATCGATCGGGACCTTAATACCTTTATCTCCAACATTCCACACGTTTGGCCTTGCGCTATTTTTATTTGTATCTCTTTCTGTATAAAGGCCTCAATTCATCCAGAGGTTTTTTTGCCTCGATCAGATCGCGCATGCGCTCCTCTTCCGCGTCGATTGAAAGGATCTTCTCGAGAACGTACTCCACCTTGTCGAACGGAATCGCGCAGACGCCCGAATCGTCGGCAAGCATCAGATCCCCCGGCTGCACCAGAATATCGTGTAGCGAGACGGGACCGTTGACCTCTATGGCTTCGATACGGAACTTCCCGGTGATCGGAGTAACGCCGCAAGACCATACGGGAAAATCGAGTTTCCGGATGGAGCTCACATCACGCACAGCCCCGTTCGCAATGGATCCGGCAAGTCCGCACGACTTCGCAACGGTGCACGACTGACCGCCCATCGTGGAAACATCGGGGTTTCCTCCGAAATCCGCAACGAAGATGTCGCCCGCCTCCGCCATATAGTAAATGTCTCTCGTCGCCATACGGATGAAATCCTTGTCAAAATATCCCTGCGTCGGAGTCTTACGTTCCGGAATACTCCGTATCGTCACAGCGTTACCTACAATCTTTTTTCCCGGGATCACTGGCTTCAAGTGAGAGCCTGCGACTGCGCCCCTTATTCCCATAGAATCAAGAACGTCCGAAACGGATGTCGTCATATCCTCTATTTTTAAAAACTCCTCTATGACGGCTCTGCTCGTCCGCGGGAACTTGATCTTTCTGATTTTCTCCTTATCGATAACTCCCCAAATTCTCCCGGCCTTCTGATACTCCTCGTATTCTCTTTCGAGATGCTCCAACATTTTCATTCACCCGCCCTTTCCAAAATCTTTTCGCTGATTTTTCAGCGGTGCACAAAATTTGAATTTTCACTCATTCTGTTAGTCAAGATATCGTTCTGTTTTTATATTCATTACGTTACCATGCTCTTCTTTTCGTGTCAAGCGCATTTAAGCGAAAGTGCATTCAAGCGAAAGTATCCATGTGTGGTGAGAGAAGGCCCCCGCGCCCCGTTACCTGCTCAGACTACTGATCTGTTCAGTACGTAGAATGGCGGTGTTGCTATCACACCTCTCCGAATATACTTTTCAATATAAAAGATGTTTTTGCTTTTTCATTTATTCCGCTAAACCAATAAACTCAATTAAAAAAACTGATAAAAAGATTCTTACAGAGTCGAAAAAAGAACGTGGATAATGATCGCTCCGGACTCGCGCGCCGTGCGGCCGGCGAGTGGATTGCGAAGGGAAGGGACATGGAGAGAATACGCGAAACAGCGGAGTCAGGTGTCACGGAGAGCGTACTGACCGTCCCGGAAGCTGCCGAGCTCCTCGGAGTGACGCAGCAGAGGGTGCGTTTTCTGATCAGGCGACGGAAGCTTCCGGCCCGGAAGCTGGGTCGCGACTGGATCGTTTCACGCAGCGCCGTCGAGGAGCGGAAGCGGCAGTTGTCCGCCGAGGGGCGCGCGGTATGAGAAAATGCCCCGAATCACGCTGAATCCACGCGTCGGGGAGATTTCAGGAAAGAAGCTCTGTTTTTCATTTTTTCTGCGTGAAAGCGCACCGGTGAAGACGCGCTCTTCCGGCGCCCAAGGGGATTCCGTTTTTCCTTGCGGCTCTCGTCCGGAGGAACGCATTGTGAATAAGGAGGCGCTCCATTGGCAGTCGATAAGTACAAAGCAATCGTCGAGTCAAGCCCTGAATTTATCTGCTCGTTTCTTCCCGACACCACGCTGACCTTCGTCAACGAGGCGCTCTGCCGCGCGCTCGAAACGGACCGAAACGCGCTTCTCGGCCGCCCCTTCACGGGAAAAATTCCCCCGGAGGAACTCCCCGCCGTCATGGAAAGAATCGCTTCGCTCTCTCCCGAGGCTCCTTCCGGTTCACACCGCCTTTCTTTTCCTCTTTCCACCGGAGAGGCGTATATCATCCACTGGAATGTCCAGGGCTTTTTCTCCCCGGAGGGCAAGCTGCTCGAAGTGCATGCCTTCGGACGGGACGATTCGGAACGGGTGCGAGCGAACGAGCTGCTCGCCAAGGGAGCGAGAAGGGAGAAGCTCGCCGCGCAGATCATCTCCGAGTACACCTTCTGCAAAACCCGGAGTGAATTCGACGCGATCACCGCAAACGCCCTCGAACTGCTCGGAAAGGAAAATTGCGCGGACAGGGCGAATCTTTTCCAGTTCTCCGCCGATTTAGTTAGTAAAACTCACGAATGGTGCGCTCCCGGAGTCCCTTCTCTGAAGTATCTCATGCAAAATCTGAGGATTGAACCCGGTTCCTGGTGGGTCGACGATATACAGAACAACGAGACTTTTTATTATCCCGATCCGGAATCGATTGCTCGAAGAGCCGGTGAGACCTGGAAGCAACTTGAAGCCTTGAATATCACTGCTCTGGCGGGGTTTCCGGTGGTGGCCGAGGGGCGGCTGCGCGGAGCCCTCTCATTTGAAAACGTACCGAAGGGAGCTCTTTCGCCGGAATCGGACTTTCCGACGCTCGCGAGCATCTCCAGAGTGATCGGGAAGACCTTGGCGCTGCTCGAAGCCGAAGAGGAGCTGCAGTCCGCGAAAAACATGTACCGGGATATCGTGGAAAAACAGTCGGAACTCATCGTCCGTTTTTCTCCCGACCGCACGATAACCTTCTGCAACCATGCCTACGCCAGATATTTCGGCGGCGAACCCGAGCATTTTCTCGGGAAACGTCTTACGACCCTCTTTCCCGAAAACTTCGATCATCTGGCGAGACTCTCCCCCGAGTCGCCGAAAGTGATGATCGAAAAACAGTTCGTCATGCCCGACGGTTCAAAGCGTTGCCATGTGTGGCATGATACCGGGATTTTCGACGCCGAGGGGAGGCTGAAGGAGGTCCAGGCGGTCGGATTGGACGTAACGGAGTTGATGGCGGCGAAAGAGGCACACGAGAACGAACGTACGCGGGCGCTCGCCCTCTTCGAAAACTCGCCTGAGGCTATTCTTGCCAGTTGGGACGGCATCCACATCGACGAAGCCAACGCCGCCTTCTATCGGACGACGGGGTTCTCGAAGGAACAGGTGATCGGCAGCCCTCTGCGCGACATTCTCTTTCCGGGAACGCGGGAGAACCCTTTGAATATCGAACGCCTTCTCAAAAGCGCGAACTCCGGGGAGCCCGTAGTAGAAGAAGGAACGGTTGAAGCTCGAACCGGTACGCTGTTTCTCTCTCTCCTCCTGCTTCCAGTCGGCGGCAAAGCGAAGAGGAAAAGAGGCGTCTATCTGTTCTTCCGTAATCTGACGGCGTTGAAAGAAAAAGAAAACCAGCTGCTGGCAAGTATGAAGCATCTGCACACCGCGTTTTCCCAGACCGTGGAGATGCTCGCGCTTGTCGTCGAGGGCCGTGATCCGTACACGGCGGGACACCAGAAGAGGACGGCGCTGCTCTCGCTTGCGATCGCCCGGCGCATGGGGTTGGACGAAGAGAGCTGCGAGGGCGTCTTTTTGGCCGCCGCGATCCACGACGTCGGGAAGATCAGCGTTCCGTCCGAAATTCTGAGCAAACCTGGAAAGCTGCTCGACATCGAGTTCTCTCTCGTCAAGGCGCACGCCGAGGAAGGGTACAACATTCTCAGGAAAGTCGATTTCCCGTGGAGGATCGCCGAGATCGTCCATCAGCACCACGAGCGTCTGGACGGATCTGGGTATCCTCAGGGGTTGAAAGGCGACGAAATCCTTCTGGAAGCGAAGATTGTCTCCGTGGCCGATACGGTGGAAGCGATGGGGTCGCATCGGCCGTACCGGCCATCGTTGGGGATCGGCGCCGCGCTCCGGTACGTTGAAGAGGGGAAGGGAACGCTCTTTGACAGGAGCATCGTCGATGTCTGCCAAAGGCTGTTCGAAGAAGGATTCTCGTTCGAGGAGAACGAGACGGAGATCTGACGTTTGCACCCCTGATCGGCGCCTCAAACAGAAAGCGCAACAAACGCAGGAAGCCGTCCCGAGGTTTAACTCTGGACGGCTTCCTGCGTTCTTTCAAAAGGATTTCCGGCGGCGACCTGCTCTCCCACGGATAGCCTCCGCAGTACCATCGGCGCTGGAGGGCTTGACTGCCGGGTTCGGCATGGAACCGGGTATGACACCTCCGCTGTGACCACCGAAAATC
>Ga0334887_1004682_pt1 | contig 12103 bp, 8 predicted proteins | sample GraSluR1_MG_10_FD_207217 | JGI IMG/M metagenome (GOLD analysis project Ga0334887, IMG submission 207217) | Sludge microbial communities from methane-producing bioreactor in Wageningen University, Netherlands - Granular Sludge_18_07-R1 | ecosystem: Engineered > Bioreactor > Anaerobic >...
CTCGTCGATCAGGCCGTCGCCGGTCAGGTCCGCGTTCAAGCAGATGCCGGCCGCGGCCTGGCCGAAGCACGCCTGGAAGACGCCGAAGTCCTTCAGGTCCACGTCGCCGTCGCCGTCGAAGTCCGGCACCCGCGGCCAGACCAACGCACTTTTCAGCAGGGCGTAGGCCACGCGCTCACCCGTCGGGTGCGTGCGGTCCAGGTCGTCATCCAGCGACAACAGCAGGTACGTCGAGCCGCCGGAACCCGCCTGCCCGTGCCGCTGCACCCAGAACCCCGTGTCGCCCTGCAGGCCGGCCGGCGAGGCGATGGCCACGAATTGCGGCGCCGCCATCGGCGTCTGCAGGGCATAGGCGGTGTGCGGCGGCGTGCCGTGCAGGACGCCCTGAACGGTGGCCGGCCCCACGGCGGCCTCGAACGGAACGCCGCCCAGGCCGGTTCCCGTGACGCTCTCGAACACGATCACGCCGATCGTCTCATCCGCCCGGTCCAGCCCCGTGTTGCCCGTGTGCTTGCCCGTCCGCAGCGCCGTGGGCGACGGCGCGCTCGTCTTCCGTGAGCCCTGCGTCCAGAACACCGACCAGGCATCGTTCGCGCTCATCACCTGGCCGAGCACCACCGGGTTGTCGTACTGCTGCCCGTACCGCCGGGCCTCGCCCGTCCAGTCGCCGTTGCCGTCGGTCACAGTAGACGTGTACTTCCACGCCTCCATCTTCACGCCGTTCAGCTCGCTGACCCCTTGTTCCATGACCCAGTAGCACACCACCTCCTGGATGGAGTACGTCTGCGACGCATTGGTGGGATCCACCAGACGCAGGTCGAAGCTGCCGGCGGTCACGTTGCTCACCCGCGGGGTCATTCGCTTGCCGTTGTAGAAGTACTGGCCCGTACACACCACGACGGGGTTTGTGTAGGTGTTCTGCAGGGAAACCGTTTTGGGCACGTGGTTGGCCGTGGTGAACCCCGCCTCGAACTTCGGGGCAATCTCGCACTCGTCCGGCACGCCGTTGCCGTTGGCGTCCGTCACCAGGCCGGCCAGAATTTCGCACACGTCCGCGATCCCGTTGCCGTTACAGTCCGGCTGGCAATCGTCCGGCACGAGGTTCTCGTCGCAGTCAGAGCTGAGCCCCTGGGCAATGTCGCACTCGTCCGGCACGTCGTTTCCGTTGCAGTCGTCGGACGTGCCGTCGGCGATGTCGCACTCGTCCGGAATGCCGTTCCCGTTGCAGTCATCGGACGTGCCGTCGGCGATGTCGCACTCGTCCGGCACTCTGTTGTTGTTACAGTCCTCCGATGCGCCGCTCGCGAGTTCCGTCCAATCGTGAAGGCCGTTGTTGTTGCAGTCCGGCCCGGCAGGGAACGGCCACGCCATAACCTCGGCCTGGTACACCTCCGCGGGACCCATCGAGAGAGGCGCCTGCGCCCAGGCAATGATCCGGATGTCTCCCTGATTGGCCCAGCTTGTTGCGTCAAACGTGAACTGCCGAGTAACCACTCGATATCCTCCCGGACTGAGCGTCAGGTCGGCAGTCGCCGCGGCCTGCTTGAAGCCGTGGCGGGAGTAACTCACCTCCGTTGGCCAGTGATCGAGAACCTGAACGATGTACAGGCGCACGGTCTTGGCCGCGCCTCCGACCTCGAGGCTCACCATCGCGGTCACCTCGTACGTCGAATCGCTGACCGGATCGCCGGTCAGTGCGATGGTCACGTCCGTCGGTACCTGTCGACGAGCGTCGTATTCGGCGTTGAACTCGGTGGGCTTGGAGCCCACAATGTTCGTCAGGCCGTCGAACCACGTACAGGGAACGGCCCCAGGCCAGGGATAGAAGTTGACGGCTCGATCATTGGACCAGGGAGTCCCATAGCCGTCGCTCACGTGATATTGAACGAGTGTGAAGTCATCGGCATAAGTATCGAGCATCTGGCTGAACGCCTGACCGGCGCTTCCACACGCCCCTCACCCCATCATCGACCATTCCTCCGCCAGGACGGTGCGCGATGCCGCGCTTGCCGGCGCGGAAGCGAGCCACCCCGCACAAATCGAGAGGACAATCGTCCACGGCACACGTTTCTCCCACGTTCCCAAATCCATCGCGTTCTCCTTGCTTGAAAGACTGGACACACACTCCTGTCAGATCGGCGCCGTGTCAGCCACGTCGCGTCCCGGTCGACCGGCGACGAACGGCAGCGCACCCTGCCGGCCCGCCTGTCGCACACAGGTCGGCTGCAGTCGAGTGCATACGGCTCGCGAGTTCGTTGTGTTCGGTGCCTGACCTCACGCGTTACGGGCTCTCCAGGTGTTCCACGAACGATGGAACGTCATTCGCGTGGATCAGGCCGTCGCCGGACAAATCCGCCTTTTCGCGAGTGCCGGCCACCGCTTGCCCGCAGCAGGCCTGGAAGCCTGCAGGATCCGTCCGGTTCAGGTCGCCGTCGAAGTCGGACACCCGCGGCCAGGCCAGCGCACTTCGCGGCAAAGCGTTGGGCCCGTGCTCATCGGTCAGATGCTTGCGGTCGAGATCGTCCTCGACTCCTTCGCCGGCACGGTCCGCCATGCCTTCGAGGCCGGTGCCGCCGCGATCCGCACCGGCCATCCGAACCTGCATCACATCCGATCGGTCCGTCGGTTCTTGAGATCCCTCGCTCGCTCCTTTTGAGAAACGGGAATTGACTTCGATACCTCCAGCAACCGAACGGGGCCGCCTCTCCGACACCCGCCCGGATCGCTCTTCTTCACTCTACCAAAACGAAATGCGCGATTCAACGAATAACCACAGCGTCGCCGATTGCCCTCACACACCTGGCTCAGGTTGCGCCGTTTGGCGTTTGAAACGGGCGTGGCGAGGGCGCCAGGCGGGTTTTTCGCAATCGTGTTCGGCACACAGCGTGCTCGCGTGGCGGGGATGGGGCGGGGGGCGGACAGGGAGGTTGGAAGGCCACAGCGCGCAGCAGGAAGGGCCGACCCGAGCAGAACGCGGATCGAGACTCCAGAGACAGGCTGGAAAGCCTGTCCCACACAGGTCACGCGGATCGGGGTCAGGAATCTTTCTTGCGTTCTGTCGGCGCGTTTGCCGGGGCGGGCGCGGCCTGCGCCGTGGTTCTCCCCTTACCCCTTCAACCCCGTGGTTGCGATGCCGCGGATGAACGTGCGCTGGGCGAGGAAGAAGAGGAGCAGCACGGGAATCACGGTCAGCGTCGCGGCGGCCAGAAGCTGGTTCCATTCCGTGTTGCCGGACCGGCTCTGCAGGAACTGCAACCCCAGCGCCAGCGTGAACTGGCCCTGGTGGGTCAGGTAGACCAGCGGGCCCAGCAGGTCGTTCCAGACCGTCAGAAAATGGAACAACGCCACGACGGCCAGGGCGGGCTTCGAGAGGGGCAGCACGATCCGCCAGAACACGCCCCATGTGGTGCAGCCGTCGATGCGGGCCGACTCCTCCAGCTCGCGCGGAATCGTCATGAAGAACTGGCGCAGCAGGAAGATGTTGAACGCACTGCCGAACCAGGCCGGCACCCAGAGCGGCAGGTACGTCCCGATCCAGCCGAGGTGCCGGAAAATCATGTACGTGGGGATCATCGTCACGGGGAACGGGATCATCATGGTGGCCAGGCAGACCCCGAACATCACCGTCCGCCCGCGAAACGGCACCCGGGCAAAGCCGTACGCGGCGATGGAACTGGAAATCAGCATGCCCACCAGGCTCAGCCCCGCGATGATCAGCGTGTTGCGCGTGTACAGCAGAAAGTCGAAGTGCTCCGACCGGAAGATCGCCTCATACGCGTCCGTCTGCGGCTCCTGGGGCAGGAATTGCGGCGGATACGCGATGACCTCCGTGTTCGGCTTGAGGCTGACCATGGCCATCCAGACCAACGGCAGCACAAACAGCATTGAAACGCCGATCAGCGCGACGTAGGTCGCGAGGCGGGGGAAGAGTTGAGCGTTCCGTCGGTTCATGGCGCAACAATTCGAATGTCAAATGTCAAATGGCCAATGTCAAAGGAAGGAGGTGACAGGCGTCTTTCATTCGCCATTTGCCATTCATCATTTGCCATTGGCCATTGGTCATTTTCCATTTCTGTCACGCTCCCCGGTAGTGGACCATCCGCCGGCTGACCCAGAACACCAGGCCGGTCAGGGCCAGGATGATCACAAGCTGGATCCAAGCCATCGCGCTGGCGTAGCCCATCTTCAGAAAGCGGTACGCGTTGTCGTACAGGTACATCGTGTAGAAGTAGGTCCCGCGCTCGGGGCCGGGATTGCTCATCACGTACGGCAGGGCAAAGATCTGCCACGTGCCGATGATGGCGATGATGACGTTGAACAGGATCACCGGGCTGATGCCCGGCAGCGTTACGTGCCAGAACTGGCGGACCGGGCTCGCTCCGTCCAGCCGGGCGGCCTCGTACAGCTCTTCCGGCACATCCTGCAGGCCGGCCAGGTAGATGACCACCGGCGAGCCGACGCCCCACAGGCTCACCAGAATCAGCGAACTCATGGCCCAGCCGGGCGAGGCGAGCCAGGCCGGCCCGCCGATACCTGCCACGCCGAGGGCCTGGTTCAGCAGGCCGTACTGCTCGTTCAGGGCCCACAACCACAGAACGGCCGTCGCCACCACGGGCACGACGGTGGGGACAAAGATACAGGTTCGGAAGATGCCCTGCCCGCGCACGCGACGGTTCAGCAGAACGGCCAGCAGCACCGCAACCAGGGTGCCCAGCGGGATTGCGCCGGCGGCGTAGATGAAGGTGTTGCCCAGCACCTTGTGGAAGACGGGGTCGACCGCCAGTTGGCGGTAGTTCTGCGTGCCGGTGAACACCGGTGGCTGCAGCAGCGGATAGTCGCAGAAGCTCAGGTACAGCGACATTGCCATGGGGACGGCCAGGAAGAACAGGAATCCCAGCCACCAGGGAGCGGTCCAGAGCAGGCCAGCGAGTTGTCGCGATCGTCTCATGCGAAAACTCACGGCGTGGCCTCGGCCGCCCGCCGCAGGGCAGCCATCCGCTGGTATTCGTTCACAATGGCGTCGATTTTGGCCTGGGTCTCACGCAGGGCTTCGTCCGGCGGGCGATGGCCCTGAAAAATGTTCTCGATCATGAAGAGCATTTCCACGGACGCCTCGGACCAGGTGGGCATGCGCGGGTAGCCGAACACGTCGTCGGAGTCGGCCAGGGCATCCAGGGTGCGGATGTGCTCGCGGATCGGGTGGTTCTCGAAAAAATCCTCGCTGGGCGTGCGGAAGGGCGAAAGCTTCCAGTGCTCACGGCAGAGCCTCTCCAGCACGTCCTGCCGCAACAGGTAGCGCAGGAACCGCATCGCCTCGCGGGGGTGCCGAGAGCCGCGCGGGATCACGAACACGTCGGAGCTGACAAACACCGGGTGCCGGTCCTCCCGATCGGCGGGGAAGCGGGCGACGCCGTATTCCAGAGACGGCTTGTACTGCCGCACCCAGTTGGCCACCCACGGGCCCTGGTAGACCATGGCCAGTCGTTCGGCAAGGAACGGGTTCAGCGGCCCCTCCACCGCGCCGACGTTGGCCTCAAAGGCGACGGACTGCTTGAGGCCCATCTCCACCCGCTGTTCGTACATCCAGCGGTGGGCGGCTCGGCCGGCCGGCGTGTCCAGCGTGAACTGCTGCCCATCCCAGAGGTTTCCGCCGAAGAAATACAGCCACACCCAGTGCCACCAGCCGAGCAGCTTGGGCGCGGGGATAAAACCGGCCTGGACGATCCGGCCTGCTTCGAATCGCGTGAGCTTGCGGGAGTACTCGTCCAGTTCCGCGAGGGTCCGCGGCGGGCGGTCGGGATCGAGCCCGGCCTCGCGAAAGAGCCGCTTGTTGTAATACAGCGCGATGACGTACGGCGTGCTGGGCAGGGCATAGAGCCGATCGTTGTACACGCCGATGTTCCACCAGGCGGGCTTGAAGGCGTCGGCGTCAATGCCAGACTCCTGCACGAGATCGTCGAGCGGCAGGAGCGCGTCGCGGTCGGCGAACTGCGCGATGATGTGGTCGTACAGGCCGGCCAGATCGGGCGGATCGCCGCCGGCGACGGCCACCAGCGTGCGCTGGTCGACGTTGCTGACCGCCAGATATTCGACCCAGATGCCGTCTTCGGCGCCCTGGGTCTGGTTGTATTCGGCGACGATGCGCTTCATGACGGCGCCTTCGACGCCGGTCCATTTCTCCCAGTAGCGGACGACGGTCCGGTCGGGCGGCACGTGCGGGGCCTGCCGCGGCCCGAACGCCAGCAGGGCCAGCGCCGGCAGGACGAGCAGAAGAAAGATGAGAGTGCCACGCAAAGTCATTGGAATCCGGCTGTAGGCCTTTCGACTGCGGGCTGCAAGGGTTGGTGGCGTCTCAACGCTCACCGATGTTCGCGGTCCGCACGGCGGACCCTACTCCTATTTGTGGGACCGGCTTTCCAGCCGGTCTAGCCGGTCCGCACGGCGGACCGTACAGGCCAAAACCTACAGCCTACAGTCCATCCACGAGCCGGGTGAAGATGCTCCAGTCGGCCAGGTCCACGTCATTGTCGTTGTCCAGGTCGCACTCGGCGAAGCGGGCGGCCGTGCAGCCGACGGGCACCTCACTGTTGCCCGGTCCGCTGAAGCAGGTGGCGAACGGGCTGTGGTCCCCGGCGTCGACGAACCCGTCGTTATTCAAATCACCCTCGTACGTCCAGCCGATGGCGCGGAGCATGGGCTTGATTTCCGGGTTCCGCATGAAGAGCTTCCAGCACAGCCCGGTGCGGTAGTTCTCGATCATCACCACGATCGGGCCCTGGTCGATGGCCAGGTACGTGTCGGAGAACCAGTTCAGGCCTGGATGAAACGCGTCGCGGAAGCCGTAGGGGCCCACCAGCCCGCTGGTGTACGTGTCGAAGAAGTAGCGCAGGGTGGCCAGGGACTCGGCCGGCGTAAACGGCATGGCGCTCAGGGCGGCCGTGGGGGCGATGGTGCCGTTGTCGTTGGTCGGCGAATGCGCGTCGTAGCCCCACGGATTCGAGCTGGCGGTCAACCCCCAGGCCAGTGCGTTGTACCCGACGTGGCCCGCCGGGTTGTGCTGGGCGTACGCCCGGTGAATGAGCGAGGTGTTGCGGGCATTGTCGAAGTAGTTGCAGTACGCGTCGCTCTTGTAGCGCGGGTCAAAGCCCAGGAACGAGTAGTGCGTGAAGAACAGCGGACCGCCCAGCGGCGGGCCGACCCACTGGCGATAGCCGTAATACGTGTTGGGGTTCGCGTAGTGGCTCGGGCCGGCCCATCCGCTGTAGTAGCTGGTGGCCGGCATGGGATGCGTGGGGGAGGCAATGGCCAGCAGATAGACGATCATGCATTCGTTGTAGCCGACCACGGGCATGTTCATGGCCCATCCGTGGTTTGGCGACCAGTGCCAGTACAGCACCTGGCCGCCCGAATAGCGACGGAACCAGTCCCATTCCACCTCTTCCCAGAGCGTCGTGGAACGTGTCCGAATCTCGGCTTCCACCGGGTCGGAACCGGTGAAATACTGGCGCACCGTCAGCAGGCCCTGAACCACGTACGCGGTTTCCACCAGGTCGGCCCCGTCGTCCTGCGCGCTGAAGGGGATGGTGGCGCCGGTGGTCCCGTGGACCCAGTGCGCCCACGCGCCGTGGTACCGGGTCGTGGATTCCTGGAGAAACGTGACAATCTGGAGCACACGGGCGGCCGCCTCCGCACGCGTGACCCAGCCGCGTTCCACGGCGATCGGCAGGATCATCAGGCCCATGCCGGTGCCGCCGGTCGCGCAAATGTCCGGCGCGTGCGTGTACCCGTCACGGATCAGCCCGCTCACCGGGTGGGCAAAGTCCCAGAAGTAGCTGAAGGTGGCCTGCTGGAGCGCGTCGAGCAGCTCTTCATCCGTCAGGCCGTTGTACTCGGCGGACGCCACGGTGGACGGCGCGGTTTCCTGCCCGTCGATCACGGCCGTCGCGTAGTAGTGGCTTCGCCCCGTGCCGGGCCCCACGGGGTCCGCATACGTCGCGGCCGGGTGCGGACTGGTGGTCAGCCGCGTGAACGGCCCGCCGGCCGATGCGGATCGGTACACGTGGTAACCCTGAGTGCCGCCGTCGGTCGACGGGTTCCAGGCCAGTAGGTTGTGCTCCGCAAAGGCGACGACCCCGAGATTTGTGGGCGTGGTCACCAAGGTGGGGCGGCGAAAGCGGAGATTGTCCACGTAGAGGGTCCCGTTGGCACCCGGCATGCCTTCAAGCACGAACGCCCAGATCTGATCCAGGCCCGTCTGCGTGCGGGTCGAAACGTTGAAGGACACGGTCGTCCAGACGCCGGTGGTCGCGGGCAGTCCGGTGGCGACCTGCCAGGCGTCCGGCGGGTCCCAGTTGGGGCTCCAGATGCCGATGATCGAAGGCAGGGCGGACGACGTGGCGATGTACACGTCGGCCAGCAACTCCTCCTCCCCGTCCAGGTCGTACGTGGTGCCGGACCAGAAATGGCGGTACTCCACCTTGCCGTCCTCACCCGTGAAGGTGAGTTTCAGTACGTAGTCTCCGTCGGTGGCGGGCGGGGCCCCCGCAACGCCCCCGGCCACACGGGCGACCACCAGCCCGGCGTCGCCGGCGCTGACGGTCAGGTCGGTTTCCCACGGTTCATAGCTGGTAAGTGGGGTGTAGGTGTCGGCCGCCGCCGCGCTCGCCAGGAAGAGCGCAAAAACGGCGGCGCCGATGCGCGTGGCACGGGCATCCAGTCGATCTCGTCGGTTACTTCGCATCTTCCATTCCCATCCCGTTGGTTTCGATGAGTTTTGCATACCACAGGCCGCTGGCCTTGATGATCCGCTGCTGGGTCGCGTAATCGCAGCGGATCAGCCCAAAACGTTTCTCATAACCGGCCGCCCACTCGAAATTATCCAGCAGCGACCAGCAGAAGTAGCCCCGAATGTCCAGCCCGTCGTCCAGGGCCTTGCGCAACACTGCGATGTGATCGCGGAGGTAGGCAATGCGGTTCGCATCATGCACGTGACCGTCGGGGCCCGGCTGATCATCGTAGCAGGCGCCGTTTTCGGTGATGTAGAAGGGCAGGCCCGGGTAGCGCTGCGCCAGCCAGTGCAGCAGCCGGCCGAACCCGTCCGGCATAATGGGCCAGCCCATGTCCGTGTGCGCTCGCTGGGGCTGGGCCTGTTTCTGGTACTGCAGGGCGCCGTCGTTCGCCGAATGGCACACGACGTTGCTCATGTAGTAGTTGAGGGCAATGTAATCCCAGGAGCCGCGGAGCAGGTCCGCATCCTCGCGGGAGAACGCGGGCAGCAGGTCGCCCAGCCGCTCGCGCAGCACGGTCGGGTAGTCGCCGAAACAGCACGGATCGGCAAACCAGCCGCCGAAACCGAGCATGGCCCGCTCGGAAGCCGCGCGGTCCTCCGCGGTCTCGGCGGCGGGGAAGCTGTACTCGGTGTTCAGGGCGAAGCTGATGGCGCCGCCGGCGTGTTTCGAGGCGCGATACGCGGCCACGGCGTACGCGTGCGCCCGCAGCAGGTTGTGTCCGGCGCGGTAGCCCCAGGCCCGGTTGCGGATCCCCGGCGCATGGCACCCGACGAAGTACCCCGCATCCACCACCACCCACGGCTCGTTGACGGTCAGCCAGAAGCGCACGCGGTCCCCCAGCCGGTCGTACACGCGCTCCGCGTAGGCGGCGAACAGCCGCGGCAAATCTTCATGGCGCCACCCGCCCAGCTCCATCTGCAGCGCGGCGGGCAGGTCCCAATGGTACAGCGTGACAAACGGCTCGATGCCGGCCTCGCGGAGTCGATCCACCAGGCGGTCGTAGAAATCCAGGCCCTTTTCGTTCACCGTCCCGCGCCCGAGCGGCATGACCCGCGGCCAACTCACGCTGAACCGATAGGCGTTCAGCCGCAGCCGGCGCATGAGTTCTACGTCCTCGCGCCAGCGGTGGTAGTGGTCGCACGCAATGTCACCGGTCTGTCCGCCGGCCGTCTTGCCCGGGGTGTGGCAGAACACGTCCCAGATGCTGGGCCCGCGTCCATCTTCGTGCGCGGCGCCTTCGACCTGGTATGCGGCGGTTGACGCCCCCCAGAAAAATTTGGCGGGAAACGCTTTCATGCCATCCTGCACTCCGCCAGCCGGGAGAAACGGCCGGAACCTCCGCCTTCCATCTTATCCGATCCAGCCCGCCGGAGGTGGGCAAAAGTGCCGCAGGACAGGGCCAATTCGGTCGATCCAATCCTGGAAACCGACTGCGAGACTTTTCCTAATGCCTTTTTCTGCATGGACTTAACTTCTCTGCCGGGCTTTCGGTGGACCGCCGATGGACTGCGGCAGCCCCCGATCCATAGAATTCAGGGTATCATGGAATGAAAGCGCTTGCAATAGCTTTCTGGGTTTGATACAGTACGCCTCATTGGAGGAACCCGTCTCTCTCGACGTGGTGTGGGGCGATGGCCGCGTGTCTCGTCGCGGCCGATGCGACCCCGGGTGAAAACAAGGACTCACGAGGCTCATCTCTCGATGGAGGAGGACTCTCATGGAGCGAATGGCAAGAAGAGCAGTGATTGTGGCGGTGCTGGTGGTCGCAGGGCTGGCCGTGGTCTCGGCCAACGCGGCGCCGGCAGTGGACAGCGCGATCATCAAGACGCGCATCTTCAACGACGATCCGGATTCCATTCTGACGACGAACAACAACTACCCGGCCTCCATCCTGATCAAGGATGAGAAGGTGGACGGGCCCGGCGGCTGGGCAAACCGGCACAATTTCCGCCTGTCGGAAAACGGCGGGGTGTCGGATGCGGTGTTCATGAATGACCACCAGTTCTCTCTCTTCGCGGACGTAACCATCACAGGCCCGGCCCCCGTCGAAGGCGGACTGAATCTCTCGCCCTGGTGGTCCAAAGACGTGGACGGCGTGTTCATGCTGAATGCCGGAAGCGGCGAGATCGCATGCTTCGGCGGTCGGCTGCCCTTCTACAGCTTCACCGCCGGCCAGGGATTGACGTACACCAAGGGTGAGACCGTCCGGCAGGGGATCATCTATACCCCCAACAGCCTGACGGAAGAAGATCCGGCCACCATCGAGTACGTCCTGATCCAGGGTGGGAACACCTACACGTCCGGACCGCTGGGGTTCGACATGGGCAACCCCGACGAGGATCCGCCCTACGGGCTGTGGGGCTGCCTGAACGACGCCCGACTCGGTGGGTTCGTGCAGATTCAGGTGCAGGACGGCAACCCGGACAACTGGGGTCAGATTGAGTTCGGGAACATCGTGTACGTGCCGGAACCGGCGGCACTGGCGCTGCTGGCCCTGGGCGGGCTGGCGATGCTGCGCCGGCGGTAGAGACCGGCTGGAAAGCCGGTCCCACAGGGAATGACCGGCTGGAAAGCCGGTCCCACAGGGAATGACCGGCTGGAAAGCCGGTCCCACAGAAGCTGACCGGCTGGAAAGCCGGTCCCACAGGGAATGACCGGCTGGAAAGCCGGTCCCACAGAAGCTGACCGGCTGGAAAGCCGGTCCCACAGAAGCTGACCGGCTGGAAAGCCGGTCCCACAGGGATGACCGGCTGGAAAGCCGGTCCCACAGGGATGACCGGCTGGAAAGCCGGTCCCACAGGAGTTGACCGGCTGGACCCCGCAGCGCCGGGACGGTCCCACAAAGGAGACCGGCTCGAAGGCGGGTCTGAGAGGCTATCCGATCCGGAAGGAAAGCCGATCCGGAAGGAACGGATCAAAGACAGATTGGTAACGGTCCGCGACACCGGCGGTGGCCGGGGGACGGCCGCGCCGGTGTCGCGGGACCGCGGAGGCGGGAGACAGAAAGGAAGGTTTCCCATGGCGAGGACGGCGCGGATGGACGGGAAGGGAAATCGAGCGTTCACGCTGATCGAGCTTCTGGTGGTGGTGTCCATCATCGCCCTGCTCATCGCGATCCTGCTGCCCTCGCTGAAGAAAGCGCGGGACCAGGCCAAGGACACGGTCTGCCGGTCCAACCAGCATCAACATGGGCTGGCCGTCGGGTACTACACGCAGGACTACGGTGACTATCTTCCGTGGATGAAAGGGCGGGACAACGGGAGCGGGAATTCCGATCCCCGGCTGCGATACACGAGAGCGCCTTACTCGCAATA
>Ga0334887_1004689_pt1 | contig 12082 bp, 11 predicted proteins | sample GraSluR1_MG_10_FD_207217 | JGI IMG/M metagenome (GOLD analysis project Ga0334887, IMG submission 207217) | Sludge microbial communities from methane-producing bioreactor in Wageningen University, Netherlands - Granular Sludge_18_07-R1 | ecosystem: Engineered > Bioreactor > Anaerobic >...
GGCTTTCCGGAAGAATTGAAAGCCTCGTGCTTCAATAGGCAAGCGGTACGTGTTAAACTCATATAGTTCGTCATCCTTACTGTGGAGGATACAATGCACTATAGCCTTCTAAAATCGTATCTGAATATCGATGAAGCCAGAGATATAAGGAAGAGTCTACTTGTTATGGCTTTACCTGCAATTGGGGAGAATGTTCTTCAAATGTTGCTCGGAATATCCGATACTGCCTTCCTCGGCCATTACGACTGGCGAGTGATGACGGCCGTCGGTACTGCCAATCAGGTGATATTCATATTCCAGGCTGTCCTTGTAGCACTCTCCACTGGCTCCATGATTCTTGTCTCAAATAGCTATGGAGCCGGCAACAGAGAGAGACTCAACTCAATAGCATGGCACGCTGTCTATCTGAGTATCGGTACAGGGATAGTGCTTTCTATAGGTTCAATCTTCTCCGGGGGACTGCTGGGCCTGTTCTTTCCGGCAAGCGATGAGTTTATGCTCACTAATGGAAACCAGTATCTAAGGATAATTATGGCAGGATTTCCCGCAATGAGCATAATGATAGTCCTCGGAGCTACCCTGCGTGGAGCCGGTGACACAAAGTCTCCGCTCATCGTTGCTGCGATTGCCAATGGACTGAACATCTTCCTCGACTACGGACTGATATACGGTAAGTTTGGCTTCCCGGAAATGGGTGCCACCGGAGCCGCCCTCGCGACAGTGTTTTCCAGAGTCGTCGGATCTGTGATAATTGTCTTTTTGCTGTTCAGAAACAAAAACCTCGCGCTCAAGAGAATTCCGCAGAGGTTTTCGGCGTGGATAACCAGAGAAGTTCTATCACTTGGGTTTCCAGCTTCGATAGAGAACCTTGGCTTTTCTCTTGGAGTACTGGTATTCGCAAATATCCTCTTCATAGCAGGTCCCCAGGCCTACGCAGCCCACAGAATCGGTATCCAGGTAGAATCGCTTTCATTTATGCCCGCCTGGGGCATGGGAGTAGCTATAACGGCTATGGTCGGCATATATAACGGTGCGAAAGAGAGGCGGAAATCGATCGGCTCAGTCAGACAGGGCTGGATAATTTCTCTTGCCATTTCCTTTCTTATCGGAATGTCCATTACCGTCTTTCCCGACTTTTTTATATCCATTTTCACCAATGAAACAGCTATCATAGAAGCCGGACGACTTCCTGTAAGAATAATAGGCCTATTTCAGGTAGTGATGGGCACAGATTTCGCCGTGACCGGTGCTCTCAGGGGTATGGGTGACACGAGATTCCCGATGAAGGCTTCTCTGACAGCGATGTGGCTTATCCGGCTTCCAGTTGGCTTTGTACTCGTTAAATACTTCAACATGGGTCTTATGGGTGCCTGGATTGGCATGATGCTGGATATGACTTTCAGGACTATTCTAAAGTTTGGTAGATTTTACTCTGGAAAGTGGGAGAAGACAGCAGACGCGATTCAGAAGAGTGCGGCGTCATGAAGAGCGGAAGAGACGTTCTTCTTCTTGGAGCGGAACTAGAGGCTAGAGGTCGGAAGAGCGTGAAGAGCAAAAGACCCGTTCTTGGAGAACCAGAGCGGAAGAGCATCTCGCCGCCAGTCGCCTACGGCGGTCAGTTCCGCTTAACGTCCAGGATGCTCGTTCTTAGTCTAGGATCAAAAGAGCAATAGCCATAGCGAGATCCCGTATAAGAGCAGTACGGGATGACATTCCCTTCCCGTCGTGTTGGATCTGAACCACTTTTTGCAAACAACCAGAAAAGCACGAACTGCAACCGATCTTAAGAGTTGTACTTCAGAGACCGAGAGGCGGGGGCCAAAACATCATTGTCATATTCGGAAATGTTACCAAACTTTAGCAGTTTTCTCAACTGGTATAAGGGTTAACGAGAGCCTGGAGGTTAGTCTGTATGTACTCTGTTCTTTACCCGATTGTTAGAGGTTTAGTCTGCATGGACCTTCTGGTAAGACCACCAATTAGGTAAGATTGCTTTGTGGAGATGCGCTGCATTTACATTCTTTGAGTTTCTTCGGCTTTTTTTTAGTCATTTCCAAATCTTCAAGGTGGTGATAACATGAGAAGAACAAACCTTGCTCTTGCCTTGATTCTGCTCGCCATAATTGCTGTTGGCTGTGTTTTCTTCAATAGAGTTCCCGTATGGACTGAGATAGAAGACCTAGCGGAAAACATCGGGTCGTTGGTGGAAATCGATCTTGCTAATTACTGTACAGACCCTGATGGTGATGATTTGAGTTTCAATTTGGTTAGTGGTCCGGGGACCATAACTGGAAGCAATTACTCATGGACGGTTTCTGGGACGGTAGGTGTCAGGGATGTTGAGATTGAGGCTTCAGATGGAGAAGGCAAGTCTAGTACAAGCTTCACGATTACTGTAAAGGGTCCACCCAATATCCCTTCGGACCCCTCTCCATCAGACAACGCTGTAAATCGGAACTTTCCCGTAGTGGTCCTGTCTTGGGAAGGAGGCGACCCCGATGGTGATGAGGTCACTTACGACCTGTATTTCGGGAACACTCCTGATCCAAATTTGCATATCAATGATCTTTCTTCAAAGACTTTCACCAAATCGGAGCTTGAGAACAGTACCACGTACTACTGGAAGATAGTGGCAAAAGATGGAACTCACGAAGTAGAGGGTCCTGTATGGAGCTTTACGACAAAAGCTTTCTATCTAGTTCAGGAGACTTTTGAATCACTTCCTCTAGGACCATTGTCTCCAACGACTCTTTCCTGGGGAACTTACTCAAAGGTGTCAACATCATACGCCGAAATCACACAACGAGGATTCAATGGAACCAAAGGAATGACCTTTGTTGATCCGACTGTACTTGGGTATGCAAAAGTCGTTGGAGACGGATTTAAGCCCGCAAAATCTGGCGCAATCAAGTTTGACTTCAGGGTTTCGGAAGATGGATTCTTTGGCGTTGGAGATCCAATCCAGCGGGCGCCGTTCGCGTATGTTGGAGACTTTGGAGATGGCTTTGGAGTATATACTTACAATTATCAGACAGACAAAGTTACCAAAAGAGCCAATCTGGAACCCGACTCCTGGCATTTGATAATGATGGAGTTCGACTTCGAAGATTTACCAGGTACTTTCGCGATATACATTGACAACATAATGATCCCTGCCGGATATGAATCCTACTCCGAGAGTTTAAATTTCACAAAGTTTGAGATTATTGTTTTTGCTGACAAGAAATGCGCATATGTTGATTTTGACGATATTATCGTTTGCGTGACCGAGCCTGGGTATTCTACTGTGGGAAGCGATTATTATAACTCAGAACACTGATTGACCATCGAAGCTCGCTTAGTGTTGATCCTTGGAAAGCAAAGACTCGAGATGAAGAGAGGACGAGAGAAGCGAAATCTGAAGTACCAGGTGTGGGGGTTTGGGGATCTAGGGTCTGGCAAGAGCGAGAAAAGCAAAAACCCGTCCCTCGTCCAGCGTTCCAGATCATGGACCCGTCCTTGGATAGCAGAAGAGCGGTTCTTCGTTCCAGAGCTAGGAGCTTTGCTCTTCGTTCCGACGCTTCGCGTCCACGTTCTTGGTTAAGGAGCAGAGAGAGCACGAGAAGAGGAGAGAGCTACTTTTCTCTCGTGAGCGCAGCGAGCGTCTCGATCTTTCTCATAACTCTCCATGCTCCACTCTCCACGGTTCTCAAGAGGACTCTCGACAATGCTTTTTCTCGGCTTTTACCGACAACCCACAACGCTCAACCTACCGCGATTCTTACCGCCCGCGAAGCGGAACTGGCGCCGCGAAGTGGTACTGGCCGCCGAAGGCGACTGGCCTGCGCAAGCAGACTGGCTACTCTTGAGCTCTTTCGGTTTTCTTACTTCTATCCTCTCACCCCTTACCTCTGATCCATCTCGTCGTCGTCGCGCGCCACTAAACATCCCTCACCTCTGATCCGCCTTGCCGCTCCAATGTTGCAGTTTGATCAACGCGACGCCTTTTCTTAACTGTAAGACGTGCTGGTTTTAGTCTGCTTATACTGTAATGATCATTTATAGCCATCGTTAACAAGCCGATAAAAATAGTAGTAAAAGAAATTAGCTTAACGAATCACGAACAGTAGATTTGATTTGGATTACACACTAGAATAGATGAGAGAAAATGCCTCCAGCAGGGATAATCGCAAGTCTTTTACTCTTATCGTCTCTCAAAGTACATGAGTAAGTGACAAATACTACGCCAGTTTATGCTATAAATGATTTGGTAGACAAACATGTTGCTTCATTCACATTTATTTTGGAGCCCGAATATCGTACTCCAGTATATTGTTTATTTTTTGTATGGTTATCATTATCCCAGTTCTTCAATCTATATCCAGGAGGTAAAACATGAAAAAACTCTGTCTTTTGCTGGTTCTAGTGGGTCTAGTTAGTTCATCTATGGTATTCGCTTTGGTTAGTGGCGATCCACCAGTTCCAGGTCAACTACCCTTTTTGCTGACCAATGCGGGTCAGGGGCCCGGTGGCAAGATGGCAAGACTTCTGATCTGGCAGTCGAAAGCAATTCTGGAGACTGATTTCGACTACAACTCCGAACCTCTGAGAGACAATCCTAACGATCTCGTTGCACGTGACTACAAAATGCTCTTCGTAATTATCGGCTCTTCAGCAAAGGGTTTGGGAGCTTCGGGAATAACCATCGAAGAAGAGATCGCAAGATTGAACAAGATGATCGTGGAAGCAAAGAAGCTCGAACTATTCATTATCGCTGCTCATATTGAAGGTAAGGATAGGAGAGGTAATCCCGGAAGCGCCGACGAGCAGTCTATCGATGCTATCGCTCCGTTTGCCGACTACCTTATAGTAATGAAGGAAGGAAACCTCGACGGAAAGTTCACCAAGATTGCCAAGGAGAAGAACATTCCCCTGACTATCATCGATAACACTATCGATTTCATGCAGGTCATCAAACTGATGTTCCCGAAAGAATAGTCGGCAAGACTATGAATGTGTTATCGGGGGGAATCTAGATGTATCTTCAAACAACAATTATAGCAATAGTTATGGTAGTGACGTTCGCTCTGGCCAGCTGGAAGCTTAAGTCTCCTGAAATATCGATGGTCATCACCGCTATCGTTGGTGCTCTTGTCGGTGGATTCGGCTTTCCATCCAGACTACTGGTCGAAGGGATGTTCACCTACTTCGACGTTGGATTGATCTTCCTCACTGCATCTGTCTTCATTAACATATACTCGGAGACAGGCGCCATGAACGCTCTGGTAAGATGGATGGTGAAGCAGTTCTACGACCAGAAGTGGCTTATGCTAATTCTACTGGGAATACTACTTATTATTCCCGGAGCATTGACAGGAGCCGGTAGCGTTTCGATCTTTGTGGTCGGTGGTCTGGTCGCATCGGTAATGAATTACATGGGCTTTTCCAAGAGAAGGGTAGCCGCGTTCATCTATCTCTTCGCCATGCTGGCAGCCGTGGCCCCTCCAATTAACCTCTGGGCAATGCTGATGGCTGCACAGGCCAACATGCCTTATGTCGGGTTCAATGTAGTCTTGATAGTTCCAATAATAGTTATCTCGATCTTTACGATACTTTATACCGGCTTCAGCAAGACACCTGAGAGGAAACCCAAAGAGCAGATTCTTTCCGAGTTGCCTCAGCCACCGGAAGGAATGAACTGGTTCAAAATCCTCGTGCCGTTCGTCGTTCTGCTCGTCATAATACTCCTTTCCCAGTATGCGTCCTTCTACATTCCGGTTCTTGGTCTACCTCTCACATTCCTCATATGTGGATTTGTTGCAATCATTATGGACAGGGACCGCTGGAAGATTCGTCGCTGGTATAACGTGCTGGTCAAGACGGTAGATCAGGTATTCCCGCTGCTGGGTACGGTAATAAGTGTTGGAGTTCTAGTGAATATTATGACTGCGACAGGCGTTAAGGGACTGCTGGCAATAACGTTCATCACTCTTCCGCTGGCATTCATCTACATAACCGCTCTTGTTTTTGCGCCTTTTGCTCAGGGCTCGTTGAGTTACGGGAGCGCCATTATCCTGGGAACCCCAATAATATTCCTTTTCAACTCGATGGGATTGAACGTTACCGTTACAGCGGCGGCTCTCAGTTTCCTGTTCCCTCTGGGAGATTGCTTACCGCCATCTAGAATCGTTGGTCGTCTAACTGTAGAAACAGTTGGATATGAAGGTAGCTACATGTCTTTCCTCAAAGCCATTGCCATTCCGTGGCTGTTTATGGGCGCTGTAGGTCTTCTGATGCTGTTGTTCCCGAACCAGCTCAGGTTCCTGGTTGTATATTGATGGAGGTGAGGTGAGACGATGTTAATCTTTCTCGATACAGTGATTCATTATTTCTATTACGTCATGACGGCTGTGTTCGCGCTTCTCCTTTTGAGGAACCTCTTTAAGAGAGAGAGACGCAAGGGTCTTGTGTACGATATTGTCTATTCTTATGTCATTATGACATTCATCCTCAGAGTAATCGGGATCAAGTGAGGAGTGAACGTGATGAAAAACGCAGTATACTTAAAGATACTCTTTCTGGTCCTTTCGGGAATCCTGGGAATTCTTGGAGGCATTGAGTTCTACGAACTTCGCCACTATCAGGAGACAGTCGTAGTTTCCGAGGACTTCACCGAAAGGATAATGCTCAGCACGTATTTGCCGAACCTTGAAGGTACGTGGGGAGATACGCCGGTTTACGTATTCGATTCCGGCAAACCCGGCGGGTCGATGCTAATATGTGGAGGAACGCATCCCTACGAACCTATAACTACACTGGCGGCTTACGTGATAATGGAAAACATAAAGGTTGAAACGGGAAAGGTCTACATAATACCCGTTTCAAATAGAAGTGCGGCCACGCTTGGAATGAGAGGTAATGGCTATCCGAAGTACTACTCTGTCGAGACTGCGTGGGGCAAGCAGACATACAGAATCGGTGATAGAGAAACAAATCCGCTTGATCAGTGGCCCGATCCCTATACCTATGTTCATTATCCTTCCGGTCAGAACCTCGCCTACCAGGACATCCGAAATCTCAACAGAACCTATCCCGGACGGCCCGACGGAACTCTTACCGAGAGAATCTCCTATGCGATCATGGAGTTGATAAGAACTGAGGATATCGATATCTTCTTTGACTTCCATGAAGCATCGCTGATGTATCCCGTCGTAAGTACCTATGTCGCTCACGATCGCGCGATGGATATAGGGATGATGGCTGCTATGATGTTAAGCGCGACACAGTTCCCGATGAAGATCGAGGCCTCCCCGAAGAATCTCAGAGGTCTTACACACAGAGAAGTCGGAGACTTCAGTAATACTCTAGCTCTACTAATGGAAACGCCCCAACCATTCATCGATAGAGTTGCTGGAAGAATGACCGAAGCCTTGATGGTTGACGGTATCGATGAGTTCGTTCAAACGGCAGCCGAGAAGGGTTTGGTTTACTGTGACTACGATATTCATGAGGGTTTTACTGACGCACTCGGTAACGTCATAATCGGTGCTCCTCTGGATTACAGGGTTGGAAGGCACCTTTCCGGAACGCTTGAAGCTCTGAACTGGATGGGAATGTTCTTCCCGGAGAAGGCAATGTCTGTAAGCTTCCCCGGCTATCCGGAGATAATGGAAAATGGAACGGGTTATTACCTTCACGATCCTAGCAAGGCCGATAAATCCAGGGTGTTTCAGAACTAATGAGATTCACTCAGGAAGTACCACGCACAAAAAACCAAAAAAAGAAGTAGGGGGTAAGGCATGAGATTGAAACTGAGAGTGTTCCTCTTGGCAGCTGTTTTTCTGTTCCTCTTGAGCTCGACGGCATTCACATGCACGATATTTGCCGTTGGCAAAGACGCTATGGCAGATGGTTCAACTGTCATCACACACAACGATGATTCCAGCGTTGCGGACTTCAGACTCTGGATCATCCCGGCAATGGACTGGCCAGAAGGTTCGATGAGAGACATTGTTCTTAACTCTCACAACTACATTGACTACGGTAACTATCCTTATGTCGATGTCGGATCTAAGGGTGTAGTAGTCGGCCAGATACCGCAGGTTCCTCATACCTACCAGTACTTCCACTCCAGGTACTCCTTCATTAACGAGATGGGAGTTGCAATGGGAGAGACTACGTGCGGACAGGGCAACACCGCAACAGAGCTCGGAAGAGAGATCAGACAGGTTCTGCGTACAGACAGCTGGGGAATAATCGACTGCTGGACTGCTCAGGACATAGCCCTTGAAAGAGCGACAACGGCCAGAGAAGCCGTCAAAATTATGGGCGATCTGATCGAAGAGTACGGCTGGTACGGCTCGGGCGAGTGTATCAACATCACTGACGGAGACGAAGTATGGGTGGCCGAGTTCTACGGTAACGACATTTGGGTTGCCGTTAGGGTCCCCGACGACATGGTCTTCGTGGGTGCCAACACCATGAGAATCAGAGATGTTGAATGGGACAATCCGGACTACGCGATGTACTCGCCAAACATAATCTCGTTTGCAGTCGAGCGCGGCTGGTACGACCCCGACTCCGGCGAACCATTCAGACCTGCCGATGTCTATGCGCCACGTACGGGTATGAACATCCGTGAATGGAGAGCCTCCAACCTCCTGGCGCCGTCACAGAACTTCGAGTACGGCCAGATCCACTATCCGCAGTTCATAAAGCCCGACAAGAAACTCACGGTCTGGGACATCTTCACATTCTCCGGCGACTGGTACGAAGGCACCGAATTCGACCTTACAAAGGGCTTTGGAGCCGGACCATTCGGCGACCCGTTTGCGAGTTATGTGACCGGTGGCAGAATGAGACCGATCGGAATACCCCTGACCTGCTATCTCCAGATCAGCCAGATCAAGGGTTGGCTTCCGCCAGAGATAAAGGCTCTCGTATGGTTCGGTTACGGAGCGGTCGGAACTGCTTACCACACTCCTCTCTGGCCATCGATGGCCGAGCTTCCGGAATTCTATCGCACTGGATCGAGATACGAAGAGTTCAGAAGAGATTCCGGCTGGTGGACGGCAACTTATGTGCAGGAAATGTCGAGACTGAGATTTAAAGATGCGATAGTCGACATACGCAACTTCAGAGATCCGAAGATGCAGATTATGTACGACACCGTTCCAAAACTACAGGAGCTAGCTGCTGAGCTTTACGAAGTTGATAAGGAAGCTGCAATTGCCATTCTAAGTGATTACGCATATAACACAGCCGTTGCGTGGCAGGCAGACTGGCTAAAGCTTGGCGACCGTCTCCTCGGTCACTACGCAGCCGACAGGGTAAATTTTGGCGGCACGAATTATCCGAAGGAATGGGTTGACGCTCTTAATTCACTGAAGTAACTTAACTAGATGCAGGGCCGAAGGGCCCTGCATTTTATATATGAGGAGGTGATTGGACCGAAAGAAAAGGTATTCGAGAGTTAACCGGTAAGAGCTATACTATACTATTCAGATGGGGTGATTAGTTTTTATGAAGAAAGCATTGATAGTTCTAGTTGTGATGCTTATCAGTTTCGGAGCGGCCGCAATTGCCTGTACTATTCTCGGTGTAGGCAAGGATGCGATGGTAAACGGTTCAACGATTATCACACATAACGACGACTCTACGGTTGCAGACTTCAGGCTCTGGATAATTCCTGCCATGGACTGGCCGGAAGGCTCTATGAGGGACATCGTTCTCAACTCTCACAACTACATTGACTACGGTAACTACCCGAATGTAGACATCGGTACTAAGGGTACATTGATTGGTCAGATCCCTCAGGTTCCACACACATACGCTTACTTCCATTCGAGATACTCATTCATGAATGAGAAGGGAGTCGCAATAAGCGAATCGACCTTCGGTATCGATACGAGCACAGATTATGGTAAGGAAGTAAGAAAGGTACTTTACACGGACAGCCCTGGAATCATCGACTGCTGGACGGCGCAGGATATCGCCCTCGAGAGAGCCGCAACAGCTAGAGAGGCTGTCAGAATAATGGGCGATATGGTCGAGCTTTACGGTTGGAGCACAGTCGGTGGCGGCGGCGAGTCCATGACCGTTGCCGATGGTGACGACTGCTGGTATGTTGAGTTCTTTGGAAGAGACCTCTGGGCAGCTGTCAGGATACCGGACGATCATTATACGGTTGCAGCTAACAGGGCAAGGATAATGGAGATCGACATCAATGACACGGAAAACGTCATGGCCTCTCCGAACATCTTCTCCTTTGCTATCGAGCAGGGCTGGTACGACCCGGCTTCCGGTAAGCCTTTCAACCTGGCCGAAGTCTATGCTCCTAATGATAATCTCTACGCTACCAGAAGAGAGTGGAGAGCGCTCGATCTCGTTGCTCCGTCTCTTGGTCTCAGCCCGCACGACTTGAGATTCCCGCTTTCGGTCAAGCCCGAAAGACTACTCACCGTTCACGACATCTTCGTGATTAAGGGCGACTACTATCAGGGTACCGATTACGATCTAACCGTTGGACCGGCCGCAGGACCCTGGGGCAATCCAATAAGGTATGCTAACACAAGCAGAACCGGAACATGGGAGAGAAGTATCAACATGCACAGAACCTGTTACGTACACATAGGCGAGACGAATTCCGCATATGCCGATCCATTCAAGGGTATAGCATGGTACGGCTACGGCGCTCCCGATACTGCCTATATGGTCCCTCTTTGGCCGATTATGAGAGATCTTCCGAAGTTCTATGAAACCGGCAGCAGATACGAAGAATTCAGAAGAGACTCCGGCTGGTGGGTAAGCTCTTATGTTCAGCAGATGGCAGAACTCCACTACTATCTGGCTATCCAGGACATTAGAAACTACAGAGATCCGAAACTTGAAGTCCTCTACAAGGTAACTCCACAGGTTCAGGCAATCGCAACCGAGATGTACGCGACTGATCCTGAAGCGGCTATCGACTTCGTTTCTAACTATGCATACATGAACGCCGTTGCATGGTTCGAAGAGTGGAAGCTCCTTGGCGACAGGCTCCTCGGCCAGTACGCTCTGGGTTATGTGAACTTCAGAACGACACCGTTCCCCGACTGGTGGAACGAATTCATAGGTTACGGATTCCCCGAAAGATAAGCATTACTTTCTCTGATAAAGGGCGGTCAAAGAGACCGCCCTTTTTGCATTTAGAAGACTACTACCGACAGCATCAGTTATAAGGAAATTCGGAAAGAGAAACAGTAGAAAACTGGCCGAAGTTGTGATAACATCAGTCAGTATAGAAGCAAACCCTGAAAGGAGTGGCAGAAGTGCAGAATATAGAGAAACTCTTTGATCTATTTGAAGAACTATTCGATGAACTTGAGAATGTCGATATGCAGGAGCTTTTTGAATCTCTACCGGACATGGAACAGGACGAAGTGGTCGAACTCAGGGCAAACATCGAAGACTGGATTGACGGACTGGACGAGATTGTTTCAAGGCTACCTGAACTGCAATCTTCTGTTGCGGAACTGAAGGCAGATTTGGAGAGACTTAACGACTCTGCGGTTGAACTCGAAGAAGACTTCGAAGAGGACTGATAAAACGCCAACGCGCCGAGTGGATAAGAGGTGAGGGGTGAGAGGCTGGAGGTAAGAAAACCGAAAGAGCTCAAGAGTAGCCAATCTGCTTGCGCAGGCCAGTCGCCTTCGGCGGCCAGTACGACTACGTCGCGCCAGTTTTGCTCCGCGGGCGGTAAGAACCGCGGTAGGTTGTGCGTTGTGGGTTGCTGGTAAGAGCCGAGAAAGAGCATTCTCGAGAGTCCTCTTGAGAACCGTGGAGAGTGGAGCATGGAGAGTTATGAGAAAGATCGAGACGCTCGCTGCGCTCACGAGAGAAAAGTAGCTCTCTCCTCTTCTCGTGCTCTCTCTGCTCCTTAACCAAGAACGTGGACGCGAAGCGTCGGAACGAAGAACCGCTCTTAACGCTCTTCTAACCGTCGAGTGGCCCGGGGGGATTTCACCCCCAGGCTCTCCCAGAACCGGACATGAACCTCTCGATTCATCCGGCTCCTATTATCCAGCCGCGTAGTATATCTCCTTGGTCCATTGAACAAAGAGCT
>Ga0334887_1004692_pt1 | contig 12074 bp, 10 predicted proteins | sample GraSluR1_MG_10_FD_207217 | JGI IMG/M metagenome (GOLD analysis project Ga0334887, IMG submission 207217) | Sludge microbial communities from methane-producing bioreactor in Wageningen University, Netherlands - Granular Sludge_18_07-R1 | ecosystem: Engineered > Bioreactor > Anaerobic >...
TGCAAAGGGGGCAGCTGATTCCACGGTCCCGTCGGGAAGCGCCCGGGCATCCTGCCCCTTCTCACCGGTTCTTCCCGTGTAAAATTCCACGGCCGAAAATCCCTCGCCGTGGTCCCTTCCAGGCAGTTTCGCCCGAAAGGACGCCTTTTCAATGACAAAGGGCCAGTCGTTCCCCGTGGCATTCCAGTAGAGCTCGTCGTGTTGATCAAAAAAACCGAGCTGCCCGGCGGTTACGTACGTGATGGTGAAGACGTGCTCGCCGAAGGACAGAAGAACGTCGGGATCGCCGAGGCGGAACTCCAGCCGTTCGCCGGCACGGCTCACCTGGGCCTGGGTCGGCTTCCCGTCGAGGAGGGCGGAGACAAGGTCAAGGGGAGCCCGCCGCACCTTTCCTTCGCTGTCGGTGAAATCGGTGGGTATGGACCGGATGATTCCTCTGCGGATATCCTTTCCCTCCGCCACAACGGCAATGCGCTCCGTGACGGTCAGCGAGGCATCCGTTCCGATCTCCGCCTCCACGTCGAAACGCACTATGCGCTCCTGGGCCGGAAGTGGGGACGCCCCCCACAGGAGTATCCAGGCAATACATACGGAAAGCAGCAGTGAACCAGTCTTTCTCACAGCCGTCTCAACCCCTCGGGCTCATTTTCTGAAAGGGCTCCGGAGGCTTTCGCCCCCGGAGCCCCCGTGTCACACTCTTTCCGTCACGGCTTTTTCTGCTCCTCCGCTCCCATGGCGCTCCACTTTGCCGCCATGGCGGAGATGGCATCGATGTCTTCCTGCTTCGCCGCTTCAGTCACAATGGTGAAGTCCGCCCGCTCCATGTCGGAGGCGAGAATATCCAGCGAACGGAACTCCAGGGCCCCTTTCAGGCCTTCGAGGATGTAGGGGATCCCCTCGACCAGGTCCGATTCCTCGGAGATGAAGGCAGCCCACGGGCCTTCCGGGTCGAGAAGGGAGAGAATAGTGTCCCGGACCACTTTCGCGTCGAAATGAAGGAATCCCTGGAGCTTGTCGTCCCCGTAGAGGGCCTTCATGCGGTCGGAAAGTTCGGGCGCCGCATCGAGAGCCTCGGGGCTCAGAAAACCCGCCAGGAGAACTCCGTCTTTGATGCCCATGACGAAGTCCACGGGGTCTTTCAGCGCATAGAACGCGGTCCAGCCTGCCTTCGTCACGGGCTCGAAGGGCATGCCGCTCTCCCGTGCGGCCATTTCCATCAGGGGCAGCAGCAGGTGGACTTCCTTTGTTTCGCCTGAAAGGTAAAGGTATCCCCCTGGAAGAGGACTGCCGAAAAGCTTCGTCTGGCCGCCGAACACCATGCCGACCGTCTTGAGGATCTTCAGGATGGCATCCTCGTCAAGCCCGAACTGCTGGGCCGCATCCAGGAACTGGACGGCCTGGGCCGCATCGTAGTCTCCGCCGGCGGCGGCTTCACGGAGAACCTGGAAGTGCTTCTTCTCGAGGAAGGGCCTGCCGACAAGGGTAAACCAGGGTTTCCCGCCGCCAAGCAGGATGCGGTCGTCCTTCGTCAGGGGCATGGACGGTGTGTCGGCCGCGAGGGAAAACACCTTCGCGAAGTTGGTGAACACGGAGAAATCAAACCCCTTGTCCGAAGCGTTGATGCCCGCCTCGGCCAGAAGGTTTCCCACGGGATCCTTCAGGACTCCGTCCGATTCGGCCTGGAGCTCGGAGGCTGCCATGCCGTTGTCGTGGAAGAAGAAGAAGCTTCCCTGAGGAAGGCGCCTGTCGAGCTTCATCCTCTTGCTGCCGTCGTTCAGCGCTTCCCTTGCTGCGGCGATGTCCTCGGGGGTGAAGCCCACGAGGACCATGTCCTGTTCCACCGAGGCGAGCACGAGGGCCATGCCGCCGCTGATCACTGCGTAGGTGGATCCTTCGAAGGGAGCGAGGATCAGCTCTCCGGGAACAGGGCTGTTGATGAGGGCGTCAACATCCCCCTCCTCTCCCTTGCCTTCGGCCATCCGGGCGAGGATGTCCTTCTTTGCGTCGGTGAAACGGATCGCCCCCTGCAGGGAGAATCCCTTCTCACCATAGCCCACGGCCACGGAAGCTGATGCGACGGGGAACTGCCGGAGCCACTCTTCCGCCATCTTGATCTCCGGGTCGAGGGCCGTAACCACCTTGAAAAGGTAGGAATCCACCAGGCGCTGGACAAATTCATTGGGCTTCTCGAGATTGACCACCCCGTACATGGCCGAGTCCGGCCACTGGGGCAGCGCATCGAGGGTGCCCGTCCAGCCCGGTGCCGCAAGGAACGCCACCAGGACCAGGGAAAGGAACAGCGCGGAAAACCTTTTTTTCATGAGAATCTCCTCCTTGGGAGCCCGGAAGACCTTCTGCGGTTCTTCCGGTTCGTTTTCCCCGGACGCTCCGGGGTGGCACTACATTACTCCACCATTGAACCGCTGTCACGCCAATCCTATTTTTTCCGGGATGTCCCCTCTTCCCGTGACGCTGAGTTTCCTGTAAATCTGTCGGATGTGGGTCTTGAGGGTATTGTTCGTAATCTCGCAGTTCTCAAGTATTTCATCTCTCTTGAGCCCCTCAAGAAGAAGCAGCGTGATCTCCGTCTCCTTTTTCGTCAGGCTGAAGGGTGCGAGCTGCAGCCTGATCCGCAGTTCCTCCTTCGAAGGACCTTTCTTCCTCGCGCTTCTCCCGGAGTTCCCCCTCTCCGGATGAGCGGGAAAACGCACTTCCATGACTATCATTCCCCCTCACGAAACAGGCATCCGGGGAAGAGGGGCTCTCTTCCCCCTTCGGGCCTATTTCTGGATGATCGCAATCTTTCCGTAGGGCGCGATCTGTTCGTCAGGGAACTGGCCAACCTTTGCGTAGATGTACTTCAGTTTCGGCAGATCCTTGAACATGGAGAAATCAGCCACGCCCTCGGTCTTCTGGAGGTCCAGCCTTTCCAGCCGGGGCAGCGCCGTGATAGCCTCCGGGTTGAGCACCCTGCAGCCCTCCACGTCCAGGGCGGTCAGCTTCTTGTGGCCCGCGAAGACGGCAAGGTCCACGGGACCTGTGATGGACTCAATGACGACCTCGGTGAGGTCCGGGCATTTCGCCAGGGGCGACACGTCGATGATGTCCTCCCTGAGCATCCTCACTATCTTGAGCTTCGGCATGAACTCCACGTACTCCAGGGTGTCCAGCTTGGAGAGACCGCCGTGAAGCTCCTCGAGCTTCGTGAGTTTCGTCAGGGGAGAATAGTCCTCGAACTTCGTGGCATAGATCCAGATATAGCGGAGCTCCGTCAGGTTTTCCACGGGGGACATGTCCGTGGCTGGAATTGCGTACAGGCTCAGTCTCTTCAGCTTCGTCAGCCCGCCTATGGGCGACAGGTCGTCCGCCTTGATCATGTAGAGGCTCAGGTCCTCGAGTTCTGCGAGCTCGGCAAGAACAGAGATATCCGTCACGGGCGCCGAATAGAGGTGAAGTCTCTTCAGCTTCGCCTTACCCTTCAGGGGAGAAATGTCCTCAATAGTTTTGGGCTGCATGAAGAAGACCAGGGACTCCAGGTCGTTCATGCCGGCCAGGAATGCGAGGTCGGGATACTCCACCTGCCGGATCTCCAGCTCCTTCAGCTTCACAAGGGCCCCGAGGGGAGCGAGGGTTCTGATCCCCTTGAGGCTGTCAAGCTTCAGGTAGGTGAGGCCGGAGAGGTTCGAGAGAGGAGAAAGGTCGGTCACCTGGTCGGTTCGCTCCAGAAGAAGCCCAGTCAGGACATCCGCCAGGGAGGCGACTTTCTTCAGGTCGTCGTCGGTGACGGCTCCCCCGAGACGGAGGGGCTTGCCCTTCTTGATATCAGGATCGTCCCGGACCATCTGAAGGAATTCGTCGGTCACCCCGTCGGTGATCTTCGGGCCGAAGACGGAACTCTTCGTATACTTTGGATCCGCCGCAAACGCCGCCGCTGAAACCGCGAGAACGAACAACATCGCCAGAACTGCCGTTACCGGTCTTCCCTTCATTTTTCCGTTCCTCCTTCCCCTATTTCACGAACAGGGCTATGGCCAGGCCGATCACCACAAGGGCGATGCCTATGTAAAACTGGGTTTTCGCCTTGCCTTCCACGCCCGCAGTCACTTCTTCCTCGGACTTCACCGAGACGATGAAGGGCTTTCCCTTTTCGGACGGTCTTCCGATGCGCAGGTTTCCCGCCGACTGCCGGGCCTCCCCCGCCACGTAGAGAGGATGTCCCAGGGGGATGATTTTCTCCCTGTACTTGAAGCCGAGAGTCCGGACCCCTGAGGGGGACGAGAACTGGACTCCGAAAAAGGTGTAGGTTTTATTGCTTTCATAGGGCTCGAACCTGTCGGCGCCGTCCCTGAGGTGAAGGGTCGCCCCGTCGAGGTCGATGCCTACCTTCACGTCGCCGTCGGCGACATAGAGGGGAGAGGGGCTCTTCTGGGACGAAACCGTCTCGGACCCCCTCGTCCTGTTGGTCCTCACCTTTCCGTCCTTGTCGGTGGACGTTTCCTGCTTCTCGTATTCCCTCAGGACCGTGGCCTCGTAGTACGCGCAAGGCTGCCCGCTGTAGGGAGCGATGAGCTCTCCGTCAGTGGCGGCGGCTCCGTTGGTTTCGATGAAATCCCGGAAACCGTCCCCCATGCCCTCGTCGCACAGAGACTTCCATGTGCCGTGAAGTTCCTGCAGCGGCATGGCCTTCATAAACTTGAGCTCCGTGAGCATTCCCTCGGTTTTCTTCTTCTGGACGAAGGCGAGATACGCGCCTCCCGCCGCCAGCAGGCCGCCTGCAGCAAGAGCAAACATGTTCATTCCATCCCCTCCTTTGGTCAGACTAGGACTACCGGTACATCTCCTTCAGGATGTCGTCATACTGGTCCGCGTAGGCCGCCACGGTCTGCAGGGCGCCGACAAGCTCGTTTTTGTCCAGGCTTGCCCCCGGCAGCGAACAGGAGAGCATGACCGTGTTGTCGAAGGTCAGGGAGAAGGCCCCGAGGGGGAGATCCGAGTTCAGTCTCATGAATTCAGCGGAGGCCCTGCCCGGGTCCACGTTGTCCGCGAGATAGGAAAAGACCTTGACCAGCACGTCCTCCGAATGCCAGGGATTGACGGTCACCTGTATGGTGGCGCTGCCGAAGGTGAAGGAAACCAGGCCGTCCACTTTCACGAGGTCCTCCCCGTCGAAAAGCTCCGCCAGGTAGCCGTCCACTTTTTTCCGCACGTCCTCGAGCAGGGGCTGGTTCACTCCGTCCCTGAGCACCGGAAACTTATGCACCTGCGCCACCTCCCGCATTCATTTTTTCCATGAGCTTCGCCATTTCCGCCTCGAGCTGCATGTCTTTTTCCATGTCCCTGAAGGGGTCATCGGCAGCCGCCTCGCCGGAAAGCTCGGAGAAGGCCTGGGCTTCCGCCTCCATTCCCTCGATCTTCTTTTCCATTTTGTCGAACTTGGCGAAGGCTCCCTGTCCCACGTTCGTCCCCAGCACAGTGGAAAATTCCTTCTGGGTCTTCGCCGCCTGGGCCCGGGCCACCAGGGTGGCCTGCTTCATCCGGGCCTCGTCAAGCTTCGTTTTAAGGCTGTCGAGCTGGCCCCTGAGCTGTGTCGTGGTACCTGACGCCTGGGCCACCATGGCGTCATACTGCTTCGCCTGGCCGTCGTAGATCATCTTCTTCGAGAGGGCCTGCTTTGCCAGGTCCGCATTGCCCGCCCTGAGGGCCAGAGCGGCCTTGTCTTCCCACTGCTTTGCCTGGGTCATGGCCAGGGTCTGCTGCTTCCTGAGGCTCTGCTCGTTGGCCATCGCCTTTGCCAGCCCGGAAGTGGCCTTGACGAGGGCCTCTTCCATTTCGATGATCATCTGCTTGACCATCTTTTCAGGATCTTCCATCCTGTCCAGCATTTCGTTGACGTTCGCCTTGAAGATATCCGAAACCCGCGCGAATATGCTCATGATCCCCCTCCTTCTTGAAAACGGAACACCTGTCCTATCTGCTCAGCCCCGGAGCCATGCCGAGGCTTTTCCGCCTTTTTTCGTGCTCTTCATGGATCCTGCGTATCTCCTCGGCCGCTTTCCGCTCCAGTTCTTCGAAATCCCGCAGCTTCTTCTTCACGGCAAGCTGCTCCGGGTGTTTCTCCTCCCGGATCAGCCGGGCCTCCTCCGAAGCCTTCCGGTATTCCGCCGATCCTTCGGGGTGCCTTGCCATGACGATCTGGAGTTCCCGAAGCCTGGCGACTCCTCCTGCCGCCCTGGCATCCTCGAGCTGGAGCGCTCGCCGCTTCTCCGGAGAGACCGAACCGCGCAGTTCCCGGAGCCGGTCCATCTCCTTCCGGGTAAGCTCTTCGTCCCGTTCGATCGCCCGGCGGATCTCCGCCTCGCTCTTTTCCTTCTGCACAGCCGCCGCAAGGGCTGTTTTCAGTTCAACCTCGAGGCTGACGGCAGGCCTGGAAAGGTCCTTGTATTCGTAGTCCCTGAACACGGGAATATCCTTGAAGACTTTTCCTTCCAGGAAGGGGCCGTATGCCTTGTCGAACGCCTCCCTGGCCTTCCCGAGGTTCTCCCAGTGCTTCTTCGCCAGGGGAACCCAGCGCGCGGGAGAATCGCTGAGTTCAGGCGCCACGCCGGGGTGGCGGTCCTTCATCTGGGTCCAGTCCTCCAGGATTTTGGCGATACGCCGGTCCATGTCCTTCCCCAGGCCGGTTCCCTCCCCGAGATATTCCAGGGTGCGCCCGATGCTCCCAGAAACGTTCTCCGCCGTAACCCTTATGGACTGCACCTCGTTCAGGCACTTTTGGATTTCCGCCGAGGAGAGCCTTCCCGCCCTGAGCTCTCCGGCGATGGCTGCCAGCCTCGGGCCGTAGTCCTTCATTCGTTCGGTGTAGCCGGCAAGCCGTGCCGGGGCTTGTTCCACGTCAAATTCAATCTGGAAAATGTCCCGGTTGACCTGCCTCTGCCAGACCACCACTTCACCGACAGCCTGGAGATCATGGATGAGAAGGATCATGCTGTGGGACCACTCGGAGGCTTTTTTCGCCGCCGAATCGCTCTTCTCTTTTTTCAGAAGGCTGTCGAACTCGAAATGGCCGATTCTGGAAAAGACGGAAATGAACCGCTCGTTCAGGTCGCTCCAGACAGCCTCGGTCTCGGACTTCTCCCTCTTCACGGACCTGAGGAGGTTTTCCGCCCCGTCCATTCCCTGCTTCACGAGAGAGTCGTAGTAGTCCATGATGGTCTCCAGGGACCGTTCCTGTTCCTGCGCAGGGGCGGGAAGAACGGCGGCGCAGAGCATGACGGCCGCGGCAGCCGCAAAAAAGAGAAATCTCATCTCCCTGATCCATCCGAACATGGTTCCAGCCTCCTTCCCCCGGCTCTCACCACTGGCTTCTGGGCTTGAGGGTGTCGAACTGTTTTTCCTTCGCCAGCTTCGCTTCGTTCAGCACCGGCTGAAGACCGAGGTCCTTCTTCCGCTTTGCGTGGTCCGCTATGATGGCATCCACCCGCTTCTGGGCTTCCGGGAGCTGCTTGTAGAAGGTCTGCATGGCCGAATCGGCCGCCCGCTGCTCCGGGTGCCTCCGTTTCAGAAGAGCGTCCAGCTCCTCCTTGACTTTGGCATAGGCGCCGTCCTTTATATCCGAGTTTTCCAGAAACCGTTCCAGTTCAACGACCTTCGCATAACCCCCGGCAGCCTTGTACACGGCGTTCTGCAGGGATTTCTCCCGCTGGGGGCCGTACATGGCCTCCAGCTTCCGGATCTCCTCCTGTTCTTTCCTGGTGAGGACGTTATCCTGCATCAGCGAGCTTCTCCTGATCTCTACATTTTTTTCCTCGCCGGCGATGGCCGCGATGACGCTGCGGAGGGTCATTTCCGTGTCAAGGACCACGCCGGACAGCTCCATATATTTCTTCCCCTCGAAAAGCGGGATCCCCTGGAAGAGGTTTCCCTGCAGCAGCGGGGCGTAGACCCTGTTGAACTCCTTTTTCGACTCCAGGTAGTTCGCCCACTTCGCCTTCGGGTGAGGCGCCCACCGGGAGACCCCGTCCGCAATGTCCTGCCGGAGCAGGGGGTAGAGATTCTTTACGTCTTTCCAGTAATCCGCCAGGACTTCCATACGCTTGAGTTCCGTCGCCGGAATGACGTACCCGGTCTCCGGCTCGAGGTACTTCGCCGTGTTCACAAGGCTGACGGCGGCATTCTGGGTCTTGTACTTCATGGTCATCGTCAGCGTGAGGTACCTGGACATCTCTCCCTTCAGCTCCGCAAGAGACCCCCGGGTTTTCGAATAGTCCTCCATGGCCTGGTTCGCCTTCCGGCGGATATCCACCAGGGAGGCGCTCATGAGCTTCATGTCGTTCACGTAAGCGCCGACCCGCGCCGGTGCGTTCCCGATGTCGAACTCCAGGGACTCGATGTGCCGGTTCACCTTCAGAGTCCAGGCCACCGCTTCTCCCGCGGACTGGATCTCCTGGGCAAACCCGAGCAGTTCCTCGGCGTCTTTGTGGATATCCCTGGCGATAGAGAGGGTGATTCCTGACTGCCCGGAAGCAGGGGGTGCCGCAGCAGGAGGAGCACTCTTGCCCACGTTCTCCCTCGCTATCCGTATACCTTCATTAATCTTCCTGTCGATGGCGAGTTTCAGCAGGGGGCGGAGCTGGGCCAGTTCCTTCATGACGGGAGCGGCGAAGGACTGTTCGAGGATTTCGTTCCACTTTCCCGTCATCTGCGCTGCCTCGGTCTTTGAAGACTTCAGAAGCTGCTCCACCGCGGCCACGCCCGCCAGGATTTTCTCCTCCGCATCGGGCAGCCTTTTTTCCACTTCAGCGGCTATTTCCTGGAAGTTCAGCGCCTTTTCTTCCTGTTCCTGGGCCGCCGCCTTCTCTCCGGCGCAGGGGGTGAAAAATACCGCAACGAGGAGAAGAACTGCGATTTTCCTGGGCAACATGCTGCTTTTCATCGTTTTCACCGACTTTCAGCCGCTAGAAAGGCTGCTCGTAATTGTTGATGAACCAGCGTCCCTTGTTTTTCCGGATAAGGTAATGGGGCTTGGGCGACCCGTACTGCCTGCCCCGCTCATCCCATGCCCGGGTAGTCACAAGGGCCTGCTCCACCACTTCTCCCGAGATCTCCCGTATCTTCTCCTTCTGCTCTTCGTCCAGGAAGAAATCCTCAACTCCCGTACCGGTATCGAAACCGCTGATCACGTCTATTTTCGCCTCTTCGGTGGTGATATGAACGTAGAACGTGGCAAACCGCTCCAGGTGGAGATCCCAGTGATAGCGGATCAGGGATTGGGCGGTACGGGTCTTCTTCCTGTCGGGGTCGATACAGTCAAGAAAGAGTTCAAAATTCTTTTCCTTGACCGAGGCGGCAAAGATCTCCACAAGCCGTTCCGGCTCAACGTCCCTTGGGACATACCGTACCGTGTAGAGGGGATCCTTGATCTCCTCCATCCGTTCCTCCCCGGCGAAACTGCCGCCAAGTTCATTTGCCGAATCGTAGAAGGTGAAGGTCACCCCTGGAATGTAGATGGCCACCGGTGTGACCACCCATCCCCACTGGGGAGCCACCGTCTTGACCTTCTCAGCCTGGGGGATCACCATTTCGATGCCGGTGATGCGGCCGAGAAGGATCCACTTCCCCTCTTCCGGAAAGTCCCTGTTGATGAGCCGGCGGTACCGCTTGACCGCCTCGTAGGGGCCGAGCCAGTTCCTGTTGGATATCTCCACGAAGTAGTACCCTTTGGCGCCGGATCCCACGGAGACGAACTCCCGCCCCAGGTCGATGAACTGGTTCGCCGGATATTCGAACTCGTCCAGGATCACATAGCTTTCTTTGATATCCTCGATAGAGACCTGGGTGCGGTCAGGTGCCGGAAAGGCCTTCGGCAGAACTGTGGGGCCGGCGAGGATGTCACCGGTGAACTGCTTCCATTCCCTGTCCGCAATATCGCCGAAGAGCTGTTTGAGTTTCTTCTCGTTTTCCCTGTAAACGAGCATCTCCGGGGTGATCTCCATGAAATCCCCCTTGCTCTTCATCAGTGCGAGACGCCCCCGCTGGAACAGGTCCTCCACCGCAGGATCATCGGGATATTTTTCCTTGAGCGTCTTGATCCTCTTCAGGGCTTCATTGTCCTCGTAGCCGAGTCGGAAGGCCTGGCCGCGAAAACGGTTCACCCGGTCCTCGAATTTCTTCATGAAAAACTCCGCTCTCGTTACATCATTTTTGGGTGCCTGTTCGGCACATTCCGCCGCCAGGCTGAAAAGGGGTACAAGGAACAAAAGGGAAAGGAACAGTACGGCTGCCGGTTTCTTCCATCCTGAAAGGGGCATTGCGGATCATCTCCTCCCGGTTCTGAGTGTTTCACCTGAAACTGGAAGAAGACTACTCCAAATTCTAAACGGTGTCCTCACCCCTGGGGAAAAAAAGGGGTGGGTTTTCCCACCCCTTTTTCAGGGTGAGATTTCCCACCTTTGCCGTGAACCATTGGGGTGAGGAGTCTCACCCTGTTTGCATTCAATCGAGGATGTTTTTAAGCTCTCGTCTGTTGCTTGAGCCTGTTTTCCTGTAGATATTCCTGAGGTGGTATTTCAGTGTATTCTGTGAAATGTAGAGAAGGGAACAGATATTCAGGTCTTTGGCTCCCTTGAGAAGAAGGAGGGCGATTTCCGTTTCCTGGCGGGTGAGGTTGAATTCCATGAGCTTCATGCGCCGGCCCATCTCCTCTTCCTTTTCCTTCACTTCAGGGTCGGCATCTCCCATATCTCCGCCGTCATCTCCTCCGGCAAATCCTTCCTCTTCCCTCTCCCTTCGGGCTGCGCTTCCCATCTGGAGGGGCAGTTCCCTCCCGTCCCACAGGGAGAGCATGAGAAGCAGCAGGAATATCCCCAGGAGAGCGAAAGAGGCGAGACCGGACTGACCGGGGAGAAGGGCGGCGCCCCGGAAGAGCAGGTGGTAATGGGCCACGGTGCCTGCAAAGACGATGATAAAAATACCGAAGTTGATCACCGCTCCCCGCCTGAGGCCCGTGCGGGAGGCAAAATAGATCAGGAGCAGCCAGGCGTAAAGGTCGAGAAAGGAGAGCCCTCCCTCAAGAAAGAACCTTGCAGGGGTCCTGTAGGGTGAGAAGGTGAGAAAAAAAAGGGCGGCGGCGATGAACGGGAAGGCCCCCCGGTAGAAATTCCTCAGGTCGGCCCTTGGATAAAACCGGAAAATGAAAGCCACTCCCAGGGAAGAAAGAGCTCTAATCCAGTCAGTGACCTGGTCGGCCCGGGCAAACTCCATCGGAAAGAGGATGGGGATGAGGCTGATGAGAAAGCCGTTGGCGGCATAGAAGCAAAAGAGAAACACCGCCAGTCTCCAGATGGGAAAATCCGGCAGGGGGCTGAGCTGCTCCGTTTCTTCAGCGCCCACTCCGCCGGCGCCCCAGAGCAGGGCAAGGCTCAGCAGGGGTGCGGCAAAAAGCAGGAAGGAAACGTCCCAGGCGGTGAAAAAGCGGATGAAGAAGGTGGCCGCAAGGGGTGACAGTCCGTACACCACCGCTACGTCGTCAGGGATGAGTGTGCTGAGAAGCACTCCCCACCGGCCGAAAAGCATGGCGGCTCCTGCGGCTGCCAGAAGCATTCCTGCCAGGGCAAGAGCAGCGGCGGGAGGAGAGGGGGCAAAGGCTGAAACAAAGAGGAGAGCCGGCAGGGAGAGCATGAACATGCAGCCGGCAAAAGGCACGGCTTCCCTGTACCGGTCGAAAAAGGACTTCATGGAGAGAAACCCCATGACAAGATAGGCAAGGCAGTGAACGGCCAGGAAAAGGACCACGGGGCTTTCGCCGGCGTATCCTCTGGCGGCGAGGCGGGCCGAAAGGCCATAATGCAGGAAGAGAGATTCCATCCACGCAAAGAGCAGGCCGAAACCGATTGCGATACCCAGGATTTTTGGCGCCCTCATTCGCGGACCACCTCCCGTTGTTTCAGTATTCCATTCTGAACAATAATTATTCCGGTATCAATAGAATACCATTTGCGCTCCCGTTTCGCCATGCCCGGGAATGTGATATTCTTTCATTAAAGGAAGTCATATATTTTGTTTGAAGGAGGATGGTT
>Ga0334887_1004702_pt1 | contig 12053 bp, 8 predicted proteins | sample GraSluR1_MG_10_FD_207217 | JGI IMG/M metagenome (GOLD analysis project Ga0334887, IMG submission 207217) | Sludge microbial communities from methane-producing bioreactor in Wageningen University, Netherlands - Granular Sludge_18_07-R1 | ecosystem: Engineered > Bioreactor > Anaerobic >...
GATGTGCACTACGCGTTCTACGCCGTATTCGAGCGCGACCTGCAGGACCATGCGCAGCCCGTCGATATCCGTCGTATAGATGTCCTCCGGGCTGTAGAGAGGAAGCGCGGCGGCGGTGTGCACCACGACGTCAACGCCCTCCATCGCCTTCTCTACATCACCCCGGTTACGGATGTCGCCGCGGATCTCCACGATGCGATCGCGCTCAGGGTAATCGAAAGACGCCATATCTAGCGAGACGACCGGATGCCCTCTGTCCAACAGATAACGAACCAGGTTGATGCCCAGAAAGCCGGCGCCCCCGGTCACCAAATATCGCACCGCAGCCGGCTCGCCTGTCACCCTGCCGGCGGCGCGGTGTTTATCTGTGTTACGTGCATCACTCATGCGAAGATCCTTTTCCTGTGTTCTGCACCGACGTCCTCTGTAGCTCGCCGTCGCGCCAGGCGCGTAATAGCTCGACTGTCGAGTCGAATGCTAGGCCAATGGGCAAGTCATCCGGCGTAAACCAGCGAGCTTCGAGCGCATCGTCCTGGCCTCGCGCGGCGCAGGACGGTTGTTCGGCGTCGATGGATGCCTGATATGCGATCACGATGCCCCCGCTGGACCGGGCAAGCGGAGCCATGCGGAAGATGCCCAAGAAACGCTCAATGCGCACATCCAGACCGACTTCCTCGGCTAGTTCACGCGCCAGCGCCTCCTCCGGCATCTCGCCCGCATCCATAAAGCCGCCCGGCAGCGCCCACTTGCCGCGTTCCGGATCGACCCCGCGCCGGATCAACAACACGCGTTCGCCCGAAGCCACCAGCGCGATCACAGCGACTTTCGGGTCGTGGAAGTGCGTGAAGCCGCAAGCCGAACAGACCGGGCGCAGTGCGCCATGCGCCTCTTGGAGTTCCATCGACACGCCGCAATATGGACAGAAGCGATAATTCAGATCAGACACGCCAACCTCGCTTCATTCATTCAACAAATGCAGATTATACTCCCCACAAGGTGACGCCTGAAAAAACGCACCCCCCGCGCCTGTCGCCTCGACCTGCCGCACCATGTCCGGCAGCGCATCAGCGATTTGGCCCATCGCAAATCACAAGACTATAATTCCCCGCGTCATTAGTTCCATATGCAGCCTGCGCCAGCCAAGACAATCGTTTCGTCGGTAAGGCGTTCGCTGAGTCCGGGAAAGTCGCCCTCAGGTAAAAGGCGGAGACCGTCCCGCCATACGGCATGCCCTGCAATCCGTCGCCACTGCCAAAGGAGGACTCACGTTGAACCTACACGAATACCAGTCAAAACGCATTTTCGCCAACTTCGGCATTCCGATCCCCGAGGGCATCGTGGCGTCTTCGCCCGCCGAAGCACGCGACGCGGCGACGCGCCTCGGCGGGCCCGTGGTCGTCAAGAGTCAGGTATTGGTAGGCGGTCGCGGCAAGGCAGGGGGCATCAAGCTAGCCAAGACGCCGGACGCGGCCGAAGAAGCGGCAGCGGCAATCCTGGGCATGAACATCAAGGGGCTGACCGTCAAGAAAGTCCTGGTCGATCAGGCGGCAGACATCATGACCGAAATCTACCTCGGCGCGGTGCTCGACCGGGCTAGAGGCCGAGTGGTCATCATGGCGAGTAGTGAGGGCGGCGTCGACATCGAACAGGTCGCCGCCGAAACGCCCGAAAAGATCGTGACCGTTCCGGTTCACCCCTTCTTGGGCCTGCGCGATCACCAGGCCCGCATCCTCGCCGAAGGCATCAACCTGCCTAAAGAGCATACGCGCCGTTTCACGGCCATCGCCAAAAGCCTCTACAACGCCTACGTCAGCAGCGACGCCAGCCTCGCCGAGATCAACCCGCTCGTCATCACCGGCAGCGACCTTCTCGCCGTAGACGGCAAGATCTCACTCGACGACAGCGCCCTCTTTCGTCACCCGGACCTGGCGGAACTGCGCGACCCCGACGCTGAGGATCCGTCAGAGCAAAAAGCGCGCCGCTTCGGACTAAGCTACATCCAGCTCGACGGCGAGATCGGCTGCATGGTCAACGGCGCCGGCCTAGCGATGGCGACGATGGACATTGTCAAGCTCTACGGCGGATCTCCCGCCAACTTCCTCGACATCGGCGGCGGCGCACAGGCGGACAAGGTGGCCGCAGCCCTGCGCCTGATACTGGCGGACGCCCGCGTCAAGGCCGTGCTGATCAACATCTTCGGCGGCATCACCCGCTGCGACGAGGTCGCACGCGGCATCCTCGACGCCATCGCCACGCTTGATGTCAGAGTGCCCTTCGTCGTCCGCTTGGTCGGCACCAACGAAGAGGAAGGACGACAGATACTTTCTGAGGCCAATCTCGCCACAGCCAGCAGCCTCGCCGACGCCGCACGCAAAGCCGTCGCCGCCGCAGAAGGAGAAACCGCATGAGCATCCTTGTGGGCAAAGACACTCGCCTCGCCGTCCAGGGAATTACCGGTCGCGAAGGCGCCTTCCACACACAGCAGATGATCGACTACGGGACGAATGTCGTCGCCGGCGTCACGCCAGGCAAGGGCGGAGAGTGGGCCGTCGGCAACACGCCCGTCTTCGATACCGTACTAGAGGCCGTGCAAGCCACCGGCGCCAACACCAGTATCGTCTACGTCCCTGCCCGCTTCGCACCCGACGCCATCATCGAGGCGGCGGACGCGGGCATCGATCTGATCGTCTGCATCACCGAGGGCATCCCCGCCCTCGACATGGTGCAGGTGCGCGCCTATCTCGACACCACCGGCGCACGCCTGGTCGGACCCAACTGCCCTGGGCTGATCACGCCCGGCGAAGCGAAGGTCGGCATCATGCCCGGCCACATTCACACACCCGGCAACGTCGGCCTCGTCAGCCGCTCCGGCACGCTCACCTACGAGGTCGTCTATGCCCTGACCGCGCGCGGCATCGGCCAAAGCACGGCCATCGGCATCGGCGGCGACCCGATCATCGGCACGAAATTCATCGACGTGCTGGAGATGTTCGAAGACGATCCCGCCACCGACCAGGTTGTGCTCATCGGCGAGATCGGCGGCACGGACGAGCAGATCGCAGCCCGGTACATCGCTGAACATATGACGAAACCGGTCACAGCCTTCATTGCCGGGCAGACCGCGCCCCCAGGCCGGCGCATGGGCCATGCCGGAGCTATCATCTCCGGCGGGGAAGGCACAGCAGCGGAAAAGATCGCCGCGCTGCGGGCTGCCGGCGCCCAGGTCGCCCGTCACCCTGAAGAGATCGCCGAGATGGTGGCTGCCAACGTCAGCCTGGCATAGACCTGCGCACGGACGGGTAATGCTCCCGCCGCGATTCGGTAAAAGGGGCGCTGCACACGCGTGTGCAGCGCCCCTTTCTTTCTGTAGATGCTTTCGCCACCGTGCAATGGGCAATGCTTACTTGCCGCTGTCCGCCCGAGGTGTACCATGTGATCGCGTGTGCACCAATGCGCTCGGCCTGTGAGGCCGGCGTCCATACATGGAGTTCGCCCGTGACCCGACCGGCAGACGTATTGCGCGTTCTTATCATCTCACCCGACCCGCTCGCTCGCGCCGGGCTAGACGCACTCCTCTCCGCGCTCGACGACATCGAGCCTTGCGGCCACATCGCTTCTCTCAACGAGCTTCCCGCCGCCCTAGATGTCTACCGCCCGGATGCTATTCTATGGGACTGCGCCTGGTCGACAGAGCCGGTCGCCGATGCGCTACTAGAGATTGAAGCAGCAGGCGGCGCTCCGGCGGAAAGAAATGGCGCTCTGCCCTTCATAGCGCTGGCAGGCGGCAGCGACCAAGCCCAGGCATTGTGGCAAACGGGTCTGCGAACCGTACTCGTTCGCTCAGCCGACCCGTCAGCGCTTGCGGCGGCGCTCCGTGCCGTCGTGGCCGGCCTTTACGTCCTTTCGCCGGAAATCGCGGAAGACATCCCCGTAATACGCAGCGAGGGCCTCACCGCCTCCGTCGAGTCGCTGACGGACCGCGAACGCGAGGTGCTGCAACTCATGGCGGAAGGTCTCCCCAACCGTGCAATCGCCCGCCGCCTCGACATCTCCGAACACACCGTCAAATTCCACGCCAATGCCATCTTCGGCAAACTTGGCGTGCAGAGCCGTACCGAAGCCGTCGTGCGCGCTACGCGGGCCGGTCTCATCCACATCTAGCCGCCCTACCTAGCCATTCGGTTGGTTCTGCCCTAACCATTCAGGCGAAGCGCCTTCCGCCCGCGTACTGTATGCTTGGCATATCGGCGCCATATTCGCCCTCGCCGCAAAGCAGGGCGACACAACAAGAAAGGAACCGCCATGCCAAACGCATTAGTTGACTTCTCGAATGCGCTGGCAGCCATGCTGGAGGCTGTCAGCCCGTCGGTCGTGCGCATCGAAGCGCGCCGCCGCCTGCCTGCATCCGGCATCGTGTGGTCAGCCGCCGGCCACATCGTCACCGCAAACCACGTCGTGGAATATGACGAGAATATCCAGATCGGCTTGGCCGACGGTCAGACCGTCGCGGCCTCGCCCGTCGGCCGCGACCCAGCCACAGATCTCGCTGTCCTGCACGTCGATCGCCAGGGCCTCACCCCTGTAACTTGGGCGGAGACCGACGAACTGCGCGTGGGCCACCTGGTCATGGCTGTCGCCCGGCCCGGCAAGTCGATCCAGACGACCTCCGGCGTTGTCAGCGCTCTCGGCGGTCCCTGGCGCACCGGCGCCGGCGGCCAGATCGATCGCTACATCCAGACAGACACGGTCATGTATCCGGGCTTCTCTGGCGGGCCGCTGGTCGCAGCGAATGGTCGCGCAGCGGGGCTGAACACTTCCGGTATCGTGCGCGGCGTCGGACTGGCGCTGCCTCCTGACACCATCCGCAGAGCGGTCGAAACAATCCTCGAACATGGCCGCATCCCGCGCGGCTATCTGGGCGTCGGCGTGCAGCCGGTGCGGATCGCTTCTGGACTCCAGACCGAGGCAGGCGGCCAGACGGGCCTGATGATCATGTCCGTCGAAGCGGGCGGACCCGCCGAGTCCGCGGGCGTGCTACAGGGGGATATCCTCGTCGCCGTAGAGGGCAACGCAGTGAGCGATGTCGACGATCTCCATGCTCTGCTCACTAGCGAAATGGCCGGCGCACACGCTACGTTGCGCCTCATTCGCAGCAATCAGTTTTTGGATCTGCCGGTCACGGTCGGCAGTCGTTAGCATCTATATCAATAGTCACCGCGAGACATCAGGCGCACGCCGCGGTCCACCGGCAAGGTAAGAGGTGGACCGCGGCGTGGTTTTTACCCAACACCGTCACTGGCGCCTGTTACAGCAGAAGGGCGCTGACGATGCTCTCCCACTCGGTTTCCAGCGCATCAGCGCAGACCGTTCGTCGAGCTCGCCGGTACCAGTACGCGGCGTTGCCGAGGTCGCCTTCCACGCGGTGCAAGTAGGCATGAACCCAAGCCCCATCTGCGTCGTCCTGGCTTTGTGCCAACGAGTGCGCCTTCACCCAATCGCCCTTGGCATCGTGCCACATGGCTTGCAGCGCGGCGCTGATGCCTGCCGGCGGCTGCACTTGCTTCGTCGACTCGCGAAACTCGACTAACGTCATGCTCCCTCCTCCCATGACCAACGAACACCGTTCCAACGTTCCACAAATACGACCGGGGGCACAAAGACAACTCAGCGGTTTTCACCGTCGAGAAGCGTCCCCATAGCGTATAACCCATGCGCCGTTGCCGCCAGCAGCGAACCCTCACCATCCGGCGCAACCGTGAATACTGTCAAGCCGTCCAGACCGGCAAGAGCCCAAGTGCGCCCGCCGTCCTCGCTGATCCACACCCCCCGGCCTTCCGTTGCCGCCCACAACAGCGCACCGTCTCCAAGCACGGCATGTCCCGCCTGCAAGACAGTCGCAACGGGCATATCCTCTACTCTGCTCCAGGCCGTACCATAGTCTATACTGCGCCAGAGCCCATCCGTCGCTCCGGCCCAAAGTAGCCCGTCCGCAGTCTGCAGCACCGAAAAGACCGTCTGCTGCGCCAGCGGTCCGGGGAGCTTGAACCACGTTTCGCCGCCGTCATCAGTCCGATACAGCCCCTCAATTGTGCCGATCGTATATTGCCCTGGCGTTTCGTGTTGCCAGATGGCGAGCGCACTGAGCGTTTCCAGGCCGTTATTCAACGACGCGATGGACGAGCCTCTGTCAGTGCTGACGCCTATGTTGTTCCCCCACGTTCCGCCCCATAATACGTCAGCGTCGAAACGGTCTGGGTGGATGCGGAAGAACGTCACGCCACCGAGTCCCGCGGTCTCGTGCCATGTAGGCAGCTCTGCGAGGAGCGTATCGGTCCAGGCTAGGCCCTGTCGTCGCCCCACATAAAGCCGTTCCCCCGCTAATGCCAGATCCCACACCGCCCACGGCGGACTAATGCGCTCCCAAGTCCCGCCCTGATCAATGCTGCGGTAGACCCCCGTCTGCGTGCCGGCCACCCATATGCCTCGTTCGTTTCCCGTGTGGCGTTGTGCGCCGGGGATGATCTCGATGTCGGTCACTACGCTGGTCATACCCTCCACAACCGACCACTCGCCGCCGGGGTCGTGCGCCATCAAGCCGTTAGTCGTGGCGGCGAAGGTCACGTCGTTCACCATCAGGCCGCCCACAACCTCCAGCCCGTCGAGGAACCCGCCGTCCAGACGACGCCACTGGCCCGCACCATCCTGCGCCCAAAGCCCTTTGCGGTCGCTCGCCAGGAGCGTGGTTCCGTCAGCGCCAATGCTCACGTCAAAGATCGTCCCCTGCAATTCAGCAGGCCCGTAGGGTCTCCACCCATCTTCCCATACCCAGGCGTGATTCTGATTGACTACAACCGGCGCCCCGGATGCGAGTACATGCAGCCGCCCGACGAAATCGCCTGTAACCGCCCCTTGCCGGCTCGTATACGCATCAGCGGGCAGATCCGGCATGCGCAGCCAGTCGCAGTCGCTCTTATGAAAAATACCGGCATCTGTCCCCGCATACACCGTAGCGTCTTCGCCGACTGCCAAGTCCAGCACACTTAGCCCCTCTAGCCCATCAGATTGCCAAGCGCCGGTTGGTGCAACGGATGACCAGACTCCTCCGCCCTCTACGCCGGCGTAGAGGCGGCCTCGCGCCTGAACCACGGAATATGTATATGCCTCCGGCGCGCCCGGAACGGGCAGCCATCGGAGTGTTCCGGAGTTGCGCCAATACAGCCCGCGGTCGGTCGCGGCGATCTCTCCTGCTTCCGTCGCCAGCACATCGACAAAGACTAGATCGGCACGGTTGCCGGCTTGGTTCTCCAGCCGCAGGTCGCCGTCCGTTTCCGCCAAAGAAGAGGCCCACAGTCCGCCGTTCGCGTTGGACGTTACCCACAACGAAGGCGCAGATTCATCCGTTGGCAGATAGAGCCGGAGCCGGTTAATCTCGCCCCAGCTTCCCGGCGACTCGATCTGCCGCCGCCCGGCCCATAGCGGCGTAGAGTCCTGCTCGGCGAGTGCAAGCCGGATATGGCGCACCTGGAAGTTATCATGCCGATGCGCACCGCTTTGACGAACAGGGTTGCGCGGCCCGCTGCGCACTTCGAGCAGGTTCGGGCCAGGCCGAATCATGCTGGCCGGGACTTGGAAACGTTGTGTCACCCATGTGCTAGTGGAGTCAAGTCGCGGACGCCGCTGCAAGCTGACAAGGAAGTCACCGTTCATGTAAAGCTCATTGCGCGGATCATCGATCTGCATCGTCTCTATCAGCAGTTCATAATCCGCCTCTTCGTCTGCGGGTATGTAGAACTCGCCGGACCACGCCAGGCTGGACACCCCTTCACCCCGTTGTAAATGTACCCAGTGCGGATGGAGCGTGCCGACTCCTCCGAGCCTTACAATCGTATCCGCGGCAAGGATGTCGATCTCCAGCGCGCCGTCTGCCAGCGTCTTCATCTCCGGAGCCTCATCCTGCTGCCGGGGACGGGTCGCCGCCCAGCCCGCGATCGCCCGGTAGGTCGCCGTCGTTTGTTCTGCTCCCTGCCAAAGCGCATAACCGTACTTGTCTACTCCGCCGTTGATCTCCCAGAACGCAAGCCGCTCCAGCCAAGCGTAGTGGCTTTCCGCCCACTGCATCGCCCGCACCGAGTAGCCGGCTTGTCGCGCCGGCGTTACGACCTGCCATGCATCGGCCGGGTCCGGCGCAGACGTACGCCACCCCATCTCTGTGATCCAGGCGGGCTTGGCGGCATCGCCGTTCTCCGCCATAATGCGCCGGTGGAATTCCAGACGCCGGAAGTTCAAGACGTCCGCCGATGGCTCGGCTTCGGGCGGGAGGCCAAAGCCATATGGATGAAGCGCAACTACGTCGAAAAAGTCGCCGCCCGCGTGGGCGTAGACCGCTTGCAGGAAATCGAGATCATTAGTGGAGCTTGTCCCGTCACCCAGAGTGAACGCCAACCCGGCCATCGCAACCGGCAGATCCGGAGCCACGCCCTTCACCGCAGGATACGCCGCCCGGAGCATTTTCGCATATCCGGCGGGATCAGGCTCCTGCCCATTCCATTCCAAGGCGAGATTCGGCTCATTCCAGACGATCACCCCTGCCAAACGGTCACCGTAGCGCTCGGCTGTCTGGGCTGCAAAGCGCGCATAGGCGTCCAACCGCCAGGGCGTTCGCGCTGAGCCGGACAACGCCCAGTCAGGCGCGCGGTCGAGACGTGCAATCACCTTCAGCCCGTAGTGCTGCGCGCCGCGCATGGCCGCGTCGGGTTGCTCCCAATACCAGTAACCTTCCGCCGGTTCGATATCGCGCCAGCTAAACACTGCCACGACGAAATCGGCGCCCGCCTCTGCGGCTGCCTGAAGATGGAGAGAATCACCCTGGGGTACGTGGAAGCCAAGATCAAAGGCGCCCGCGTCCGCTTCCGCCGGCGATATCGCAATAGCGGCAAAGACCAGTCCGGCAAGAACTGCCGTTCGTAGCGTTTGGAGGATTCGCATCATGGCGGGCCGAAACGTCGCACAGTCTAGACCGCTCCGGTCGCGCCATTCTGTGCTGCCCACTGCATGGTATACAGGTTGTAATACTGGCCCTTCTTCGCCAGCAGTTCGTCGTGCTTACCCATCTCGACGATTTGCCCCTGGTCCATCACCACGATCTTGTCCGACTGGACAATCGTGCTGAGACGGTGTGCGATCACGAAGGTCGTGCGACCGCTCATCAAACGATCGAGGCCATATTCGATCTGTTTCTCCGTCGCCGTATCGACGCTGCTCGTCGCCTCGTCCAATATCAAGATGGCGGGTTTGGCGAGCAGGGCGCGTGCAAAGGACACCAGCTGCCGTTGCCCGCCGCTCAGGTTCACGCCGTTCTCACCCACCTCTGTATCATATCCTTCAGGCAGTTGGTTGATGAACTCGTGCGCACCGACCGCCTCTGCAGCATCGCGCACTTCCTCCTCGCTCGCGTCGAGCCGCGGGTAACGAATGTTGTCCGCAATCGTTCCGCTGAACAGAAACGGATCTTGCAGCACGATCCCCAACTGGGAGCGCAAGCTGGCTTGCGTCACGTCGCGCACGTCAACGCCATCGATCAGCACCGCGCCGCCGGTTACGTCATAGAAGCGCGAGATCAGCCGGATGACCGTGCTCTTGCCTGCGCCTGTCTCCCCGACCAAGGCCACGCGCTCGCCCGCTTCGGCGTGCAGATCGATGCCGCGCAATACCGGCTCGTCTGGGTGATAATGGAACTCGACGCCCCGAAATTCGACCGCACCGGCGATAGGCGGCAGTTCTATTGCCCCTTGTTTATCGCGGATATCCGGTTTCGTGTCGAGTAGGTAGAAGATGCGTTCACACCCGGCCATCGTCGCCTGGAAAGTGTTATAGCGCTGCGCCAGCTCGCGGATCGGGTCGAAGAAACGGTCTACGTACAACACAAATGCTATCAGTACGCCCGCCGTCAGGCTTTCGCCCAATACCAGCCAACCGCCGACCGCCACGACCAGTGCGGTCGCCATCGAACCGATAAAATCCACGCCCGGGAAGAACAGCGCCGTGAGCGTCGTCGCCTGGATATTGGCGTCGAAGTAGGAGAGGTTCAGTTCGTCAAAATGCCGGAAGTTGGCTCCTTCACGCGTGAAGCTCTGCGTCACACGGATGCCGGAGATCGACTCGTTCAGATAGCCGTTGATCAACGACAAGCGAGCACGCGTCGCTCGATAGGCGGCACGCACTCGCTTGCGCCAGTAGTTGGTCAACAGGATCATCAGAGGCATCACCGCGAACGTCACCAGCGCCAATTGCCAATTCATCAGCAACATTGCAATGGTGATGCCGACGAGCATGAAAGCGGAGCGCGCCAGCCCCGTTATCGACCAGGTGACGAAATCCTGCAGCACGCCCACGTCGCTGATCAGCCGGCTCATCAACCTGCCCACGCTGTAGTTGTTGTGGAAATTGAGCGACAGCGTATGTAGGTGGCGGAACAACTCGCTGCGCAGATCCGCCACGATCTTGGTGCCGACGAAAGCCATCAACAGGATGCGGCCGCGGTTGGTGAGCCATTCGAATGTCATCACCACAATAAACACAATCACCCATAGCCGTAATTGCGCGTTCGATCCGGCTCGAATCCCGTCATCCACAGCCTTGCCGATGATCCACGGCCCGGCGACGCTCAGGATCGACGATACCGTCATCAGGACAATAGCGGCAATCGTCTGCGTCCCATAGGGGCTCAAATAAGCCGCCAGGCGACGCAAGAGGCCGGAGTCGTACGCCTTCCCCAATACATCGTCTTCTTCCTCTTCCGGCAACAGGTCGCGAATCTTCGCCTCGCGCGCCAGCCGCTCTTCTTCCTCGGCGCTGGCCCGCCTGCCGAACAGCGACGGCACAAGCGATGGGGAGTCTACGCCGGACCGATAGTCGTCTACGGGATGTTTCGTCTGAGTAGTCATCATCATGCTCTCGAACCAGCGGCGGATGCCGATTGCTTTTGCGCGGCAGTAAACTCTTCTTGATCGCGCAGTTGCAGGTCGTAGATGCGACGGTAAAGACCGTCCGCCGCAATCAGCTCGTCGTGCCTGCCGCGCTCGACGATTCGACCGCCATCCAGAACCAGGATCAGATCTGCGCTCTTCAGGGTAAGCAGACGTTGCGCGATCACGAAGGTCGTACGCCCAACCATCAAATTGGCGAGCGCCTGTTGGATCAGGTGCTCCGTCTCCGTGTCGACGCTGCTGGTCGAATCATCCAGGATCAGGATGCGAGGATCGCATATCACAGCGCGGGCGATGGCGATTCGCTGTTTCTGGCCGCCGCTCAATGTGACGCCACGCTCCCCCACCATCGTGTCATATCCGTTTGGGAACGACACGATAAACTCGTGCGCCGCGGCGGTTTTGGCCGCGGCGATGATCTCGTCTAGAGTCGCATCGGGGCTGCCGTAGGCGATGTTGTCTGCGATCGTGTCGTTGAAAAGAAAAGGCGTCTGCAATACCGTGGCGATATGGCTGCGCAGGCTCTTCAGGGTTACGCCGCGCACGTCGATGCCGTCGATCAGCACGCGGCCTGCGGTCGGATCATAAAAGCGCGGGATCAAGTTCGTGATGGTCGACTTGCCCGAGCCGGTCGGTCCTATCAACGCAATCACTTGGCCTGGAGCCGCCTCGAAATCAATGTCAGTCAACGCGCTGCGCCCGGATTGGTAGGCGAAGCCCACTAGCTCGAAGCGCACCGCACCCTCCACGTCTGCGAGTTCGGCGGCATCAGGCGCCTCGACGACTTCGCTTTGCGTGTCGATAATCTCAAAGACGCGGCTAGCGCTGGCGCTAGCAGTCGCCGCCATATTGACCAAAAAGCCAAGACGCGACACGGGTGCATTCAGCATTAACACATACGAAATCATGGCGAAGATCGAGCCGACAGTCATCTTGCCCGCAATCGCCTGTGGCCCGCCATACCACAGCAACAACAGCACTGCGACTGAGAGGATCAGCGTAAACAACGGCCAGAAATTGCCCCATAACCGAATCGATTTGTATCGCCGCGCAAACCATTCGTCATTC
>Ga0334887_1004712_pt1 | contig 12026 bp, 12 predicted proteins | sample GraSluR1_MG_10_FD_207217 | JGI IMG/M metagenome (GOLD analysis project Ga0334887, IMG submission 207217) | Sludge microbial communities from methane-producing bioreactor in Wageningen University, Netherlands - Granular Sludge_18_07-R1 | ecosystem: Engineered > Bioreactor > Anaerobic >...
TTTTCTCTTTTTATTGTTTTACTGCTCCAAAACTCATTCCTTTAATTAAATAGCTTTGCATCATCCAGGTAAGAATCATCATGGGAATAAGGTGAATGACTGCGGCTGCCAATAACATCCCCCACTGAACACCCATGAAAGATCCCATAAATTCTGACAAAATGAGCGGTGCGGTTGCTGCCCTCCTGCTGGTAAATATAAAAGCAAACAAATATTCATTCCAGGCAAAAATTGCCGTGAAAATAATTGCTGCCACAATGCCAGGTGCCGACAGAGGAATAGTTATTTTAAAGAAGGCTTGAAAGCGTGAACATCCGTCGATGAGTGCTGCCTCTTCCAAGGCAACCGGAACATCGTCAACAAAGGTTTTCATCAACAAAGTGGTAATACTCACCATAAAAGCAGCATAAAGCATAATAAGGGTAAACTGTTTATCAACCAAACCTAAGGCATTAAAAATTGGAAATAATGGGATGACGACAATGATGGGAGGAATCATTCTGATGATGATGGTGAAGAGGGTGGACATCCTCACCAGACGATGGGAAAAACGAGAAAATGCATAAGCGCCCAATATCGAACAAAGTATCACGACTAAAGCTGTTCCTCCAGTAACAATAAGGCTATTCACCAAATTGCCGAAATATTGAGGCCAATCCCGGATTAGCTCCTGATAATTGGTCAAAGAGTAAATACGACCAAAAAACCTTGGGGGAAAATCCCAAATATGGAGAGGCATTTTAAAAGAACCTATTATCGCATTCACTATGGGGAAAAAAGCCCACAATACCACAATTGCCAATAAAATGCCGGGAAGAATTTTATCTACAAGCAAGTTTCTTCTCTTGTGGGTTAGCATTTTTTTTCACTCCTTGCATCGAAAATCCGACAGGTATCAATAAATTTTTTCATACATCCCCTTATAGATCCTTCTCACCAGAGGAACTGAAATCAAAATGGTAATAATCAACATGATGGTTGTTGTTGCTGCTCCTCTTCCAAATTCATAGTATCGAAAGGTTTGCCGGTAAAGATAAATGGGTAAAATTTCGGTTCCTCCCGCTGGGCCACCCTCGGTAAGAATCCAGATTATTCCAAATTCACGAAGGGCAAATATTATTCTGAAGGTTAAACCGACCAACAGAGCGGGTTTAATGAGTTGATATACAACGAACCGAAAGGTTTGCAGGCGATTTGCTCCATCAATTTTTGTAGCCTCAATTACTTCTTGCGGCATGGCGGTGAGAGCAGAATAGGCAATAATCATAATAAAAGGGAAGTTTTTCCAAACTGTAACGATAATGACGCCGATAAAAGAGGAAACAGCCGTTCCAAACCAGGCAATTGGTCCCAATCCAAGAAAAGAAAGAGCATAATTCACAAATCCGTAACTGGGATCTAGCATATACCTCCACATTACGCAAGCCACGACTTCGCTGATACAATAAGGGGCAATAAGCAATGAAACCCAAAGTTTTTGGAGAGGAAACTTTCGATTTAATAATAAAGCGCTTCCCAAACCAATTATAAATTCTAAAGCGACTACTGCCACGACAAAGATTAAATTATTAACCAAAGCGTTCTTAAAAAACCGATCACGAATAATTTGAACATAATTTTGTATGCCGTTAAAAACTGGCGTGCTACCTGGCGTGTATTGGGAAAAACTCAGAATTATAGCCCATATTCCTGGAATAACAATAACGACTACCAATAATGTTATGATAGGAACCAACATTAACATCGGGATATTCAATTTCGATTTGATTCTCATCAATCGCTCTCACCCACTCTGTTCTTTTTCATCTTGTGACTCAATCGGCTCAATATTATTCAGATAAATGAAAGTTAAAAAAGTGATTCGGATTTTCAATTATAAAATAATACAGTTTCTTACTTAAAAAATTCTTTTTTCTTCGAGGATCAAATTTTCATTCTATAGCCGATTAATTGTATAAAAACTGCCAATTTATTTTCTCTCGTATTCACTTTTTTATATGGAAAAAACCAATTTTATAATTCAATTCTCACCTCCCTATTATTCATTCTTTTGCAGGTGTCACCAATAATCAGCTCGGTGGAAAGAGTGATATCCATACGAGGTCCAATCAAATTGTTAAAAACATCGTAAAGCATTCGCGCAGCTACTCTTCCGATGTTTCTTTCACCTATTCTTATTCGGGTTACACTTTTAGGAAAAATTGAATTAATATCTTCACCCCTATATCCAGCAATGGAAATATCTTCGGGAACACGAATTTTCTTTTCACCGAGGTAGCGAAATACACCAGCCATCTGATTCATGTCGGTAGCTATAACTGCTGAAGGCCTTTCTTTTAAAGAAAGGATTTTCTCCATCCCCCGATAGCCACCTTGAGTGGGATCTCCTTGTTCTTCAACAATAAACTCCGGTTCGATGGCTATCCCATGTTTTTTTAAAGAATCTTTAAAACCTAATAATTTATCATGGAAAGAATAAAACTCGAGAGGCCCAACTATGATGGCAATTTTGGTATGACCTAAACTGATCAGATAGTCGGTAACTTTATATAAACCACCATAATTATCGACTAAAATACGATAGGGAGCGCTACGGTATCTTCCAACCACAACAACAGTGTGACCCTTTAAAATCAGGTCTTTTATCAGCTGCTCACGAACCGGTATCCCAGCAATAATAATCCCATCGACTATTCTCTGATTGCTATAAAAAGGAAAACCTTTTCCATCTCTTATCCCTTGATAATCAGTGTGATTGATCGTTTTCAGCAATAAACTTTCATTATTTTCATCAACTACTTCTCCGATTCCTTTTAATATTTCAAATAAAAGGAAATTGTCGAACAAAGATCCATAGTAGGATTCAGAAATAAGGGCACCAACAATGCCCAGGCGTTCGCTATGGCTCCCCAGCCGTTTGGCAAATTCGCTTGGTGAAAAGTTTAGCTTTTTAATAATTTCTAAAACCATCTGACGAGTTTCTGGGGAAACCCAAGATTTGTTGTTCAGAACTCTCGAGACCGTTGCCTTGGAAACCCCGGCTTTTTTGGCTACTTCTTCAATAGTTATTTTCATATTCTTTCCTGTAACACCCTGTTATAATTCCTGAAAACGCTTTCAGTATTTTTATTGTAATTATTCTTCAGAAAAAATCAAGGGCAGGTTGAAGTCGGTTTTGATAAAGAAAATTTTAGGAGGGTAGACATTCAAGTCATTTGGTAGCACTAGATGAAGATGAAAACAAAGATTCGACATGCCATGGCATGTCGCTACATTAAATGAAGATCTGGCTAGGTTAATCCTGCCTGTGGATTTGCAGGGTAAATTACTAAAGATCTTTGGTTTCAGCTGGTGCGAGAGAGGGGAGTTGAACCCCTACGGATCTCTCCACTGGATCCTAAGTCCAGCGCGTCTGCCATTCCGCCACTCTCGCACTTTTTCACTCAACTATTATACTAATTTTTTTTCAATCAGCAATTCAGCAATTTGAATAGCGTTAAGAGCTGCCCCTTTGCGGATTTGATCGCCTACTGACCAGAGAGTTAACCCGTTCGGGCAGGAAATATCTTCTCGAATTCGCCCCACATAACAATTATCTTTTCCGGATACCAACCAGGGCATGGGATAGACTCGATTGGCTGGATCGTCCTGAACGGTGACACCCGGAAAAGCCGAAAGAAGTTCGATAGCCTTATCTCGAGTGATCTTCTTTTCAGTTTCAATATTCACCGATACCGAATGAGCACGGAGCACTGGAACCCGGACGCAGGTTGCCGTCAGTTGTATATCAGGCTCACCCATGATTTTTTGAGTTTCCCAAACCATTTTCATTTCCTCTTTGCTATAAAAATTATCCAGAAATACGTCTACCTGAGGTATGAGATTAAAAGCAATTTGATAAGGAAAAACTCCCGCTACCATTTCTCGACCAAAAGCGTACTCTTTTACTTGATCTTCTAGTTCCTGCATCGCTTTAGCACCAGCGCCCGAAGCCGCTTGATAGCTCGATGCTACCACTCTTTTAATTCTTCCATAATCGTGAAGCGGTTTCAAAGGAACAATCGTGACAATTGTCGTGCAATTTGGATTGGCAATAATATTTTTCTTTCTAAAATCGACAATGGCACCGGGATTCACTTCCGGAATAATCAAAGGCACATCGGGGTCCTGACGAAATGCCGATGAATTATCAATAACGATACACCCCTCTTGACTAGCGAGAGGAGCAAATTCCTTACTAATCGATGCTCCAGCGCTAAACAATGCGAAGTCCATTCCTTGAAAACTTTCCGTTGACAGAATCTCGACCGGGATCTTTTCTCCACGAAAAGTAACGATCTTTCCTACCGATCGCTGCGATGCCAACGGTTTTAATTGTTTAACCGGAAAATTTCTTTCTTCAAGAATTTTTAACATTTCCTGGCCAACTGCTCCGGTTACTCCGGCTACCGCGACATTATAACTCTTCATGGATAGAGACCTCCTCATCTTCGATGAATTCTTTATGAAGCGCTTGAACAGCTTCATTGATACTCGAATTGGGAATTAAACATGATATCCTCAAATTCGAGGTACTGATCATATCAATATTAATCTCCTGCTCAGAAAGAACGTGGAACATTCGATAGGCTATATTGGGATCGCTGGCAATACCCGCTCCAACGATAGAAATCTTTGCTACTGCTTCATCCAGTTTGACCCCTTTGAATTGAACCTTCCGGCTTAAATTGTCCACCACTTTTTTTAAGCGATTATCATCTTCTCGAGATATAACAAAAGCTACGTCTTTTTTATCTTCTCGACCTTCGCTTTGAATAATCATATCCACCGAAACCGAGCAATCAGCCAACTCTTTAAAAATAAGGGCAGCAATGCCTGGCCGATCGGGAACTTCCAGAAAAACCACTTTGATAACATTTCCATTATGGGTAATCGCTCTCACTTTGACGTCTTCCATCGATCGCATTTTTTCCACCCACGTCCCTTCTTCTTGAGAAAAAGTACTCCGTACCTGGACTTTTACTCCATAGACCTGAGAAAAGTCCACAGAACGAATTTGGAGAACCTTGGCACCTAAATTCGCCATCTCGGACATTTCATCATAGGATATCCGATTGATTTTCCTGGCCTGGGGCACGATCCTGGGATCAGCAGTAAATACCCCATTGACATCGGTAAAAATTTCGCAATACTCAGCAGACAAAGCAGCCGCCAAGGCACAGGCAGTGGTATCGCTTCCTCCCCGGCCTAAAGTCGTGATATCATAATCCGAACTCATCCCTTGAAAGCCGGCGACAATGACCACCTTATTTTCATTAAGATGACGAAATATTCTTTGAGGATCGATGGTAATAATCTTCGCTTTGGTATGGAAATTCGAGGTGTGAATCCCTGCTTGGCCGCCGGTTAGAGCTATCGCTTCCTGGCCGAGAGCATTCAACGCCATGGAAAGCAAGGCGATGGATACCTGTTCTCCGGTCGACAGGAGCATGTCCAACTCTCGATCCGGGGGAGAAGGGTGAATATCTCGGGCCATTTCCATAAGACGATCGGTGGTTTTTCCCATAGCCGAAACCACCGCAACCAAACGATGTCCTTGATCCACATAGGATTTTATCCGACAAGCTACCGACTTCACCTTATCCAGATCGGCTACCGAAGATCCACCATATTTTTGAACAATAAGACTCATAATTGTTTCACTCGAATTCCTTGATTCTGCCAATTTACTTTTTTTATAATCAGATCTTTGGTGCCCTTTTGAGCAAACAGTTCACTGATCTTTTCCTTGCCAGAGGTTGTGATCGGATCCCGAAGCATTAAAAGAACCGTCGAGCCCGAGCCACTTATAACTGCCTCTCCCATCCCCTTCTCACGTAAGTATCCACGAACCTCAAAAAAACCGGGTATTTTTTGCCCTCGAAAAGGCTGATGAATAGCGTCATCCAGGGCCGTAAAAAAACCTTCCCGATCTTGACGAAAAATACTCCCCACCAAATAGGCAATTCGGGATAAATTAAATATAACATCTTCCCGTGAATAGTCAGATGGTAGAATCCTTCTCATTTCTTCAGTAGAGAGGGTATATTCTGGAATACAGGCAACGAGATGAATATTATCAAAAAATGGAAATTTTTGATAGTGTATTTGTTCACCGTTTTTCATGGCAACCGTCAAACCACCAACCATGGCGGGAATGACATTATCGGGATGTCCTTCGATTTGGGCGGCGAAATGAATCATTTCCTCAATCGACAGTGCTCTTCCGTTCAACTCATTTACGGTAGCTACCGCCGCGGAAATACAAGCCGCACTGCTTCCCAATCCCCGGCTGACTGGAATCTGATTGAAAGCTTCAACCTCCAATCCCAGCTCGGGAAAATTCTTCCATTTTGAAATTTTTTTTATAGTTCTAAAAAAGAGATTCCGTTCATCTTCAGGGAGATAGCGTTCTCCTTCACCACGATTTCGAATAATATATTGGTTCTCTTTTATAGTTTGAACACGAACGGTATAAAAAATATCCAAAGCCATCCCCAATACATCAAACCCGCATCCCAAATTGGCAGTGGTTGCCGGTATGCTGACTTCAATCATGCTTTTCTCCAGATAATTCAAGGTGTTCAATGATTTTCTCTTCCGATGCCTCCAATTCTTCTATCCGATCCCGGCATTGTTCAATGGCGATATCAGGATCTTTGAGTCCATGGCCGGTGAGCACACAGACGACCGTTTCCTTTCCCTGGAAAAACCCGGCTTGATTTTTTTTCAATACACCTGCCAAAGATGCCGCCGAAGCCGGTTCAACAAACAATCCTTCTTCCCCGGCTAACATTCTTTGCGCTGCAAGAATTTCTTCATCGGTTACTGCTTCAATGCTCCCACCCGATTCATCACGGGCATTGATCGCCCCCTTCCAACTGGCGGGATTTCCAATTCGTATCGCCGTTGCAACCGTATGAGGTTTCTCAACCGGTATCCCGGTTACCAGCGGGCAAGATCCTTGGGCTTGAAACCCAATCATCTTGGGGAGGACGTTGATTTCTTTTCGGTTAAAAAGTTCCTTAAAGCCCTTCCAATAGGCAGTTATATTTCCGGCATTGCCAACCGGAAGAGCAAGATAATCCGGTACTCCTTTCATCCAATCAACGATTTCGAAAGCCGCTGTTTTTTGGCCTTCAATTCGAAAAGGATTGATGGAATTTACCAATGCCACCGGATAATGCGAGGTTATAGAACGGACAATAGTCAAAGCCTCGTCAAAATTACCCTGGATAGCAATAACCCGTGCTCCGTGCATCAATGCTTGCGAGAGCTTCCCTAAGGCAATTTTGCCTTGAGGTATCAAGACAATACATTGAATCCCTGCTCGTCGAGCATATGCGGCAGCCGAAGCAGAAGTATTCCCGGTTGATGCACACATGATTACTTTCTTGCCTTCTTCGACCGCTTTCGCAACTGCCATGACCATTCCTCGGTCTTTAAAGGAACCAGTTGGATTCATCCCTTCAAATTTAAAAAAGAGAGACTTTAATTTCAAATGTTTAACAATATGCTGAGACCGGATAAGCGGAGTGTTTCCTTCCTGTAAAGTCAATTCCGGAGTCCGAGGGTTTACTGGAAGATAGTCAGCAAAATGTGAAATAACACCAGGCCAATACAAGTTCATGCCTCCTTGATCATAATAAAATAATTGAGATAAAGAATATCATAAAAACCCTTTATTTGTAACATCTTGGTTTCTATTCAGCAAGATTTTCTTTCAGATCGGTTTCATTGACAGAACAGACTAAAAATCATACTATTTTGATATCCTTAGAAAGGTAGTGTGCTATCCAATGAAAATTTCTACAAGAGCTCGATATGGATTACGATTATTAGTCGATTTGGCCGAACACTCAGGGAAAGATCCGGTTAAATTAAAAGATATTTCCCGGCGTCAAAACATATCCCTCAATTACCTTCGGCAGCTTATCATGCCCCTGGAATCGAATAATATCGTTCGAAGCATCCGTGGAAACCGTGGTGGTTATCTCTTAGGAAAAAAACCAGAAGAAATTAACCTTTTGGACATCATGAACCTTTTAGAAGGCCCAATGAATTTAGTTGATTGTGTTCATAACAAAAACCTTTGTCAAATATCGGATACCTGTCCAACTCGAAAAATATGGGTAGAAATATCGGAAAAAATGGAGCAGTCACTTTCTCAAAGAAGTTTAAAAGATCTCATGGAAAACAATGAAATACTCAACTAAAAATTGAACAGGGGGTCAAAAAAGATTGTCCAAAAACTACCTTCTTGCCCCATTTTTTTTAGCTCTCATTGTTATTGGTTTGGGGCTTTCTGGAATCGGGTCGGTCGTCCCCGAAATGTCCAAACAGTTTGGTGTCAGCTCAGCTGTGATGGGACGGGTTTTCCTTTTCCATGGATTAGGATACTTCATTTCCATTATGGTTGCCGGTTTTTTAGGTGATATTATTCAAAAATCTCTTCTTCTTCGTTTGGGCTTGTTAATTAGTGCTTTCGGGTTTGCCGGAATTTCTTTTTTTACCAATTTTACCCCGGTCATTCTCAGTTTCATGGCAATGGGAATTGGACTTGGTTTTTTAGACTGCATGGTTAATCCAATTTTAACCGAAATTTTTACTAAAAACCCCGGAACCATTCTCAACGTTGTTCATGCTTTTTACGGCCTTGGTTCCTTGTCTGCTCCTCGTTTGTACGCTTTTTTGAGCCAACGACAATATAACTGGCAGAATTTTTACTCTATCGTGACGGTTATCACCGTGGTGGTTTTTATTCTTTTTCTTCTCCCCTTCCTCCCCAAAAGTCAGGGAAAAATGGGCTTTCGAAATATCTTAAAAATTTTTCGCTATCGAGCTTTCTGGTTTATGGGAGCGATAACCATGTTTTATTCCGGTGGAGTGACCGTGTTGAACGGATGGATCGTGTCCTATTTTAAAGAGAAAGGACTATCCGTTCCCGTTGGAGCAGTTTACCTATCCTTTTTTTGGCTGGGGTTAATGGTTGGCCGTTTTGTTCTTTCCTGGATGGCCGATCGAATCGGACATCTCCGCATGATCCAACTCAATACCATTGGAGGAATAATTTTTGTAATTTTAACCATCAGTCTTCCTATTTCGGCAATTCTCACGCCCACCTTCCTCTTCTTTACCGGCTTCATGCTCTCAACTATCATGCCAACTACTCTTGCTTATGCCGTTGTCAATTATCCAGAGACAGCCTCAACGGCTTCGGGATGGGTCTTAACCAATAACGGGATTGCTACGCTCTTTTTCCCATGGTTTGGAGGGATTTTAGCTTCTTATACCAGTTTCCAAACCACCTTGTTATTAGTTCCGGTTTTGCTTGTCACCATGCTCGCTTTTCAGTGGTTATTAGCCGGGGAAATTAAAAGAACTCAAAAATCCCCAGTTAAAAGCACGGTCAGCGGTTAATAGGTTAATAGGCATATACCCTTCCATAAGGACGAGTAGTGGTAGGGAAAACCTTGACAAAATCATCCCTTTTAAAGTCTGGTATTTCCAGGTCAAGGTCTTGAGAAAACTCGTTCAGGTAGGAAGTGATTTCGTCATAATCTCTGGGAGTCGGCTGCTCAATGCCGATTCCCAGGCCAGCTTGTTCCGGCCGGAATCGACCGCGAATAAATAATTTCCCTCCGTGCATTCCCGAAGCGATGAACTTCCCCACCGGAGAACAACTTGAATCATAACCAAGACCTAATACAACAATTAAACCCCCTGCCATATACTCCCCAAGAAAATCTTGGCTTGACCCACCGATAATGATAACTGGATAGTCGTTTAGATATGATTTCATGTGAATACCCACTCGATATCCAACATCGCCTTTAACCCATATCTTCCCACCCCTCATAGCATATCCGGCAATGTCTCGAATGTCGCCTTCAACGATAATCTTCCCCGAGTTCATGGTATTGCCAACCCCATCTTGAGCATTCCCATGGACAAGTATGGTCGCACCGTCCATAAACATTCCCAAGTCATCTCCTGGAACACCATTGATCTCGATTATTCCCTCACCAGATAAGGATCGGCCGATATAACGTTGACCGTTCACTCCTTGGAGAGAGAAATTACGAAATCCGTCTTTCCACATGGCTTCGATTTCCTGGTTAATTTCTCGGTAATGACGTCCTTGACAAGGGATAGTAGTCATACTTCAATACCGGCTCCTTTCACTAAATGTTTACGATACCGAGTCGGAAGGTTAATCAATCCGAAATTAGGTTCCAGTAACTTGTCAAAAAAAGCCTGAACCGGTAGTTTTTGTCGCATAAGGTTGATATAAATTCCTGATTTTTCAATATCCCCAATAAAAATCACCCCAACGATACAGTCATCTTTGATCACTAATTTCTTATAATTTTCCCGATCCTTCTTGATTATAATTTCACAGTTATCATCGGTAGGATTCACAATCCCAGCTGATACCAGCGCTTTTTCGCCAACTTCAACCGCATTCATAGGTAAGCTCCCTAGATAAGAAACCACCCGTCCAGACATATTCCAACCGGCAATGCGTCCTTGATTGACCGCCTCAGGCCAAATTGCTACCACATTCCTTTCGCCGGTCAATAAATGACAAGTTTCTGCAACATCACCGGCTGCATAAATTCCCGGACAGGAAGATTGTTGATATTCATCAACCAGAATCCCTCGATTAATTTTAATGTTGGAAGAACGAAGCCAATCGACATTGGGACGGACTCCTATAGCCATAACTGCTATATCGGCTGGGATTCGACGTCCACTTTTTAAAAGAACATCACTCAACTTCCCTTTTTCATTTTCAAAGGATACAATTGTGTCTTCTTTGATAATATGCACTCCGGAACGAAGTAGTGATTTTTCTAAATAATAGGATCCTTCTTCATCTAACATATTTTGCAGAAGGCGAGGTGCCAATTCGATTAAGGTAAGGTTTTTATTCATGCTCATCATGGCTTCACAGGTTTTAAGTCCGATAAATCCTCCTCCAAGAATAACGATATTCTTGGAGGAATTTTTTTTCATAAAGGCATCGATATTCGCCATGTCCTTTCGTCGAGTAAAGGTAAAAATTCCTGGGATTTCATGACCCGAAATCTCTGGAAGGATTGGAACGCCTCCAGAAGCAATCAGCGCTTTATTGAAAGTAATTTCGGTTTCATCGGAAAGAAAAGCAAGTTTTCTATTTACATCCAATTGCTTCACTTTCGTTTCGTATCTGACTTGCACTTGACTTGATTCTTCAAGTGTTCCGTGATAAGCAATGGAGTTAATGGTTTTACCCAAACCATAGGTAATTAAAGGTCTTGAATAAACAGTCTTTTCATCAGAAATCGCCTGGATGCAACAAAAGGAATCATTCTCAACAATACTTTTGATACACCACCAAGAAGCAACCGAATAACCGACGATAAAATAATCAGTTTCAATTTTCTTCATAGCTGAGAGCCTCATTTGGACAGTTGGCGACACAAGCCGGTTCACCATCGTTTCCGCATAAATCACATTTACTGGCAATTTTGCGCTCTTTCTTTTCTCTTTGGATGACGCCAAAGGGACAACTCATAATACACATCCAGCATCCAACACACTTTTCCTCATCACAAATCACCGCCCCGCTTTTTTCATCCCGATGCATGGCACCAGTCATGCAATTCTCGATACAGGTTGCATCCTCACAATGACGACATTGCAGAGCAAAAGAAAGATATCCTTCTTCTTCCACATGAACTCGGGAAATCGGTCGAGGATATTCTTCCCGGAAAGCTTTAATAATTTTTCCAGAACTAGAATGCTTTACCAAGCATTGAATTTCACAAAGACGACATCCAATACAGTATTCCTCATGGATAACGATTTTTTTCATCATTACCACCCCTCTCCAGCCGGTTTCACTCCCAATATTTGCGACTCCTCCCTAGTGAGCCCTACCGTCCTGAGATGTTCTTTATTGCCTCGCAAACTTTGAATCGAATTAACTCCCATTCCCCCAA
>Ga0334887_1004715_pt1 | contig 12019 bp, 8 predicted proteins | sample GraSluR1_MG_10_FD_207217 | JGI IMG/M metagenome (GOLD analysis project Ga0334887, IMG submission 207217) | Sludge microbial communities from methane-producing bioreactor in Wageningen University, Netherlands - Granular Sludge_18_07-R1 | ecosystem: Engineered > Bioreactor > Anaerobic >...
CGGACGCTCACCGATCAACCGCTCCAGGTCCTGCGCCGCGCCGGGCCGGTCGAGATCGATCCAGCGGACCGACCGGCGCACCTTCCCGGGATGGTCGGCGAGCAGGTGCCCGGCCACCCGGGCACGCCCCTCGGCGACCGGAAGCCGCCCGCCCAGCGCGAGCAACAGGCCCGACCGCTCGGGGGTCTCGCCGGTCACCAGATGGACCTGGCCGGGGGCGACCCGCAGGTCGACCGGCGAGTGCAGACGGTGGCCGGTGTCCCCGGCAACCAGACCCTCCGCCCAGATGACGTGCGGGTCACCGGGCGCGGGCCAGTCCCTGAGGGCGAGCTCGCGGGCCAGCACCTCGCCCTCGACGTCCAGGGACGGCAGGCGGCGCTCCAGCCAGCGCGGCAGGTGCCAGGCCCGTTCGCCCAGCAGGAACATGACCGCCGGGACGAGGGTCATCCGGACGACGAAAGCGTCCAGCGCGACCCCGGCGGTCAGGGCGAACGCGATGGGCTGCAGGCTGCCGCGGTCGGAGTCGGGGACGAAGAACGCGAAGACCGAGACCATGATCACCGCCGCGGCGACGACAACCATCGCCGACCCGACGAATCCGGTGTGCACGGCGGCCCGGGCGGGCGTGCCGTGGACCCAGTCCTCCCGCATCCGCGATACGAGGAAGACCTCGTAGTCCATCGACAACCCGAAGAGGATGCCCATCACGATGATCGGCAGGAAGGAGATCACCGGGCCGGGCAGTTCCACGTTGATCAGCCGGGCACCGACCCCGTCGGTGAAGACCGCCGTGGTGGCGCCGAAACACGCCAATACCGACAGGAGGTAGCCGGCGGTCGCCTTGATCGGGACGACGATCGACCGGAAGACCATCGTCAGCAGCACCAGGGACAGCCCGATGACGAACACCCCGAACGGCAGCAGGGCGGAGCCGAGCCGGTCCGACACGTCGATCGCGACGGCGGTGTAGCCGGTCACCGCGGTCGGCACCTCGAGCCGCTTCTGCCAGTCGGGCGCCTTGTCCCGAATCCGGCGGACCAGGTCGTTCGTGGCCGGGTCGTCCGGGCCGGTGGTGGGGATCACCTGGACAACCCCGGTGTCGGCCGTCCGGTTCGGGGTGGCCAGCGCCACCATCGCCACCCCCGGCATCGCCTCGATGTCCTCCTTCAAGGAGTCCATCACGCCCACCGGGTCGTCGGAGCCGACGATCTCGGCGGTCACCACCAGCGGCCCGTTGTGGCCGGGTCCGAACTTCTGCGCAGTCAGGTCGTACGCCTCCCGCGACGACGTACCCCGCTCGTTCTGCCCGGCGTTGGGCAGCGCCAACTGCATGTGCCGGGCGGGCAGCGCCAGCGCGCCGAGAGCCACCACGACGGCGACGATCGTCAGGACGGGGGCCCGGGTGACCGTACGCACCCACCAAGCCGACGCTGCGCCGCCATGACCGGCAGCCACCCTGACGCGGCGGCGGCGCCGTGTCCGCACCCGCGGACGCAGCCGGGCCCCGGCCAGCCCGGTCAACGCGGGAACGAGGGTGAGGGCGACCGCCACCGCAACCGCGATCGCCATCGCCGCGGCGATGCCCATCGTGGTGAGGAACGGGATCCGGGCCACCACCAGGCCGATCAGCGCGATGAACACGGTCATCCCGGCGAACACCACGGCCGACCCGGAGGTGGCGACGGCGCGGGCGGCGGACTCCTCGGGGGCGAGCCCGTCGGCGAGCTGTTCGCGATGCCGGGAGACGATGAACAAGGCGTAGTCGATGCCGACCGCCAGGCCGAGCATGAGGGCCAGCATCGGGGTGGTCGAGTTGACCGACGTCAGACCGCTCACCACGAGGATCACCGCCATCGACACCCCCACCCCGACCAGTGCACTGATCAGCGGCAACCCGGCGGCGACGAACGAGCCCATGGTGAGGACGAGCACGACCAGGGCCACCCCGACGCCGAGCACCTCGACGACACCGACGGTGGGGATGGTGGCGTTGAACGCCTCCCCACCCATCCGTACGGTCGACCCGGGCAGCGCGGCCTGCAGGTCGGCCGCGGCCCTGGTCAACTCGGCCTTCTGCGCGGAGGTGAAGTCGGTCATCGACACGCTCAGCATGACCTGGGCCAGACCGGCCGTGCGGTCGGCACTGATCTGCCCGTCGACGACGTAGTCGTACGGCGACCGGACGCTGTCGACGACGTCCAGATCGTCGAGGCGCTCGACGGTGTCGTCGATCGCCCGGCGCACGTCCGGGTCGTCCAGGGTGCGGCCCTCGTCGACGACCACGACCATGGTGGCGGAGATGCCCGCCATCTCGGGGAAGGTCGCCCGCAGTTGATCGAGCGCCTGCTGGGACTGGGTGCCCGGCAGGGTGAAGGAGTTGTCGAACGCCCCACGCATCCCGACCGCCCCGGCGACGGCCAGGGCGACCACCAGCAGCCAGCCGACGATCACCCGCCAGTGGTGGCGGAAGCACCAGCGCCCCAGTGCGTACAGCGTGGAAGACACGGGCTTCTCCATCCATCGACGCGGATGCCTCCACCCGGCAGGAGGACACACACGGCTGCCAGTAGGTTGTACGGCCAGGATAGTGCCGTCACCGGTGACCCATCCCGCCGTCGGGTGCACTCCACGGCGGTCGGCCCACCCGCCGGGCGACCGGTCGGAGGCTTCCGCGCAGACCGCGCGATACAGGACCTGCTACACACTATGCTGACCCCGTCCTCGCCTTGACTAGGAGTCCTGCCATGCCGGCTCGCCCCATTACCCCTCGCCGTGCCGAGACCCGCCAGCGACTCATCGACGGCGCGGTCGGAGTCTTCGCCGATCGCGGCGTGCTCGCCGCGAGCGTGGAGGAGATCTGCGACCGGGCCGGCTACACCCGCGGAGCCTTCTACAGCAATTTCGCCTCCAAGGCGGACCTGGTCCGGGCCCTGCTCGAGGTGGACCGGCAACGCTGGCAACGCAACGTCGACGATCTGCTCTCCGGTGACCTCGTCGAGCAGGCGAGGGCCCATCCGGAGAACTTCACCGCCCTGCTCGACCTCGCCCTGCGCAGCCTGATCGACATCCAGCACAACGAGCGCGACTGGGTCATCACGATGGCCGAGATGCGGCTGTACGCCGTGCGGGAACCGGAGGTACGCGACGACTACCTCGCCCACCGGCGCGTCCTGCAGGGCCGGTTGCGCCAGCTCTTCCTGGAGGCCGCTGCGCCGGCCGGCTGGACCTTCGCCGTACCCGAGGACGTGGCGATCCAGGTGCTCGACAGCGCCTACGAGAGCGCCGTGCTCGAGCGCACCCTGGCCGGCTCCGGTCCGGACCGGGGCGCGGACGAGCCCGATCCGATCGGGCCGCTCAGCCACCTCCTGGGGCGTCTCGTCCGGCCGGCCGAGACTGCCGGCGCCCGCCCCCGCCCCTACTGAGAGGCCCCGCGGCGGAGCCCGTCGGGGCTGACCGACGTCTAGGCTGGAGCCATGTCCGGCGCGCAGGTCCTCACCGCCCATCCGATCACCGAGGCTCTCTGTTACCACGGTGAGGGCCCGGTGTGGTCGCCCACCTGGGGAGGACTGCGGTGGGTCGACATGCTGGCGGGCGACCTGCTCACCCTGCACACCGACGGGTCGGTGACCCGGCTGCACGTCACCGGTGAGGGCGGTGACGGTCCTGACCGCGGCTGGCGTCCGGTGGCGGCGTTCTGCCGGCCCCGCACCCGCGGCGGGTACGTCGTCGGACTCGAACGCGGGATCGGCCTGTCCGACACCCCGGACTCTGCGCCGACCGAGGTCGTCGAGCTGTGGGCGGACCCGGGCGTACGGATGAACGAGGGCGGTTGCGACCCGTGGGGCCGGCTGTGGGCCGGCGGGCTGGCGTACGACCGGACCCCGGCTGCCTCGGCCCTGCTGTGCCTGGACGCCGAACACCGCGCGGTCCGGGTGGTCGATGCGGTGACCACCTCGAACGGGATCGACTTCTCCCCGGACGGCCGTCTCGCCTACTACAACGACACCGGCACCCGACGTACCGACGTGTTCGATGTCACGGCGGACGGCGGGCTGACGAACCGCCGCCCGTTCCACCCGGCCCCGATTCTCACCACCGGTGACCGGGCCGGTGCTCCGGCCAGCCCCGACGGGCTGTGCGTCGACGCCGAGGGCAACGTGTGGATCGCCATGAATCGTGCCGGCGAGGTGCACCAGGTCTCCCCCGCTGGGAATCTGCTGTGCGTCGTCCGGGTGCCGGTCGCGCTGAGCACCGCGTGCACCCTGGGCGGATCCGACCTGCGCACCCTTTACGTCACCACCTCCCGGGAGAACCTGGCTGCGCCCGAACCGACTGCCGGTGCGGTGTTCGCCGTCCGCGTCGACGTCCCCGGACGGCCCGTACGGGCGTACGCGGGGTGAGGTGCGGGGCGCCTGCCGTCGGGTGAACCACGCCCGGTCGCGCCCGCTAGGGTGGGCCCCATGGCTCCCACGGTGATGACGATCTACGGCACCCGACCGGAGGGCATCAAAGTCGCCCCGGTCATCCAGGCGATCGAAGCATCTCCCCGCCTGACCTCGGTGACCGTCGTCACGGGCCAGCACCGGGAGATGCTCGATCAGGTCAACGAGATCTTCGGCCTGTCGCCCGATCGGGACCTCGACGTCTTCGCCCCGGGCCAGACCCTCAATGCCCTGATGGCGAGGATCTTCGAACGGCTCGACCCCGTACTGGCCGAGTTGCAGCCGGATGCGGTGATGGTGCAGGGGGACACCTCGACCGTCGCGGCGGCGGCGATCGCGTCGTTCTATCGCCAGATCCCGGTGATCCACCTGGAGGCGGGACTGCGTTCGGGCGACCTGCACTCGCCGTTCCCGGAGGAGGCGAACCGGCGGATCGTGTCCCAGATCGCCCAGTTGCACCTCGCCCCCACCCCGCGGTCGAGGGAGAACCTGCTGCGTGAGGGGATCGACCCGATGAACGTGGTGATCACCGGCAACACCGTCATCGATGCCCTGCTGCACGCGGTCGACCACGAGGTGCCCTTCACCGACCCGCGGCTGCGCGAGGTGGCTGCCTCGGGACGGCCGATCCTGCTCGTCACCACCCACCGCAGGGAGAACTGGGGCGGCGCGATGGAGAACGTCGGGCGCGCCCTGCGCCGGCTCGCCCGCGATCACACGGGCATGACGATCGTGCTCCCGGCCCATCGCAACCCGATCGTCCGGGAGGCCGTCCTGCCGCACATCCGGGACCTGGCCAATGTGGTGATCACCGAACCGCTGCCGTACGGGGAGTTCACCCGGATGATGGCACTGGCCAAGATCGTCCTCACCGACTCCGGCGGCGTCCAGGAGGAGGCCCCGTCGCTGGGCAAGCCGGTGCTGGTCATGCGGGAGAACACCGAACGCCCGGAGGCGGTCGAGGCCGGTACCGTCCGCCTCATCGGCACCGACGAGGCCCGTATCGTCGACGAGGTGTCCCACCTGCTGGACTCCGCGTCCGCGTACGCCGCGATGGCCAACGCCGTCAATCCGTACGGCGACGGACGCGCCGCCCAGCGGGCCGTGGCGGCGATCGAGCACCTGCTCGGGGCGGGCGAGCGACTGCCCGACTTCGTCTCCCGGCCGGCCCCCACCGCACGACGGATCCCCGATCCCCGCCTGTCGGCTAGCATGTCCGGGGAGTCCAGGGGCCCAGGCGCGCCCGCACGGACTTCCCCGGCGTCGCCCGCGGAGTCAGCAGAAGCCCCCGCGCCGGCCCGCCGAGGGGCGGTCGCGGAGTCAGGAGAAACACAGCATGAGTGATCGGACCCTGTGCGTGGTCGGGCTGGGCTACATCGGCCTGCCGACCGCGGCGGTCTTCGCCGACAACGGCGAGCGGGTGATCGGTGTCGACGTCTCCGATCGGCACGTGGACGCCGTCAACGCCGGGCGATTGCCTTTTGTCGAGGTCGGCCTCGAGCAGGTCGTGCAGCGGGTCGTCGAGGCGGGCCGACTCACCGCCCAGAAGGAGACGCCCCACGCCGACGTCTACATCATCGCCGTGCCGACGCCTTTCTCCGAGGGCCACCGTGCCGACCTGTCCTACATCGACGCCGCCGCCAAGGCGATCGCCCCCCAGCTCGTCGGTGACGAACTGGTCGTGCTGGAGTCGACCTCGCCGCCCGGCACCACCCAGCACGTCGCGGACGTCATCCTCGCCGAGCGCCCCGACCTGTCCCAGAACGGTGCCGACGGGAAGCCGGTCCTCCACTTCGCGCACGCACCCGAGCGGGTGCTGCCGGGGCGGATCATGGCCGAGTTGACCACCAATGACCGGATCATCGGTGGGCTCTCCGACCAGGCCACCAAGCTGGCCCGGGATCTGTACGCGGTGTTCTGCACCGGCGAGCTGCTGTGCACGGATGCGAAGACCGCCGAGATGGCCAAGCTCACCGAGAACTCGTTCCGCGACGTCAACATCGCCTTTGCCAACGAGTTGTCGATGATCTGCGAGTCGCTCGGGATCGACGTGTGGGAGCTGATCGAACTCGCCAATCACCACCCGCGGGTCAACATCCTGCAGCCGGGCCCCGGGGTGGGCGGGCACTGCATCGCCGTCGACCCGTGGTTCATCGTGGCGGCCGACCCCGAGGAGTCGCGGCTCATCCACACCGCCCGGCTCGTCAACGACGACAAGCCCAACTACGTCATCCGCAAGGTCGAGGCGGCCGCTGCCGGGCTGGACCACCCGACGATCGCCTGTCTGGGGCTGGCCTTCAAGCCGAACATCGACGACCTGCGCGAGTCGCCCTCGCTGGAGGTCACCAAGGACCTGGCCGACCAGCTCCCCGGCGCGCGGATCCTGGCCGTGGAGCCGTATATCTCCGAGCTGCCGCCGGCGCTGGCCGGAAAACCCAACGTGGAGTTCGCCGAGGTGATCGGGGCCATCGCGGCCGCCGACATCGTCGTGCTGCTCGTCGACCACCGGCAGTTCAAGGACCTCGACCGCTCGCTCCTGGAGGGCAAGGTGGTCATCGACACCCGCGGGGCCTGGCGGTCCTGAGGGCGTGCCCCTGTCGGGCAGACACCGTCCACCCGTCCCGCGTCCCCGACACCCGTCACCCGTCACCCGTCACCCGTCGCCGACACCGTCACAGCGGCCACGCCCCGTTTCATATGCCACGCGTCGACTTGTGGCGTATGAAACGGGGCGTGGCCGCTGTTCCCTCCGGGAGGCGGCCCATCCGGGAGGCGGCCCATCCGGGAGGCGGCCCCCGGCGTCAGGCCCCCGCCCCGACCTCCTCGGCGGTGCGGTACCCGTACGGGTTGAGCTGCTGCCAGCGCCAGGTGTCGGCGCACATCTCGTCGAGGTCGCGGGTCGCGGACCAGCCCAGATCGGCCAGCGCGGCGGACGGATCGGCGTACGACACGGCGACATCGCCGGGTCGCCGGCTGACGATCTCGTAGGGGATCGGCCGCCCGGACGCCTTCTCGAAGGCGTGCACGACCTCCAGCACGGAGTAGCCGCGGCCGGTGCCGAGGTTCCAGCGATGCAGTCCGCCGTTCTTGGCCAGGTACTCGATCGCGGCGACGTGGCCCTCGGCCAGGTCCATCACGTGGATGTAGTCACGCACGCCGGTGCCGTCCGGCGTCGGGTAATCGTTGCCGAACACGGACAGCTTCTCGCGGCGGCCGACCGCCACCTGGGCGACGTACGGCATGAGGTTGTTGGGCACCCCGGTCGGGTCCTCTCCGATCCGCCCCGACGGGTGCGCCCCGACCGGATTGAAGTACCGCAGCAAGGCGATCCGCCACCGGTCGTCGGCCGCGGCGATGTCGGTGAGGATGTCCTCGATCTGCTCCTTGGTCCGCCCGTACGGATTGACGGCGTCCAGAGGCAGCTTCTCGGTCAGAGGCATCTCGTCCACGTCACCGTAGACGGTCGCCGAGGAGGAGAAGACGATGGAGCGACAGTCGACCGCCTCCATCGCACGCAGCAGGCTGATCGTCCCGGCGACGTTGTTCTCGTAGTACGTGAGCGGGATCTTCGCGGACTCACCGACGGCCTTCAGGCCGGCGAAGTGGACAACCCCATCGGGGCGGACCCGGTCCATCAGTCGGTCCATCGCCGCCCGGTCCCGGATATCCGCCTCCACGTACGGCACCGGCTTGCCGGACAACTCCCCGACCCGGTCCAGCGCGACGGGGGAAGCGTTGGAGAAGTTGTCCACGACGGTCACGTCGTGACCCGCCGCCTGCAGGACGAGGACTGTGTGCGAGCCGATATATCCGGCTCCTCCGGTCACCAGGATCTTCATGCCTCCGACGATATCGTGCCCGCATCCGGCCCGGACCGAGGGCTTTCCCCGGGCCTGCGGACGAGCGGCAGCCCGACCAGCAGGGTGATCCCGACGAGCGTGTGCATGGTCAGCAGGGCGGCCTTCGTGGGGGCCGGCGCGACCGCGGTGATCGGTCCGAGCAGGGACAGGGCGAACACGATCCACGCGGTGATGCGCCATGCCCGTACGCCTCCGGCGCCCCGGCGTTCGAGGATGGCGAGCAGCCCCCAGGCGGCAGCGCCGGGGATGAGCGTCGCCGTGAGGACGGTCACGGGTCCGACCGTCTGGGTGACCGCCGGTGTCTCCACCACCATCGGGACGCGCAGGGCGATCGCCGCGATGAGCCAGATGGCCAGTCCGAGTGCGGCCGCCACAGCGATCGTGGTGAGACGGAAAAGTGTGTGTCCGCGGCTGGTGCCCGGGGACGTGTCGTCGTGGGTGATGGGAGTCATGAGGTCCTCCGATGGTCTGTGTTCCAGATCACATCGAGGATATCGAGGCATCCCTCGCCGCTCAGTCGAACGCCAACACCCCGGGCACGCCCTGACCCAGCCGGTGGCGGAACTCGTCGACCAGGTACAGCGCGGCGCCCACGGCGATCGGATGTTTCGTGGCGCTGGCCGGCACCAGGAAGGTCCGCGAGTCCGTGTCCAGGAAGTCGAGACGCTCCACCTTGCCACGCAGGTCATCCAGATGTTCTCCGCTGTGCGCCCCCACGTCCCCGCCGAGGATGATCGTGCAACCGAACATCACCCGGATGTTGTTCACGGCGATCGCCAGGTCGGACGTGTACGTGTCCCAAACCGTCGCCAGCTCCGGATCCCCGGCCTCCATCCGCGCGAAGAACTCCTCGACCGAGCCGTCGGTGTGCCGGGACAGCACGGTCGAGTTGCAGTACGGGTCCAGACAACCGTCCCGCCCGCAGTAGCAGCGCAACCCGCCGTCATGGATCCGCATGTGGCCGACCTCCCCCGCCAGTTCCCCGTCGCCGCGGTACATCACGTTCCTGATCAGGACCGATCCGCCGATGCTGTGCGACAAGCTGATGTAGAAGGCGTTGTCGACGGTCGTCTTGTCCCAGAACTCGGCGAATCCCGCGGCCTCTGAGTCGTGCACGAGCCGGGTCTCGTACGGAAGGTGGGCGGCGAAGTCCGCGGCGCTGATCCCCTTGTTGTCGATCACCCGGCCGTACGTCACCTGGCCGGTCGACTCGCTGATCAGGCCGGGGACGGCCACGCCCACCCCGAGGATGCGACCGCGGTCGATTCCCGTATTCGCGACGGTGGCCTCCACCTCACGTCCGACGAAGGCGAAGTAGTCCCCGGAACGGTCGAACGGGCGCCGGGTGCGCCGCGTCCCGAGCACCCTGCCGTCGAGATTGATCACCACACAGCGCACCCGGTCCCGGTTGACGTCGACCCCGACCGCGAAGCGGCCGCCGGCGACACACGCGTAGGCGATCGGGCTGCGCCCACCGTGGTCACCGGACGGCTGCTTCGCCCCTTCCTCCATGAGCCCGGCGTCGATGAAGTGGCTGAGGTACTTGGCGACGGTCGGCAGGCTGATCCCCAAGCCGTGCGCGATGTCCCGCTTGGTCGCCAGCCTGCGCGCGCGGACGAACTCGTAGACCGCCTGACCGGTGCTCCACTGAACACCGGCGAGCGTTCCCCCCATGTCTGCTCCTCCATCCTCCGTCGGTGGCCCTCCCCACTCCGCCGTCTCCCACGCTACGGGGGTCAGGTGCGCGAACTGTAGAGACTCCGCGACGCGTCAATCAGCACAGCTACGAAGATCATCAGTCCACCGGCGAGGGTGATCAGCGTCGACGCGATCCCGAGCACGGCCAGGCCGACCTGGATGACGGTGAGCAGTAGCGTGCCGGCGAGAACGCCGATCATGGTCCCCCGGCCGCCGGTGAGGCTGACACCCCCGATCACCGCCGCCGCGATCACCTGCATCTCGTACGTGGTGCCGAACGACGACGTCACCGCCCCCATGTATCCGGACAGCAGCCAGCCGGCGAGGCCGGAGAGCAGACCCGAGACCACGTACGCCCAAATCTTGACCCGGTCCACGTCGATGCCGGCGATGTAGGCCCCGCGGCTGTTGCCGCCGACCGCGAACAGACCGCGGCCGAAGCGGGTGCGTTCCCAGATGACGTGGAAGACGGCGAAGACCACGATCAGCACGATCGGAAGGGCCGGGAAACCTCCGATCTTGCCCTGACTGACGAACTTGTACGAGTCCGGCAGGGAGGTGATGCTCGTGCCGCCGGTGATGGCCAGCAGCGCGCCCTGCAGCACCATGTTCATCGCCAGCGTGGCGATCAGGGCATTGGCCCGGAGCTTGGTGACAACCAGGCCGTTCACCAGGCCGACCAACGACCCGACGACCAGAATCACCAGGATGGCCAATGGCACCGGTAGGCCCGCCTTCATGGCCATGACGCCGAGGAGGGCGGAGAATCCGGCGGTGCCGACGGTGGCCAGGTTGATGTCGCCGAGCAGGATCACCATCGAAATCGCGATGGCGAGAATGCCGAGCACCGTCGCCTGGACCAGGATGTTGGAGAGAATGCCGAACGAGAAGAACGACGGCTTGAAGATGCCCATGACCACGATGGCCAGGACCAGCAGGATCCATACGGCCTGGGCCATCGAGAAGTCCAGCACCTTGCGGGCGAACGACGGTCCGGCCGGTCCGACGGACGCGGGCGAGGCAGCCAGATCATTGCGCGTGCTCGTGGATGTCGTCGACATGGTTATGCCGCCTCCTTGGCGCGATCCCGGATCGCCGTGAGTTGATCGATGGTGACGTTCCTGTTGTCCAGCACCGACGCGACCCGGCCGCCGTCGAAGAAGACCAGCCGATCGGCGACGCGAAGGAGTTCCTCGTAGTCGTTGGTGAGGTAGATGGTGCTCATCCCCGTACGGGTGAGTTCGAGGACCTTGCCGATAATCTCCTCTCGGCTCTTGATGTCGATGCCGACGGTCGGCTCGTCGAGGATCAGGAGCCGGGGGTCCGTACTCAGCAGTCGGCCGACGATGACCTTCTGCTGGTTGCCGCCGGACAGGCTGTTGATGTCGTCGTCGACGGAGTTGCACCGGATTCTGAGGGCATCCCGGTAGTCGTCGGACACGCTCTTGCGCAATGCGAGATCGATGAAGCCGGCAGCCCGGCGGAGCCTTCCGCCGTAGCTGCTGATGCCGATGTTCTCGTTGACGTCGAACGTCGGCATGATGCCCTCGCGGTGCCGGTCGTACGAGATGTAGGCGAGCCCGTGCCGGATGGCCTCCGCCGGACTCGACAGCCGAAGCTCCCGGCCGTCGAGTACGATCCGGCCGGCGGTGAGCCGGTCGATCCCGAACAGGGTCCGGCAGAACTCCCGCGCGCCTGACCCCGGGAACCCGATGATCCCGAGGATCTCGCCGCGCCGTACGGACAGCGTGACGTCGTGCAGGTCCCTGCTGCACAGGCCCGCGACCTGCAGCAGGTCGGTTCCCGCTGGCGGAGCCTCCTCGGCGAGCCGGCGGGACAGCTCGACGTCCTCCCCCGCGACGAGGGTCGCGAGGTGGGCCTCGGAGGCCTCGTCGAGGTTGGCGACCGGGTACATCCGGCCGTCGCGGAGCACCGAGACGGAATCCGACAGGTCGAGTACCTCCCCCAGGTAGTGCGAGATGAAGATGAAGGCCGTACGGCGGGCCTGGAGTGCACGGA
>Ga0334887_1004719_pt1 | contig 12008 bp, 10 predicted proteins | sample GraSluR1_MG_10_FD_207217 | JGI IMG/M metagenome (GOLD analysis project Ga0334887, IMG submission 207217) | Sludge microbial communities from methane-producing bioreactor in Wageningen University, Netherlands - Granular Sludge_18_07-R1 | ecosystem: Engineered > Bioreactor > Anaerobic >...
GCCGTGAGCTCGCCGCCCTTATCGGCTGCACCGTGGCGCGCGCCGTTTTTCTTGCCGTATAATGAAAGAAAATGCAGAGAGGGGCTTCGTTGATGGAAAACGTCGGTTGCGTACATGTGTATACCGGAACGGGGAAGGGAAAGACCACGGCGGCGCTCGGCCTGATTCTGCGCTCCGCCGGGGCGGGACTTTCGGTGCTGCTCGTCCAGTTCCTCAAAAGGGCGGAATACAGCGAACACCAGGCGTTGAAGCTCCTCGGAGACCGCGTGACCGTCCGCACCTTCGGAGGCGAGCGGAGGATCGGCGCTCCCGCAACAGATGAAGACCGGAGGCTCGCCGGAGAGGGGCTGGCCTTTCTCGGAACGGCGCTCGCTTCGGGGGCGTACGATCTCGTCGTCGCAGACGAAATCGTCGTGGCGGCGCATCTCGGACTGATCGCCGAAGGGGAGGTGCTCGCCCTGCTCGACGTCCGCCCCCCCTCGGTCGAACTGGTGCTCACAGGGCGCCACGCCTGGAGGGAACTCTTGGAGCGCGCCGACCTCGTCACCGAGATGCAAGAGATCCGCCACTACTTCGCGAAGGGCGTTCCCGCCCGGAGAGGAATCGAAAAATGACACATCCGCGCATCGTGATCGCAGGAACCAACAGCGGTTCCGGAAAAACGACCTTCACGGCCGGACTCGTCGCCGCGCTTCGTTCGCGCGGGATGACCGTCCAGCCGTTCAAGACGGGGCCGGACTATATCGACCCCGGCTTCCACACCCTGGCCGCGGGGCGGCCCTGCCGGAACCTGGACACGATGCTGCTCTCGCGGGACGGCACGCTGGAGCTGTTCGACCGCAACGCTTCAGATGCGGACGTCTCGCTGGTCGAGGGCGTAATGGGGCTCTTCGACGGCGCGGGCGCCCGCGACGAACGGGGGAGCACCGCGCACCTGGCGAAGACGCTCGAAGCTCCCGTGGTGCTGGTGGTCAACGGCCGCTCCATGGCGCGGAGCGCCGCCGCGCTCGTCCTCGGCTTCTCGAAGTTCGACAGGCGCGTCGCGGTCGCCGGAGTGCTTCTGAACGCGCTGGGAAGCGCGAACCACTACCGGATTCTCAAGGAGGCCATCGAGGGCGATACGGGCATCCCGGTCTTGGGCTACCTGCCGCGCACGGCAGATATCGCCGTGCCGGAGCGTCACCTCGGGCTCGTTCCCTCCGTCGAGCAGGAAGAGGGCGCGGAGATGATCGAGCACATCCGACTGCTCGTCGAGGAACATGTCGACGTCGGGGCGCTCCTCGAACTCACGCGGCGCGCCCCGCTCCTTCCTTCGTACTCTCCCGCGATCTTTTCCCGCGCAGCGACGCCGGGATACGCCCGGATCGCGGTCGCGCGCGACGAGGCCTTCCACTTCTACTACCAGGACAACCTGGACATCCTCGAACATCTGGGGGCGACGCTGCTCCCCTTCAGTCCGCTGCGCGACCCGAAGCTGCCCGAAGGGGCGCAGGGTGTATACATCGGCGGCGGCTTTCCGGAGGAGTTCGCGGAGAAGCTTTCCGCCAACGACTCGCTCCGCGCGGCGCTGCGTGCGGCGGCGGACCGCGGGATGCCCCTCTTCGCGGAGTGCGGCGGTCTGATGTACCTTGTCGAACGGCTTGAAGATAAATCGGGGACGACGCACGGAATGGCGGGGGTCTTTCCGGGAGTCACCCGGATGGGGAAGCGCCTCCAGGCGCTCGGATACTGCGGCGGAACGCTCGAACGCGGCGCGCTGATCGGAAGGAAGGGCGCGTCGCTTCGCGGGCATCTCTTCCACTGGTCCATCTACGACAGCGAAGGGAACGACGACCTCTTCTCCCTCCGGCTGGAGAAGAACGGGAACGTCTACCGCGACGGGCTGGCGAGGAAGAACGCCTTCGCGAGCTACCTTCATCTGCACTTCGGCACGAACCTCGCCCCGGCGCGGCGCTTCCTGGAGCGCGCGGCGAAGTTCGCCGGAAGCGTCTGAGACGCGGAGCGCTCGCGTCGGCGCACGGAATCTCCCGAGGACGCCCGCCGACCGTCTCCGAAAAAAGCGTTCGCCGCTCGCGGTCCGGCTCTTCCCGCAGCGGCGACCGCACTCCGGCGTAGTGCGCTTCACCGTCCGATGAGACAGATCTGCGCCAGTCCGCCCGCGATCCTCAGCATATCCCTGATCGCCTTCTCGAACGGGACCATCGCCGTCCTCGTCGCCATCTTCGCGTCGAGCCCGGGAGCGTCGGGCATGTAGTAGTGATTAAGGAAGGAGTGCCCGTCCCTTCGCCAGGTCGCGATATTCTGCAACTTCACCGCGAGGAGCACAACGAGCGGATACTGCGTATCGGGGTGATTGATGTAGTTCTCGACTCCCGTTTCGTAATCGACCCTGTGATCGGCGAGCGTTTCGCTCTCCGGAGCGTTTCCGATCACGAGGGTGGACAGGCTGCCGAAGACCGCCCCGCATGCGCCGGGGTCGTTCCGTTCGAAGGCCGAGAGCGCCGCGCGCAGTTTCTCTCCCGACGCGCGCAGAATCTCCGCGGACTGCAAAAAGTAGCTGTCGGAAGCGGCGATATAATTCAAAAGATCGACGGCGTAGACGTCCGAAGGCGCGTCGAAAATGGACGTCGAGAAGAATTCCGCACCCCACTCCGCCGCGTCGTAGACGCTCTTCAGAAGAGACGCCATCTCCGTCATCACCGAGGCGAACGTGCTCGTCAGAAGCTTCGCGAGCACCACGGGAAGTTTGCTCGAAAAATAGGGGTTGGAGGCGAGTTCGTTGAACAGTTCGAACTGCACATCGTCGAAATCGCCGAAGATCGAGAGGGAGGACATGCCGTACCGCAGGATTTTCACTCCCGCAGCCCCGAGGTTCGGGCGCGCCGCGGCGAACACCGTCACCGCGCTCTTGCCGCAGGAGAAGACCTCGTACGGGTCGTCTCCCGACAGGCCCCGGCGAATCTCCCGAATCAGGGCGTCCGCCATCACCGCCTGCCGGGCCGTCTTTTCATGTCCGGCCCAGTTCTGCGGCAGCACCCAGACGGAACCGTCCTCCCGGACGGAACCGGAGTCGAGCGTCTGGACGCGGAACCGCGCCGGAGCCGTGATGAGCGACGCGTCGTACGAAACGCCCCGGCCGCTCTCCGGGAGGTAGAGGGGATCGCGAAGCCCCTGCCCCGCCTGGGTGTGCGTCCCCACAAGCACGTCGTTCCGGTAGACGCGGAGCTCCCGCGATCCTTCAAGCTGTGTGAAGTAGAAGCTGGAAGCGCCTGCGGGCAGGATGAAGATCCTGTCGCTCGCCTCGATCATGCCGATGGAGGGTGTGTCTCCACCGAAGAGAATCCCGCGTACGTAGGCTCCCGTAAGCGGGGTGAACTCCGCGTACGTTTTGCCGTCGCCCTCGTCCGTCGCGAGCCAGCGGTTCGCCGGGAAGGTCCAGCTCTTCCCGTTCTTCAGATTCTTGACCTGAACGCCGTCCACGAACCATCCGGCATCTTTGCCGCCGTTGTCGTGGCGCAGCGTCATGCGCACAACGTCGTCGAGCGAGGCGAGCTCGTAGATCTCCTGGATGGTGAAGACGTCCGTCCGCCCCTGTTCGAACGGGTCGGTGGAGGTGCTCTGAATGTACGACCCCGGGAGGAGATGGATCTCCCCCGATCCTGTCGGCGTACCGTCTTCGTCGGCAGGTCCGTAGAGGGCAAGGAAGACTCCGGCGTCCGTCCCGCTCTTCCTGCGGTCGCCGGTCCTCACCGTCACCTCGTACGACGCCGCCGGCGCCTTGACGAAGACGCTTTGCGCGGCGAACTCCTCCCCCCGTACCGTGAGAGGCTTGGAGGCATACACTCTTTTCGTGACGGAGGACGTCGCCCCTTTGTTGTCGGTCAGGCTCAGCGTAACCGACCGTATGCCTCCGGTCGGAAAACGGTGCGCGACGACGGAGTCGTTCCGGGGATCGGGGGGGCTCCCCGCCACCAGCGTCCAGGAGTACCGGGTGATGATCCCGTCAGGATCGTACGACGGCGAAGCGTCCAGAATGGTCTCGGGAGACCACTTCGGATCCTGCGGCCGGATGCGGAAATCGGCCACCGGAGGCTTGTTCGGGCCGAGCGTTATCCGCGCCGCGGGCCAGGGAATGTTCCAAGGATGCGTCTCCTTCGGATGCGTATTGTCGGCGAACTGCACGTCCACCCACGTTTCCACCTCGTGGACGCGCACGCGCAGCCTGACGGGCTTCCCCGGCAGCCCCGCCGCGACGCCGGTGAAGAGGTCGAACGTGCTCCTCTTGCTATAGGTCAGCGAGGAGGTACAATCGTTCCCCTCCTCGTCGAACACCCGAAGCCCGCGCAGATGGTGCTCCAGCGGCGCGCTCCTGTTCAGCTCGGGATCGAAGAGTTCCAGGCGGAAACCGTACATCTTCGGGACGAAAAAGGAGTGCGTTATCTCTCCGGAGACGGGGTCGCCGCGTCCGGCGGTTACCGAGAGACTCCCCCGCCCTTCGACGGAGTACCCCCGGACCGAGGGCTCGCTCTCCATCCCTTCGTAGAGCATGTCCACCTCTACGGAGCCGCTGCGCGTCTCCCCGGCGCGCATGCTCCGCGGAAGGCCGGAGACGCCGGGCAGCTTCAGGTTCGTTCCCGAAAAGGACCAGGCAAGATCCTTCAGGTCGTACGGCGCGGGGTTGGTCGCCTCCCAGTCGGCGAAGAGCTTGATATACCCGTTCCGGTCCGTCTCCATCCGCTTCGTCACGGTCAGCCGCAGCGGATTGCGAAGGCGATACAGCGTCGTTTCGAAAACGCGCGACACCGGTCCGAGACGAACCTCCACCGGAACCACGACGATTTCGGCTCCTCCTGTCGGAGGCGTCTCCCAGACGTATCGCCCCCCCTCGGGGTCCGCACTGCGCACCGTCCCGCCTCCGAACGTCACGTGGAGCTGCTTTCCGAAGCTGCGGCCGTACTCGTGAAGGAAGCGCACCACGACCTCGGTTTGCTCGAAAGTGGACGTCGGAGAGCCCGCGTGCGGGTCGAGCGGGGCCATCGCGATGTCGAGCCACCCCTGCCCGGACGCATCGAAGCAGAGCATGGCGGCCCCTCGAAGCGGAGACGATATCGACGGGCGCGACGAGGAGAAGGAATAGACCTTTCCGTCGCGGGAAAAACTGTCCGCGAAGTGCATGGTCATCCCCGGAGGGAAGGGGTACATGCCGGTGCAGACGCCGCTGAGGGTATCCACCTTGATGAAGGTGTAGGGGAAAAAGTCCGAGGGAAAGAGCATCTCGCTCTCCGAGACGAAGAAGCCGTACCTCGTTCTGCACTCTTCAAGCGTGAACTCCCCCTCCGGCGCGCCGAGCGGGGAAAATCTGCGGATACCTGCGGGTCTCCCCCAATCTCCGAGAATGATCTCGCCGCCGGGCGCGAACCAGCCGGAAAAGTGCCTGCTGTTTTTCACGAGCACCGTAACCGCGCCGGACGGCGTCGTCAAAAGATATGTGTAGGAGTCCCCCGAATACCCCTGCTCCGCCAGCCGTTCGCCGCGAAGGGAGAGCAGATACTTCCCGTCCTTTTGGTCCAGTATTTGAAGGCACGAAGGAGAATGGAGCTTGCGGACGGAGATCCCCTCCTCGACCAGATCGAACTCGCCGAAGAGGTTCCCCTGATCGGAGAGGAAGATCAGATGCGGCGCCCCGCCCGTCCACCGCACCAGCGGAAGAGGGAACGAAAGCGGACGGAAGGGCCTCGTCGAGGCGGCGTCCTCGTGAAAGTCGAGCACATGGGAGGACGTGTCGTCGAGCGAGAAAAGCAGCGTTCCGTTCTTCGAAAGCACGTCGTACCCGGCGTAGTTCCTGCGGAGATCGGCCTTGGGGAAAAAAAGCCCGTCGCCGACCGCGAATACCCTGTGATTCGTGATCGTCTCCCGCTGGAAAAGGACGTTCCCCGACGGCAGTTCAAGAACATGGCCGCTGCGCGCGAGCACAACGCCGTCGTCGGTCAGCCTCCTCATGAACCGGTAAGGAAGGACCCGAACGACGCCCGTCCGCGCGTTCAAAAGCCTCATCTCGGACGCTCCGGCGGGAGTGAAGAGGACATGCTCTCCGAAGAGTTCGAATACAGGAGCCGTGAAACCTGCTTCCCGGTGAAGCTCTTGCTCAAGGGCCAGATCGTACACGATGAAACAGTCGTCGTTCGTCCGGACGGCGAGGATGTCGCCCGAACGGCGCACGAAGACCGAAGCGTTGTCGGAAGGAGAAAGAGGAAGCGTGCGCAACAGATTGCGGGACACGAAATCTAAATCGTTCCCGAAGAGAATTCCAGGAATGAAAAGAAAAGCCATCGCGAAAAACAGTGAAGCAAAGCGCCTCCGCGGCAGCACGGTCTCACCCCCTAACAGGAAGTTCCAAGAGACCCGTTGTACGGATGATACCGCAGAGACGCCTTCTAGTCAAATAGTTTTGAGTAGAGTGAATTGCTAATCACTCTTTGCCGCCTCGGGAACCGAATACCTCCCGGGGCGAAACGGCAGGCATTCAGGGTATGCGACTCAGCGACGATTCGCGTCAACAGCTTCCGGGAAGAGTTCCCGCGCGCCCTCTCGACAGACCAATCAGCACGACGAGCCCCGAGAGCGCGAGCCCCGGAAAGAGCGGGTCCAGACCACCGCCGACGACTGCGCCCCCCGCGACGCCGAGCAGCCCGCCGATTCCCGCGGCGAAGCTCCACGCCGGAGAGAGCCGTCCCGGCCGGAGCACCGCGGCGAGCATCAGGCAGAAGATGCCGGAGGCCTTGACGCCCATCCCGAGGTAAGCCCATTGGAGGATCATCGAGTTCCGCGAGGCGCAGGCGACCGTTCCGGCCGCCGCGACCACGGCGAGCACGATGACGCGGCTGGCGAGCAGGATTCTCACATCGTCGAAGTGCGCCGCAACCTTCATCTTGAGAAAGATATCTCTCGTGAGGTTCGTCGCCACGCCGAGCGAGACGCCGACGGCCGTCCCGAGGACCGTGATCATGATCCCCGACCAGAGCAGGCCGCCGAGAACGGGGTGGAAGGCGGTCTGAATGAAGAACGGAAGCGCTTGCGACGCTTCGACGGTTACTCCGGAAGCCCGCATGGCGAGCCCTATCCACGTTCCGAGAAAACCCATCGGCGGGATGACGAAGGCCGCCCAGAGACACCCTCTTTTCGCCGTCGCGTCGGACGATGCGGCGTAGACTCCCTGGATGTAGATCTGCCCGCAGAGCACGCCGCACAGCAGCGAGGCGAACGAGCCGAGGTCCTTCCCCGCTCCCCTGGAGAGGATGTTGAAAAAGGGCTCGGACGGAAGCGCCGCAATGATCGCCCCCGGCGTCCATCCTTGGAAGAGCACCACGCCCGCGCACAGGAGCATCACCAGATAGAGGAAGACGATCTTCGCTTCGCCGAGCCTGCTGAAGCTCTTGATGCCGCCGCCGAAGACGAACGCGAGGATCAGCGCGCCGGTGAGCAGCGCCGCGACGCCGGTCGAGACGGGGAAGACGGAACGCATCAGCGCCACGCCGGAGAGAAACTGCGCGATGACCGAGAGGAACGAGCCCGAAGCCGTGGAAACGGCCACCAGGAGCGCCGTCCGTTTACCGAAGTGCCGCCCGAGGTACTGCGGCAGCGTGATCAGCTCCACCGAGCGGAGCGGCGTCACGAACCAGAGCCCCATCAGAAGGCACGCGGCCCCGCTGCCGAGGGTGAACCAGAGCGCCGAAAGCCCCCACTGGTACGCCATCTGCACCGTACCGACCGTGGCGGCCCCGCCGACGAGCGAGCCCAGGATGACACCCGAGACGCCGCGCACACCCGCTTTTCTGTTGGCGACGGCGTAATCGGAGGATGAAGAGACGCCTCTGGAGGAAAACAGACCGGAAATGAAGAAGACAACGAGCACAAGACCTGCGGAGAGCATAAACACGAAGAACACCTTCTCGATTGTTTTTGGAGGAAGCCGCTCAAGCGTATGACCGAGTCGGATACCCCCCTTGAGATAGTACCATAGAAACGGAGGAAACAAGTCGCGCGGGAGAAGACGCAATTCACAGTCCGAGGCTGGAAGGGGAACTCAAATTGACAACGTATTTAAGTGCGTATTATAATACATAGAGGAGGTGGTCGATATGTTGGTTGAAACACGTCGCATACTGCCGATTACCCGTCTGCAAAGGGAATTAACCCAAACCGTCAGAGCGCTTTCCGAAACCGGCGAGCCTGTTTATATCGTAAAGAACAATACAATGGAGGCCGTCCTGCTTCCTTTCGAAGAATACGAGTATTTGGCGAACCTCGATGAAATGTTCGAGTATTTTGAAATCGACGACATCGTTCAAAAACGATTGTCCGGCTACGATCCCCGGAAGAATATACCTTGGTCGGAAATACGGGAAGAGTGATGTCGTTTTCCATTGAATTCCTCCCTGAAGCTGCTGAGGCATATACAAGGCTGAACGGAAGCGTTCGCAAGGATGTGAATACAAAGCTGGCCGAACTGGCCGAGAACCCCTTTCTTGGAGAACGGTTGGGGCACAAGTTCAACATCGATCTTACCGGCTTTCTGAAGATATACGCCCACGGGAAAAAGCACAGAATCGTCTATCGTTTGATTACGCCGGAGAGGGTCGAAGTCGTCGAAATATGGGGGATCGGCAAGAGAAAAAAAGAAGAGATCTATCGATTGATCGGGAAAAGGCTGGAGAAACGCAAGGGAAGGTAGAGACGCGCTCAATCCGCTGCACATGGAGCGTCCGGCTGTCGAAAAGGAGCTTTGCCGACGAAGCCGCGCACACTTCCTCCTTCGGTTTTTTACGAGTACACAACTTTTCGCGGCGCGGCCCGTTGAAGCATCCGCCGGGGAAAGGAACGACCTACATTCTGCTCTCGATGACGCCTTTGCAGTAGGCGAAGTACGCGGCGGCGATCTCGCGTTCCGATTCTCCCTCTATTATTTCCATCCCGCACGCAGCAAGCGCGCTGTTCACATCCGAGAAGGTTCGCGCCAACATGGCCTTGAACTCCGGGGACGGCGCCTTTCGTTCGGCGAAAAGATCGAACAGGTCGTCCGCCGAATCCGCGAACGCTCTCCCGGCTTCCTTCACCCAGTCGACTTCGGATGAACAGAGATGTCGTATCTTGGTGACGATATCCATTACTCTCCTCCTTTCGACGAAGCAATAGCATTCGTACGCAAAACCTCTCCGGGTAAGGGGCTGGATTTGGGGTTGGTCCAATAACCGCACAATGGATTGTCCAGCTCCCTCGCCCATCTGCTTTCTGAGAAACATAGACCTGTATCTTGGGAAAAGAGCCCCCTTCCGCTCCCCCTTCGCAAGTCCACGGGCGAGTCTCGCCCCTCGGAATCGATAGGGTCGCGAATCGTTCTGCACGGGATCGCTGTTCGTGTCTACTTCGATCCGAAAGGCTGTTTTCTCGATGATATAATATGATAACAATTTTGTGGCAACCATTTGCAAGCCGATGAGAAAACTGATTTCTGACGAACGGAATACTTTCGCCTCGAGAAGGCGCTCCATGTCTGACCAGAACGTTGCGCCGGCGAAAATGGACGGAGGGAAAAACGATGAAATGTCATGTTTGCGGAGCGGTGATGCAGGAGATGAAAACCGACCTCCCTTTTAAGATCAATGAACGTTCCATCATTGTCGTTCGCGATGTCCCGGTGATTCAGTGTTCCGGATGCCGGGAATACATGCTTTCCGACGAGGTTATGGAGCGCCTCGACGAGCTGCTCGCCGGCGTGAACTCCAACGCCGACTTGGAGATCGTTCGTTTCGCTGCTTGAAACGGGATGTTGAATAATGTCGGAGCGTGTTATAGCGTAACACGGGCAAAGCAACCTCTTCGGGGTGCTTCACAAAATGCTTTTCTTCTTATTCCGGAAGGGTTTTTCAAATGAAGAGCGATGCTCCAACAGAAGCGCTTCGACGAATTCAAGAATGTGTGAAACGGAGAGATATCCTCTGGACATACCATGTGTTTATGCGTATGCAAGGCCGTTGCATACCACGAAGCACCATTCTTGACTCCGTTGATTCTTACGAAATAATAGAAAGTTATCCGGAGGATAAGTATATGGCCAGCTATCTTGTACGAGCCGAATGCGGCGCGGATTTCGTGCATGTTCTCTTTGCATTCGATATCGCGGACAAGTTCGTCCGCATTATAACGACGTATAGACCGGATGCGGCCCTCTGGTCCGAAGACGGCAGGAAGAGGCGGTAAGTTGGGAAAAAGTAAACAGGCATGGAGACCCTTTCCCTAGTTTCCTTCTGCTGTTTCAGGCGCGTATCCTGAAAATAGAAGGTTCTCCTTTGGCCAACGGTCGGAGAGCATGAACACGAAGAACACCTTCTCGGTTGATTTTGAGGAACCCGTTCAGGAGTATGACCGAGGCAGATACCCTCTCGAATATAGTACCACGGAAACGGAAGGAACGCGGCGCACGGAAGATGACGCGATTAACAGGACGTGGCTGGAAGGGGAACTCAAATTGACAACGTATTTAAGTACGTATTATAATACATAGAGGAGGTGGTCGATATGTTGGTTGAAACACGTCGCATACTGCCGATTACCCGTCTGCAAAGGGAATTAACCCAAACCGTCAGAGCGCTTTCCGAAACCGGCGAGCCCGTCTATATTTTAAAAAACAACATCATGGAGGCCGTCCTGCTTCCTTTCGAAGAATACGAGTATTTGGCGAACCTCGAGGAGATGTTCGAGTATCTTGAAATCGACGATATCGTTCAAAAACGCTTGTCCGGCTACGATCCCCGGAAGAATATCCCCTGGTCGGAAATACGGGAAGAGTGATGCCGTTTTCCATTGAATTTCTCCCTGAAGCTGCTGATGAATATACCAAGCTGGACGGAAGCGTCCGCAAGGATGTGAATACAAAGCTGGCCGAACTGGCCGAGAACCCCTTTCTTGGAGAGCGGTTGGGGCACAAGTTCAACATCGATCTTACCGGCTTTCTGAAGATATACGCCCACGGGAAAAAGCACAGAATCGTCTATCGTTTGATTACGCCGGAGAGGGTCGAAGTCGTCGAAATATGGGGGATCGGCAAGAGAAAAAAAGAAGAGATCTATCGATTGATCGGGAAAAGGCTGGAGAAACGCAAGGGAAGGTAGAGACGCGCTCAATCCGCTGCACATGGAGCGTCCGGCTGTCGAAAAGGAGCTTTGCCGACGAAGCCGCGCACACTTCCTCCTTCGGTTTTTTACGAGTACGCAACTTTTCGCGGCAGGGCCTGTTGAAGCATCCGCCGGGGAAAGGAGCAACCTACATTCTGCTCTCGATGACGCCTTTGCAGTAGGCGAAGTACGCGGCGGCGATCTCGCGTTCCGATTCTCCCTCTATTATCTCCATCCCGCACGCAGCAAGCGCGCTGTTCACATCCGAGAAGGTATGCGCCAATCGGGACTTGAACTCCGGGGACGGCGCTTTTCGTTCGGCGAAAAGATCGAACAGATCGTCCGCCGAATCCGCGAACGCTCTTCCAGCTTCCTTCACCCAGTCGACTTCGGATGAACGGAGATGTCGTATCTTGGTGACGATATCCATTACTTCTCTCCTGTGCTCGATAAGATGCCGGTTTCGAGTAGCAAAACCGGAGTAGCGGGAAAACGGAAGGTCTATAGGGCGCGATAGACTTCGCGGCGATGCGCAATCGTGATCACCAGAACAACCAAGGCATCGTCCAGGATTTCGTACACGACGCGATAGTTTCCCACACGGATGCGCCACAGGCTTTCCGCACAGAGCTTTTTGCAGCCTGTAGGCCTCGGATTTTCGGAGAGGTCCATCACGGCGCGAAGCACGCGGGCGTGGATATCCTGCGGGGGATTGGAAAGTTCTTTCCGCGCCGAGCGCTTAAACTCGACGGAGTGCCCCATATTTCTCCTCGTAGTCTTTCAGCACGTCGCTCAAAGGCACGGCGGGTTCGTCTTCACGAGCTTCGGCGCAGGCGA
>Ga0334887_1004720_pt1 | contig 12007 bp, 10 predicted proteins | sample GraSluR1_MG_10_FD_207217 | JGI IMG/M metagenome (GOLD analysis project Ga0334887, IMG submission 207217) | Sludge microbial communities from methane-producing bioreactor in Wageningen University, Netherlands - Granular Sludge_18_07-R1 | ecosystem: Engineered > Bioreactor > Anaerobic >...
TGGCTTTCGCGTATTGACAAGCATGCCGATAGCGGGAGTGTTCATGATGCGTTTCGTCCTTTCGTGAAAAAAGAGTGCGCTTCTTCAACGAGCGAAGCAGGGTCCGGAAGCGAAGTCTCCACGTCCGCTTTCGACAGATACAGGAGATACTCGATATTTCCCATAGGGCCGGTAATGGGCGAGAACGTCATACCGTATGGCCTGAACGACGTTTCTTGTGAACAAAAGGCAAGAATGCCCTCCAGAACGGCGATATGATCCTCGCGGGAGCGAACCACCCCGCCTTTCCCCACCTTCCCTTTCCCGACTTCGAACTGGGGTTTGACGAGGACAACCGCTTCTCCATGAAGGGAAAGAAATGCATCCATGGCCGGGAGCAATAACTTCAGTGAAATAAACGACGCATCGGCGACCGCCCGTTCGGGAATTTCGGAAAAACTGTCCGGAAGCAGATTTCTGGCATTTGTACGCTCCATGACAACGACTCTCTCGTCGCTCCGAAGCTGCCAGGCTAGCTGCCCGTACCCTACGTCGACCGAATACACCCGGAGAGCGCCTCTGGAAAGAAGAACCTGTGTGAATCCCCCCGTCGAGGCGCCGATATCAACGCAGATCCTGTCTTTCGGGTCAAAAGGAAACACGCTCAGCGCTTTCAAGAGCTTCAAAGCGCCGCGGCTTACCCAATCGTTTCCGCTCCCTGCCACTTCCACGGGGGCGTCAGGAAAGACAAGAACGCCCGGTTTGTCCACCCGATCTCCGTTAACCGTAACTTTTCCCGCCATCAAAAGACTTTGCGCTTTCGTCCTTGTTTCAACGAACCCCCTGGATACCAGAACCTTGTCTATGCGTTCTTTTTTGATACTCTTCATACACAGTCACCACTTTGCGGGGGGTAAGGCCGCAGTACTCGGCCTGTTCTGCAACCGTTCCCTGGGGAACGAAAAGATCGGGAACACCCAGCGGAAACACCACGGCTGTTCGGGACGACTGCCTGAGTTTTTCAGCTAGGGAGGCGACCGCCTCGCCGACTCCGCACTCTTTATAGCCGTCTTCGGCAATGATGACAAGTTCATGGCTTTTCAAAAGTTCCTCCATTACAGGAACGCACATGGGCTTGACACATTTGATATCCACAACGGAAGGGGGCACCCCGCCGCCGCTTACGATTGACTCGCGCGCCTCCAGCATCAATTCGACGGTCTTTCCGTACCCCAGGAGCGCGCACCCCGATCCCTTTTCCAGGATTTCCGGAACAGGGAGGTCGTTCAGAAACACTTCGTCTCGAGTCCTGTAAAGGGAGGGAATCGCCTCGCCCCTGGGGAAGCGGATCATCATCGGCCCGTTTCGACGAAGCCCAAGGTCGAAGAGCGCGGAAAGCCCTACCTCGTCCCTTGGAGCCGCAACAACAAGGTGAGGCACCGGACGAGACCACGAAATATCGAGCAATCCTTGATGGGTTTCTCCGTCGTCGCCGATAAGCCCAGAACGATCGACTGCGATGGTAACCGGGAGATTCTGCATAGCGATGTCGTGGACGAGTTGATCCATTGCCCGCTGGAGGAATGTTGAATAGATGAAGACTACCGGCCGTAATCCTCCGGCCGCCATACCGGCCGCCATAGTGAGCATGTGCCCTTCCGCTATGCCCACGTCGAAGAAACGGTCGGGGAAACGCTCCGCAAAAGCGTCGAGCTTGCTCCCGCACTTCATCGCGGCAGTCAGGCAGACAACCCGTTTGTCGCGCTCCGCAAGAGCACACACCGCGCTTGAAGCGGCTTCGCTCCATGATCTTCGGGAAACCGTTTCCGGTACAGCAGCTGGTTTACAGGGAGGAACGCCATGATACTTCGTAGGTTCCCGCTCCGCTTTCTCATACCCCTTCCCCTTCACCGTGACAAGATGAATGAGCACCGGCTTGTCGTATTTTTTCGCAAGCTCAAGAACATTTTCTATCTCCTCGATATTATGTCCGTCGAAAGGCCCCCAGTAGTTGATATCCATTTCGTCGAAAATATTGATCGGTTTGACAATGGATTTGATGTGATCCTTCAGCTTTCCGAGCGCATTCTCAAGAGTCTGCCCCTTTGGAAGAGAGGCGCAGGACTCCTTGATCGCCTTCTTCAAGGAATTATAGGCGGTGCTGGAGCTGAGTTTCGCAAGATGCGTGGCAAAACCTCCGACTCGCGGGCTGATGGACATGGTGTTGTCGTTGAGGATATAGATGACCTTCGTGTTCGAATCCTTGGTGTAATTCAGCGCCTCGAATGCAAGCCCGTTCAGGAGCGATGCGTCTCCTATCACTGCGACGACATGGTTATCGGCGCCCAGGACATCCCGTGCCTTTGCAAAACCAAGCGCCGCGGAAAGCGACGTACTGCTGTGCCCCACGTCGAAATGATCGTACGGGCTTTCCGAACGCTTCGGGAAACCGCTGATACCGCCCCATTGCCGCAGCGTCGGGAAACGGTCTCTGCGGCCCGTAAGAATCTTATACGCGTACGCCTGATGTCCGACATCGAAAAGTATTCTATCGTCGTCAGGATCGAATGAACGAAGCAATGCAAGGATGAGTTCAACCGCCCCCAGAGAGGAGGCCATATGTCCTCCGGCTTTTAAAACCACCGAGACTATATACTCTCGAAGTTCGGCGGCGAGCGTATCGAGAGTCTCCTTTGAATACCCCTTAAGCTCCGAATAGTGCTTCATCCGCTCCAGCACAGGCATATCTACCGCGTCCTTTCCACAAGATATCCGGAGAGCGCCGTGAAAAACCCTGTGTCTCCCGGTATTGCCCGGAGTGCATTTATGCCTTTTTCACTCTCGTCCCGAGCTAACCGACGAGTCTCTTCAAGCCCGAAGAGAGAGACGAACGTTCTTTTGTTCTGTGTGGCGTCTTTGCCCGGCGTCTTTCCCAGCTCCTCCGCCGAGGACGTGACGTCGAGAATATCGTCGACCATCTGAAACGCCATACCTAAATGATTGCCGTACGTACGGAAAGCTTTTGCGGCGTCCTGGTCGGCTCCTCCGAGTACGGCGCCGCTTTCTACGCACGCGGCGATGAGAACCGCCGTCTTTCGGGCGGCCACCTTGAACGGGAAGTCGTCCCCGGTTTCCATGCTCTCGGGGTCGGTATCGAGAACCTGTCCGCCGCAAATACCGAAAGGTCCCAATGCGTTGGCAAGTATTCGCATCGCCTCGCAGATTCTTTCGGCGGGAACATGCGCTTTGGCAAGCGCGCCGAGAGGATATTCAAACGCCCACGCCATCAACGCGTCTCCGGCAAGTATGGCGAGAGATTCGCCGAAGAGCACATGATTCGTCGCCTTGCCTCTCCGTAAAACGTCATTATCCATTGCGGGGAGATCGTCGTGAATGAGAGAGGCCGTATGAATCATCTCAAAGCCAAGCGCCATGGAGATGGACACGTCCCACGACATACCGAAAACCTCCGCGGCCTTCAGGCAGAGAATGGGGCGAAGGCGTTTCCCGCCGGCCGTCAGGGAATAGACCATCGATTCCCTGAGCCTGCGAGGGGCGGGGACGGGAAGCATGTCGCCGAGTTCCTGCAGGCGGGCCTCGACGAACTCCCCGGCCTCCGAAAAAAGTACCTTGAAAGAACGTGTATTCTGGGTCATCGGCTTGCCTCCTCTTCATTATTGCAAGTCGCAACAAAAGATACGGTACTGTTATCCTCCGTGAGAAGAAGAATCCGCTGCTTCGCTTCCGAAAGATACTCCCGGCACTCCCGTACCAGCCCAACTCCTTTTTCAAAGAGCGCGAGAGCGTCTTCCAGCGGCAGGGCTTCCTTCTCGATACGGGCTACAATACCCTCAAGTTCATCCATTTTCCCGCTAAAACTCATTGTGTTCAATCCTCCCCGAGGAATTCTACAAAAAAAATTTGCTCCGTGCACCCCTCTGTGCTAAAATTCTTCTGTTTGAACGAAACTAATCGCAGCAAGGGGGCGAAATCAATGGCAAAAGTATGTGAATGTTGCGGTCGCGGGCCTGTCACCGGAAATGCCGTAAGCCACTCTAATCGGCATACGCGCAGGCGTTGGCTTGTCAATCTTCGGAGCGTCAAGGCCGACGTTGGCGGCGGCGAATCTCTTCGCATGAGAATCTGCACACGGTGTCTCCGTTCCGGCAAAGTGAAACGGGCGGTGTAAGCCCTCTTTTGCTTTCTCAGAGCCATCCGCAGTATACACCAAGGATTCCCTTCTGCAACCTAACCGAGATATTTCCTTTCCCCTCGGTTCTATTGCTCACCGTATAGGGATGCTTCTGCAGCAGAAGGGAATCCTTCAACTCCCAACGAACATTCTCGAGATCTACTCCAGCGCACTCCGAAGTAAGCGGCAGCAGCGAAACCACTCCATTCGTCCTCTCCGACACGCAGAGATCGAGCGATTCATGCCCTTCCAGGAGAAACAGACACTCTTTTTCATCCGCAAATGCAAGAATTCGTACGTCCTGTTCGCGCGCCCACAACGCGGAGAAAATGTTCGCCCAGAGGTGGTCGAATCTCCCTCCCCAGCAACCGGTCACAAGAATCGGTCTCCCGGGCAGCTCTTTTCCCGCCGTGAAGAGCGCGAGCTGAAGATCCGTCAGATCTTTTTCCACGGGGTGTTTCGAAACGGAAACCCCGGCATCGACAGCACGGTTCCACACTTCGGAAGGCGTACTGTCTCCGTCTCCCACAAGCCTGTCCGGCAGAACGCCCGCTTCAAGACAATACACAAGACCGGAATCGGCGCACCAGCGTGCCGAGAACGAGCGAAAGACCTGCTCCAACCATGAAGCCGCCGGTCGCCTCCCTCCTGCAACAACCAGAAGAGGTTCTTGGAACGCGGTTGAGAAGGTTGCCTCCCCATTGGGAAGAAAGAGTGTGAACACGCTTACTCCGCCTCTCCCGAAAGTACTCGTGAGAGCAGGCTTCTCGCCGTTTCATCGTCGACCAGAATTTCACGGGGTTTCGATCCTTCAGGCGGTCCGACGATACCTATCTGTTCCATAGTATCCACGAGCCGCGCAGCGCGAGTAAATCCGACGCGGAGCTGCCGCTGCAGTCGGCTTGCCGAGGCGATACCGGTTTCCATAACGATATCGACGGCCTCTTCAAGAAGAGGGTCCTCGGCAAAAGAGGTATCCCCGTTGTTGGTACTCTCTCCGGCGCCCTGCGCTTCGATATCCACGTACTCGGGTGGACCGAAGATCTTTCCCAGGTACTCTATGATCTCAAGACTCTTGCCGTCTTCGATGAAAGGAGCCTGAAGACGAAGGGGGCGAGGATACTTCGAGCTGACGAAAAGCATGTCGCCCTTCCCCAGGAGACGCTCCGCCCCGGATACGTCGATAATCGTACGCGAGTCCGTCTGCGACGGAAGGGTAAAAGCAACCCTCGCCGGGATGTTCGCCTTGATAAGCCCCGTGATGACATTCACCGACGGCCGCTGAGTGGCAAGGACAAGATGAATACCCGTCGCCCTGGCCATCTGTGCGAGGCGGCAAATATAATCTTCGACATCCTTTTGCGCTGTGAACATGAGGTCGGCCAGCTCGTCGACCACGATGACGATATGCGGCAGCTTCGCCTTGGGCAGAACATTCTGGTTGTACGACTTCAGATTCCGAACTCTTGCCCGTGCGAAAATTTCATACCGGTGCTCCATCTCCCGAACAGCCCACGCAAGCGCCTGGACCGCTTTTTTCGGAGAGACCACAGGCTTCGCAAGGACATGGGGCAGATGTTCGTAGATGCTCAGCTCCACCCGTTTGGGGTCGATCAGGATCAGCCTGAGCTCTTCGGGAGTCCGATGCGTGCAGAGGCCGGTTATACAGCTTGTAACAAAGACGCTTTTCCCCGAACCCGTCGTTCCGGCGACAAGAAGGTGCGGCAGATCTTCCAGTCCGACAACCAACGGGCGCGAGTCGACTCGAACCCCCATAGCGAGAGGCAGGTCGTTTTCCGAGTCCAGAAACACTCTCGATTCAAGTATGGTACGAAGAGCAATTCCTTTTCTTTTCGGGTTGGGTATCTCGACACCCACATACGGTTTGCCTGGGATAGGCGCCTCTACGCGAAGCGAAGGCACGGTGAGCGCGACGGCAAGGTCGTTGCTCAATCCGGCAACCTTACTGACCTTGATGCCGGGAGCTAGCTGCAGTTGGAACTGAATCACCGTAGGTCCGATGACGACATCGGCCATCTCCGCGCTCACGCCGAAGTCGGCGAGCGTAGTGATAATCGAGGAAGCTTGTTCACGGACGGTCTCATTATCCTCGGATGTTTCCATCTCCTGCCTGGGGCCGAAAATTTCCGGAGGAGGCGGGAATGTACCGATCCTGACAGGCCCCTCCTCCTCCACGATGTGGAATTCAATATCGGGCAGGGCGTGCGGATCTGTCCGTACACCTTCGGTTTCTTCTTCGTTATCGTCGACGCCGCCCGAATCTCTTACGGGAAGCTCCGCTCGATGTTCGTATTGTGATAGAGTCTCCTCGGGTCGCCTCAGGATGAACGCGTCTTCCTCGGCGTCAGGGGCGTTTTCGGAGACATCGTTTTTTTCTTCCTGCTCTGCCGGAGGGGCATACACATCCGGAAGCGCGACGACATCGAATTGCTCTTGTACTTCGGCGAGAGCGTCGCTCGAAACAACGGGGTTCGCGGGCGAAGGCGGCATGGTATCCAAAAAGACATCCTCGTCCTCCGGAATATTATTTCTTTTCCGCGTGAAAAAATTGAAAAGCGTTCTGTCCTTTCCTTCCTGGAATCTTTCTGCGCCTTCCTGAGGAAGCTGCTCTTCGGGAAGTTGTGTTTCTTCAATACTCTGCAGTACATCCGCAGGAATCCCGTGGGAGGGGGGGCGCACCAAAACGAAACGGGAAGGGAGTCCTGCCTCTTCTTCCGTTCCAGTTTTCTCATCAAGGATTTCTTTATGGAGTACGATTTCGGTATCGTTTCTGTTGCGCTTCGGTATCGAAAGAGAACGGAAAGAATGGAGCATTTTGGAAATCCTTGAAATTACCGAAGCGGGATGAATAAAGCCATAAAGAGTTGCGGAAAGAATCCACAGCGCCACTGCGAGAAGCGTTGTTCCAAGAACGCCTATCTCCCTGGTAAGGAATACGGCGAGTCCCTGCCCGAGATACCCCGGAGTAAACAACGGAAAGCCTTGGAATATACGGGCTGTCTGAAAGAGTCCGAAGAGAAGGGCAGTACACAAGAAAAGCAACAGCGTACCCAAAGCTTGCGAGAGAAGCCCCTTTGCTCCAGTCTTTAAAAAATAGGCGATGCACAGATATCCCCCGAAAAAAACGGGTATGAGGATAGCGCCGCCCCAGTTTCTCAGAAGGGAAAAACGGATCGCATCCCCCCAGATGCCGGTTCTGAGGGAAAAGATCGACGCGAGCACATAAAGAATAAAAGCGAAGATTAAAAAAGTGAGCGTTTCTATCCAAAGCGACAATACGCTGGAGTTTTCTCTCTTCCCTTTCCCTCTCGAGCTCGCAGACGTTCTGACGAACGTCTTCTTTTTTTTATTCGAAAATAGCTTCATCGCACGTGTTTGCCCCTCCGACGGTGAGATTTCCAATGAGCAACGAAGGCTGTCCATCGGTAACAGGTACATTCTGTCCTGATTTCCCGCACATACCGGGCAGGAAATGAAGATCATTCCCCACCGCCTCGATATTCATAAGAACATCCGGGCCGTTGCCGGTAAGCACCGCACCCCGTACGGGGTGGAGTACTCGTCCTTCATCCACGAGATACCCTTCCGTAACATGAAAGACGAAATCGCCCGATGTGGGATTTACTTCTCCGCCGCCCATTTTCTTGACGAGAAGTCCTCTCTTCATTGAGCGCAACATTTCTTCGGGGGAGGAGTTTCCCGGTTCGATATACGTGTTCGTCATCCTCGGCTGAGGAACGGAGCGATATGAACTCCGTCTGCCGTTTCCAGTCAAGGGGAGGCCGCCTCGTCTCGACGAGGCGATATCGCTGATGTAACTCCGGACAACTCCCTTTTCTATAAGGACGTTGCGTTTGCACGGAGTGCCCTCGTCGTCGAAGGTACCGCTTCCGAGATACCCCGGGATTGCCCCGTCGTCGACAAGCGTGATCAGCGAGCTCGCCGCCTGTTTGCCTATTTTATCCCGATAGACGGAAAAGTCCTTCTGAATGATGTCCGCCTCGAACCCGTGTCCGCATGCCTCGTGGATCATAGTGCCTCCAGCTTCTCCCGAGAGCAGCACCGGCATTGCGCCTGCGGGGCACAGGGGCGCGTCGAGCATGAGGAGAGCTCGGGAGAGGGCTGTCTGTGCGACCTTCAACGGAGAAACCGACCTGAAGAACTCGCCGCAGTCCATTGAGAACGCTTCGGATTCATATCCGGTTTGCAGTACGCCGCCTTTTTCAACAACGACCTCTACGCTGAAAATCGTGTACAGCCGCCTATCCCCGGCGATAGAACCTTCGCTGTTGAACACGCTGAAACTTTTAAAAGCCGTGTCGAGATTCATGGATACTTGCTGTATCCACATCGAACCCGCTTTTATTCGCTTGTCCAGTTCATAAAAAAAAGCGTATTCTGGAGTAGGAAAGGGCGGCTCCCTGTCCACGACTCGAATCGCGGGCATCTGTTGCCGCGCGAGGGAAAGACCGCTGTGCTCCGCCGCTTCGTGAAGACAGGAAGCTCCCGTTTCCAGGGCGACTCCCGGCGCATACGCAAGAGAAGTCGCTTCGCCCAAAAGGATCCGAGCGCCTACTCCTTCGGAAGAAGACGAAGAAATTTCTTCAAAGCTGCCATCCTCGAAGGCATAGGAATGCGACGCCGCTCTCTCGAAATACAGATCGGCAAAATCGGCGCCCGTGCGCGCTACTGCCCGTAACAACTCACCCAGTTTTGCGTTGATGCTCATAGCGTATCAAAATCCTCCAATGTCCGTTCTGTCGCCGAATCCTTCGCGGAATACGATGAAGGAAGCTGTTCGAATAGAAAACTGATCTCCAAACCTTCATTTGTAAGGACTCCAAGTAATTCTAACACGTCATCCCGTTTCTTCTCCGGAAAAAAGAGAGAAACATAGGCGTCTCTTCCCTTGCGAGAGTTTTCCGCGGCATTCTCGACGCGCATCTCAAGCGCAGCGCTTTCCGTCTTGACGAATCCAAGTCCGTCGTATTCCGCTACGATCCAGCTCAAGAGAACAATCTGCGCAACGGGAAGCCGGAGCCCGAAACACCCCATATCAGGAGCAAAGGAGATCCGCGGAGGGAAAGGCATCATTTGGAACGCGCCTTTACGATGTTTTTCTGGTGCTCGGCATAGGTTTCGGCAAACAGGTGATACCCGTCCGATTGAGCAACGTAGTAAAGATAGTCGTGCCGCTCGGGATTGAGAACAGCGTTCCATGAAATCTCTGAGGAGGTACAAATCGGCGCAGGTGGAAGACCTTGGATTTTATACGTATTATAGGGTGAGTCAATCTCGAGGTCCTTGAAGAGCACCCGAGTTATGTCCCGTCCTTTTCTTCTCCACGCGTAGACGACCGTTGCGTCGATTTGGAGCTGCATCCCCTTCTCCATTCTGTTGAACAGCACGCCGGCGATACGCGGGCGTTCGTCGTCCCGAAAACCTTCGCGTTCTACCAGGGAAGCAAGGATCGCCAACTCCTCGAAGGTTTCCTTGTTCCTCCGCTCCGGTGGTATAGAGGAACCGATTCGTCTCCACCAGAGCGCTGCTGCGGCGGCGACCAACTCCCTTTCATTCAAGAAAGCGAGATGGTAAGTTTCGGGAAGAAGAAAGGCGAGCCGACCTTCCGTTGTTTCCGGGAGCAAACTGCGCATTTCCGACGGGTACAGGATTTCATCCTCCAGCAGTTTTTCAAGATTCTTCCCCGAAAGAGATTTTTCCGGGAAGAGCGCTCCGAAGGAATAAATATCGGTACCAGGCACAAGCGCCATTGGAAGAAAGCCGGGCTCTGCCGTTTTCATTTGCCTCGCGACTTCCCAAGGAGAGCCCTTGCGTACATGGTACACCCCGGGCCGCAGACGACGGTCGATGGAAAAACGCACCATCCAGCGAGCGAATGCGGCGCCGCGCCCCTTCTCCACTATCCCCGCCTCGACGAACTCCTCCGCCGCACGCCGTGCGTTCATCCCCGGCTGGATCGTCACCGGGAGGAGCTCTCCGCTTCCGATCGCAAGAGGGAGAGGCCATCGTTCCGGAGAGAACGCAGTGGTACGGATCAACATGAAGAGCCCTGCGGCGGCCAGGACAAAGCACAGTATTTTTTTCATCGGAATGCATTCCTCCCAAATACGGCTAAAGAGTAATCGGCGTCGGCGAAGAGCAAAAGGCGCATCGTCCCTCTTCGTCGACGTTCTTTTCAAGAAGCGTATAGCGGCGTCTTCGTAGAAGCGCTCCGCCGCATTCTAAACACCGTGTGCAGCTCTCTCCGTCGATATTGCCGGGATAAACCCACTGGAGACATTCCTGCGCTATGCGCTCGAACTCCTTGATACGTTCCATGGAGGTCGCTGGAACCCTCCATTCGCGATTCGGGAAGTAGCGGGAAATATGGAGCACAGGCGCCGGGTGAAGAGACGCGAGCCAGGACGCCATCTCCGCAAAGGAGGAAGCGTCATCGTTGATTCCGGGCACAAGCAGAAAGGTGATTTCTACGTGTGTTCCCGCGGCCGAAAGCGTTCTGATCGTTCTTTTGACCGCATCGAGCTCCCCTCCCATATCGCGGTAGGCATCGGGTGAAAAAGCTTTCAAGTCGATGTTCGCCGCGGCGATATACGGAGCGATTTCCTCCAGCGGAGCTGCGTTGATCATTCCGTTGCTGACCAGAACGACGGGGATCATTTCCTCTCGAAGGAAACGACAGGAATCCTTGAGAAACTCGAACCAGGTCAACGGCTCATTATAGGTGAACGCAACGGAAGGCGCTCCGTGCTGCATCGCGAGGCGCACCGGGTCTTCGGGGTCGATCCTGTGCAACGAAACGGACGGTGAACACTCCGCAAGCCGCCAGTTTTGACAGAAGGGACAGTGCATCGAACACCCTACCGACCCCAGCGACAGCACCGAGGTTCCCGGCTTCCAGTGATAGAGAGGTTTTTTTTCGATGGGATCCAGCGCGAGGGAGGCCGCCAAACCGTAATTCGAGGAGCGAAGACCTTCTCCCGTTACGTGGATACGCACACCGCAACGCCCTGGCTCTCCAGGAGAAATGAGACACGCATGAGGACAGAGCATGCATCGCACGTTTTCCCCTTCGAAGCGCCACCATTCGGCCTCACGGAATGTTTCGTTCACCTCTTCCGCGTTCTTCACTCCGCATCCTCCTTGAGCCTGTGAACACTAAAACGGGAGATGGACGATCTCTCCAAAGAAAGTATGCCCGCTTTCCGGGCGGCTATTGAAAGCTGCTGTTCGACAGTATCTACTCCCTCCAGGTCGGGAAGCAATACCCCTCGCCTCCCGTTCTTTTCGACGAGAACGCCGAATCTGTGCGGATCGAGCATGTCGAGAGAGGACACCGGCTCGGGAGTTGAAAGTATATCGACAGAAAGAGAAATGTTCTCGAGCTCTTCCGGGGTAACAGGCATGAAACGAGGGTCGCGCTGCGCCGCGGCAAGCGTGTTCTCCACAATCTCTTCAAGAAGCGAAGAATAGGAAGGAAGAATCGTTCCGATACATCCGCGCAGTTGTTCTTCTTTCGTTTCGTGTGATCGGATTTTCAAGCTGACGAAACACGCCGCCTTTTCTTGGAGCTCCGGAAAATCGAGAAATCGCGCCGCTGCTTTTTCGGCCGCCTCCCTTCCGAATCGCACACCTTCGGAGAGGGCTGATCGCGCCAGCAACGGCGCGCAGTGCAGCGATGCGAAGGCAGTCGCATACCCAACGCCGAAGGGAGCCTCGTATGAGAGGCTCCGTATTTGCCGCTTCTCGCCCAACCCGAGGAAAAGAAGCGCGGAGCGTAATCCACATTCTCCCGCT
>Ga0334887_1004729_pt1 | contig 12000 bp, 15 predicted proteins | sample GraSluR1_MG_10_FD_207217 | JGI IMG/M metagenome (GOLD analysis project Ga0334887, IMG submission 207217) | Sludge microbial communities from methane-producing bioreactor in Wageningen University, Netherlands - Granular Sludge_18_07-R1 | ecosystem: Engineered > Bioreactor > Anaerobic >...
GTAGTCATCTGCGAGACTTCGCGGGCTTCGCGGTCCTGGAAGACCAGCAGGATCTGCGGATCACCCGCCTGACTCTGGAAGGTGCCATTGCGATCGCCGAAGACGATACGCTCGATGCGCACGTGGTGTTGGCCCTTGGGGATGCGGGGGGCACGTTGTGTGACCTCGCGTTCTGCCTCTGCTTGCCATGCGTATGCCATTCTGTGGATCCTCAATAAGGCGGCGCGGTTGCCGCGGGATTCGATGAGCCGGCGCCGGCCGCACCCCGTGGTGCGGGTTTGTCGACGGCGACGGCTTGTGGTGCATCGCTCGTGAGCCAGGCCGCGAGCTCGCGGCCGAAGGCTTCGTCGGGCTGATCGATGAGCTTGTCCTGGTACCGGCCCGTGCGGTCCTTGATCACGCTGGCCACGTGGTCAGGCGAGAGCTCGAGCAACAGGTCGAATTCGTACTCGATTCCCTTGCCCTGCTCCGGCGTCAGCCCGACCCGCACGGGCTTGACTTTGCCGCCGTCGTTGGCGGTCTGCCATTCGGTCTTACTGCGGATGGTGGCGATGACGTGACCGGGGAAGCGCAGCAGGGCATCGATGAAGGCTCGCTGCCGGGGCGTGCCTTCCGACCAGGCCGACCACGTGTTGCCGCGGTAGCGCGTCTTCGCGAGCTTCTCGACCTCGCCGAGTAACTCCTGCCACGCGTGGCTGAGCGAGTCGATGATCAGCACGTCGTAGTGATGGGCGGCGTTGGCAATGCCCTTGACGTACGCGTCGATCGACCGGTCGTCATCGAGAGCGCAGGTATCGAACCGGAATCGGTCCGCATATTTGCAGGCCGTCTGGCGTTCGGTGTCGATCAGGGCGATCCGACCGCCCATGCCGGTGGCGATCCGCAGGGCACTGAACGTCTTGCCGGATCCCGCCGGTCCAAAGATGGCGGCCCTCAGTTTCGCGTTCTTCTTACTGGCTGGTTTGAACATGCACTCCCCCTTTCTGTCACTCACCCCTGCAACCTCACTCCGATTGGCGGAGGCGCGAGTCGAACGCGCCAGGTGGAGGTTCGTTCAGACAAACTGCCCCGGGCAGTTGTTGTCGCGAACGCAGACAACGACATTTGGGCTCCGAGGGCATCGACTTGCCTCGATCGTGTTACACGCCTGGCTGCCACACGTCGAGACGCCGAACCTGCACCTATCGCCCATTCCGCCTCGTGTACTCGCGGGGACCGGATTCGAACCGGCGACCTCCGGGTCAGAGACCCGGCGCGCTGCCTGCTGCGCCACCCCGCGTTGGCAGGTCCGCCGAAGACCTGCCGTTGCGGTCCGTTCATGCTGTCAGGAATACGGCCATGTTCTCGGGCATCGGCGCACCCATTCGACCCGGCCTCATCCTGATCCTCGGCCAGGTAACCACACGCTGCATGCACTCGGACCCGCTTCTGGTTATGTGCGTATCTCGCGAAGTTCCGTTCACTTGCGGAGGCAGGGATCGAACCTGCACACTCCGGCCTCTGAGCCCGGCGACCTGCCAGTTGGTCCACTCCGCAACATTCACGCACGGCGCTTTTGCGCGCAAGACTCCCCTGTGACGACGAATGGCTCCTGTGGTTCTTGTTTGCGGCTGCCGGACCGCCCGACAGCCGGGCCGTGCGTGAACTTGAATTCATTCTTTCATCACTCCAAATCTCCGCAGCCCTGCGACCTCACTCAATCCCATCCTGCGACCTCACTCCGAATCTCCACACTCGACACCCCCGCCGGCCCGATCGTCACTTGATCCGCCCCTGCGACCTCACTCTAAATCTCCGTCTTCGACACCTGATAACACGCAACTCTCGTCCTGGGCGGCCATTGCGTCTGAAAAGGCCTGCGAAGACTGCACGAACAGCGTGAACGACAGGCCGGCGGCGGTTGCTTTTTGGCGAATCGCTTCCTGAAACGCGTAGTAGGCAAACGCGCCGGGACGAAGCAGCTCGGGATCACGTTGCGTCAAATCCTCCATCCGAATCGCCGAACATCGTTTCTTCACGGCCAGGTCGACAAGGTACTTGGACGTGTTGCCGATCCAGTTATCCCGAGCGTTCGCGTAACGAGCACGCCGTCTGTCGAGACCTTGACGCGCTCGCTTGCGGCCGCGTCCGTGTGACGCAGACAACGGCGTCTGCGTCCAGTGCCGGCCGAAGATTCTGCGGGCCGCCTGTTCACGCTGTCGAAGCACGGCCAAGTCGTGACCGCTGACTGATTCGACGTAATCACTCTGCCGGTAGCCCGCGCCTGGGATGCGGCACTCCAGAAACACGCCATCATCCTGCGACTCGGGCGCGATGATGAGCAGTTGCCGACCAGCAACCGGGGAGGCAATTGGCTTTACATCCGCCACAGAAACGGGAATGCACAGCGACCAGACCTTCTTCTTGTTGCACTGGATGCCGGGCCTGAAATCACGCACAAACGGACTGCTGAGAATGACCGCGGCTTGTCGAGCGTCTCCGGCGGCAATGCGCAACAGGCACTCGTGCGCCTCGTCGCTCATGGTGCGAGTCCGGAATGGAATCTGCAACGGCTCATCCTTGATGAGGCGCAGCTCGATTACGAACCGGTCATCATAAAGATGAGACAGACGCCAACCTTTATCCCGAACGCGAAACGACAGCGAGTTGGGATTCGGCACGTTGCGCTTGTGCTTGCGGATGTCCTGCCGCCAGCGTCTGTAGTCTTTCACGGAATCCTGTTCGGCCTGGTTGGCGACATGCGAGTAATACGCGCGACCCGATCGCTTGAACACCTCCAGCGCAACGTCATAGGTGGACATGCTGCCCGTACCGAGCGATTTTTCAGGAATCCAATCTGGCAGCTTCAGCGATCGCGCTCCACCTGCGGCCTTTTCTCCCGCTGTCGCCTGTCGTCGCCGCAGATCGAGCGCATCGACGTACCGAACGGGGTCCGCCACGTAGAGCGCCTCGTAGACGGCTCGCTTAGCGTCGACGAAGAGCACAGCCGCATCGCGAAGCGCCGCGCTTTGCTCCCGCGTCAACCGGAGTTCGACGGTCGCCATCTTGATTCGCGTCTTCGTGGCCTGCATTATCTCCACCTTCAACGGTTGGCGGCCCGGCCCGTAGACCGGGCCGCCGGAAGTGAGGCTTGGTGAGAACGGCGTGCTTTTTGCCCGTCGCGAGCTCACCTGTCGGCCGCGCAGACGGCCGTGAAACGAAACCCTCTCAGGCAACCTCCGCGGTCGCCTCAAAATGTCGCCGAGCCGCGTCGTAAATGTCGCGAGTGAGCGCCATCCGAACGCTGCAATGGGGCCCGCCCTTGATGACAAACCGACCGCCGGAAATCTCGTATTCCTGCGCCGTGTACGTGTGCTGCCGGGCGACGATCTTGCGGCGCTGGCGGCGAACACCACGCGGTGTCAGGTGATCGCTGATTTCCTCCGGCGTCATCTCAAGAAGTCGCTTGCTGACGACCCGTTTCTCGTGGCGACTCTGGATGGTCTTCGGCTTTGCGATGCACTCCAGAAGCGACTCTTTTGGAATTGACTTGAGCACAGTCTTGTTGCCGACCCGGGCCATTAGGGCTGCTCCATGCGATCCGAATTCGCCTTTGGCCCAGCGCAGACAACACCATGCCTCGTCGATCCCCATCCCGCATTCGCGGTTCAGGACGTTGCGGATGACCAAATCGACCGGGTACCCGGTTCGTTCCAGGCTGAGCAGCGCCTTGCCGATCTTCTGTTGCTGAACGCGCCACTGGTGTCCCAGCGTGCGCAGCCGTTCCAGGATCGCCGCCTGCGTTGTGCTGGCACGCGGCAGAGTCGACGAATCTGTCTCATTCCCTGCGACCTTACTCGGATGTTTCATGGCTTTCGTCTCCTGATTCCTCCGAATCCCCGCGCTCCGGCGCATCCCCCAGCCGCACGAGCGTCAGGCGACCCGGGCAATTCGCGAACCGGGCCAGCGACTCGAGGCCATCGTCGCCGGACAATCTGATTCCCGTTCGCTGGAAGTTCAGCGATGCCGTGTACCCCTTGGCCCCGTCGGAGTACTTGCGGCAGATCGCGACGCCTTCAAGCGAGGCCTCGACGGTTTCGATCATCGTGCCCTGACCTTCCCCGTCGTTGCTCGAGTTGGGATCCGCTTCGAGCAACGCCTGCAACTGCGTGTTGCGGAAGAAGTGCCGGGCCTTCTCGAGCGAGAGCCTCGCCGGCTCGATCGCGACCGAGACCCGCAGCGTCTCCGCATTGATGCCGACGCTCCTGAACTGAACGGGCAGAACGATGCGGCTGTCATCCGCCTCGACGCGGTCGCGCAGGTGCTCGGCCGCTGTCTTCTTTCGTTTGCTGGTCTTTGTTTTCTTCGCCATCTCTGCGACTTCACTCCAAGATCAAACGGACAACAGACGACACGACGGCAATGCCAACAATCAGGCCCATGCCGCCGATGCACACCACGGTAATCACGGCGGACAGGAGCGCGGCGTAGTTGCTGCGCCCCTGCCCGCCTTGCACTAGAGGAGGAATGGACTCGAACCTGGAATCCTCACTGATCAGACCGGCAACGCCGGCGTCTGACCGAAGATCAGACTGATCAGCAGAATCAGTGGTCCGATCAGCCACATCAGACACATCGCTGCACCTCCTTTCTTCCCCTGCGGCCTCGCTCATGCGAATCAACTCACCTGTATGCGTGATCACGGCCAATGGCGTGAACGGCCCGTGCGTCCACTCGATTGCATCGTTGGTGTTCACGGCAACCTCCCGAAGCGAACGATGTGCGTTCGCAGCGTTCTGTAGCTCAGCCCAAGATTCAGTCGTTCCGTAATCGGCCGGATCATGCGTTCGTCGATCACGCGGAATCCGCCGACTCGCATGAACAACTCACCGACCAGTCGCAGAGCCTGGTCGCACAGCCGAGAGTTCAATCCGGCGTAGATCGCGAATTGGATAGGGCACGAAAGCAGTCCATCAGGGTTGCGCTCGCGTACCAGGTGAATCTGGCCGTACACGCACTCGCCGTCGTAGGTGACCATCCCAGTCCAGCCCGGCCCACCCAGGGACATCAGTAAGGGAACAATTGGAGTGGCTTCTGCGAATTCGATGGACTCGAAGATGTCGGCGTCCTGCGTGAGCGAACGGCCGTCGCCCAACGCATCAGTCGATCCGCCTGGTCTGGGTGATCGGTTCGGCATCGATCGGCGAGTTGTTCGAGCCGGTCGATCCACGAGTCGGTCGACCAGCCCCTCGGCACGTGCGCCTCGGCGATCTTGCGTTCCAGTTCGGCGATGTACTTGGCGTTCATTCACATCTCGTCTCCCCTGTCTGCGACCTCACTCTCCAACCTGATCGCGCAACTCACGCCAGCGACAGTGCTCCTCGAGTGCCGCCGCACCTTCTGCTCCCGTCGCATCGACCACGGCGCGAAGTGCAAGAACGAGCCGAGCCACCACGAACATGGGCAACGGGTGATTCAGCGGTCCGTTGATCAGCTCGTGGAATCGCTCGTCGGTCATCCTCGTTGCGTTTCGATTCATCATTCGTTCTCCGGTGCAGCCCTGGCGGCCGGTGGGATGGGGTCCGGCCGCCGTATGGGCCGCGCCAGTGGTACTCCATCACTTGCGAATCGGGAGCCGTTCGCGAACAGGCCTGCGCGGCTTGTTCGGCTTCGGCTTCGGCGCCGCCACAACGACCGCCGGCGTTGCCGGCTGATCGTTCGCTTGCTCGATGGCGATCAGGAACTCGTCCACCCATGCGGGCGTCGTCCACAGACGCCAGCCCACGCGTTGCGTGCGCAGACGCACTCCGCGATAGCCGTCGGTGGCCCATCGCCAGACGGTGGACACGGTCACCCGCCCGGGCATCCGCTTGGCGGCATCCGCGATCGAGAGGTATTCAGTTGTTGCGTTTGTTGATCCTGTGGCCATGTTCATTTCGATCGCCCTCATTACCGCATCCGCACGCTTGCAAGCCATCTCGTGCCTTGATAAACTCGCGACCATCTTGTGCGACAAAGATCAGACGTCGTGAATTCAGCAACTTGCGGTGGGAGCAGTAGTTATGAGTCCAAAAAAAAACGCGTTTCCGACAATTGTCCGACAAGGCGTGGGCGTCGGAGTGCTTTCGCTTTGTGTCTTGTGTGTGGCGGGCGCAAAGCCACGCGAACAGGAGGCGGCGCCGCCATTTCAGATTCGCGAATGGTCGTTTGTGTGGACCGTCGTTCACGCAGAGAGTTCGCGGCTCACTGTAGAGAAGACGTATGAACGGCTCGGAATCATCCTGTACACCAGATTTGACATGGTGCGTTTACCAGCAAAGGACGCAGAGGCAATCGGAAAGGCACTGATGGGAACGGCCGTTCATTTTGACCAGCTTCGCGGAACTTCACGAAAGGTTTGCCAGGATACCGACAACTATACCGTTGAATTTGCGTGGCGAGACGAAACCGGATTCCGCGTAAGCATCTTGAGCAAGAAGGGGTCTTTTGCGGATGGTGTCTGGCTGACACGAGAACAGGCGGAAACATTTGCTCCGCATCTCTGTCGGGCAGAAGCAATGCTGAAGTTTGTGGATCAGCGCGTTCGGCCCTGATGCTACAGGTCGTCGAATCGCTTCAAATTCCGTTCGCGTTGCTCCAGTCGCCAAGCAGCAAAGCGTGTCGGCTCGATACGCAGCGACATACCGTGTCCAGATGCAACCAAAGCACCAGTGCGAATCGCATAGCACACACGGTCCTTCGCCTTTTTCTCGGTAAGGCCGTCAACGTCGGTTACATGCAGTCGGGCACATTCAGCCAGGCGCAGCCAGTCTGGCATGCCAGTTGGAGGCGTTGTCGCCGCTGGCGGAACCGCCGCCGTTGCCGTTGCATCAAGGTCTGTTAGCGTCAGCCCTTCAAGTGGGATTGTAAGCGTCGCGCGAGACAGCCCTCGCGAAAGCCACGTTCGCACGGTTGCACGTGGTACCGGAATGGGAATTCCGGTCGAATCAGCCAATTGAATGTGGTCTACGACAACCGCTGTCGGTAAAATGGGACCAGCCATTGCTACCCTCCTCGCAAGGGTTGCGTGGTCAGGCCACTGTCGGGTGTTACCGCACCCAGCGGTGGCCGCTTGATTTCACGATGCCTGAAGCCCATCGTGTCCCCTCCGCGCCAGCAACCCGTCGTGTCGGCGGAGCACGCTGCCTACCCGTAATACGAACATACCAGGCGTTTGGTGCAAATGCGTCTGAAGCGATCATCCGATTTTCTCCGCGATCTGTCTGGACGCGCGCTCGTCCCGTTCAGCGTAAACTGCATCCGTTACAATCGCGCTGGAATGCCCGAGCATGATCTGCGCGGCTTCCAGCCCGAATTGGCGGCGGATCTCCGTCGCGTACAGGTGCCGGAGTTGGTGGGGGTGCCAGTATCCGATCACCGGGCGTTTCTCCGCTTTCGCCTTCGCGTTGTATTGATCGATTGCCCGACGAATCGCCCTGCCGATGGTCGAAGTGTCATACTCGTTGCCGGGCTTTCGCCTGGGCTGCGGGACTCGGTTCGTGCCCGGGCGATTGCCACACGACAGCGGGGTCTTGCGGTTCTGGTGGGCGAGCTTTCGACGTGCCACTTCCGCTTCGGTCGGTGAGAACAGCGGCGCATCCGGTGCCCGGGCAGGCAGGTACTTCTCGATGATGGCCCGGGCCTGGCTGCCGAGGAATACCTGGCGGGTGTGCCCGTGGTGGGCGGTCTTGTGGTGGGCCGGCCGGTACACCCACACCGCGGGGTCGGTCGCGTCCAGGGCGGCCCGCGTCATGGCGCACACTTCACCCGGGCGCATGCCGGTCAACAGCATCAGCCGAACCATGTCGGCCACCTGATCCGAGAGCAACGGGAGCACCGAGAGCACGTCGGCTTCGGGCACGGGGCGGACGGGCTTCGACTCCGCGGCAGTCGTCCGGCCGGCCCGCAATGCCGGGACCGTGCTGAGCCCGTGGCACGTGCCGACCGGGACAAGCTCGAAGGATTCGGCCCACCTGAAGATCGCACGGACTCGCACGAGCTGGGAGTTCACCACCTTCCGGCGCCATGGTTTGCGGGCGGGGATCGGCGGGTTGGCTGTGGGGTCGCCGGGACGCCCCGCAACCATTGCGGCTTGAACCGCCCGCAGCGCCAGCGGCCCGAACGCGGCCGCGGGCGTGTGTCCATACAGCTCGCTCAGCACATCAGCCGCTGAGCGAATGCTGTATTGCTCGCTGGTACCGTACCCTGTGCCCACCGCGTCCCAATGCCTGTCGATCATCTCGTCGACGGTGATCCCCGTGTCCGCGGGCTCGAGTTGAGGTGGCAGGTGTCGGTGGTGACTTTCCCATTCGGCAACCAACCGGGCGTAGACCTGGCGACTCTCAGGCGAGCCATATGGCCCCAGCCAGTAGTCCCGGCGGCGCCCGGTGAGTGCATCACGGATCTGAAGGTAGGCGACTGGTTTGCCCCGGATCAACCGGCGACGGTAGGCTGGAGGTTTGAATAATCGACTCATGGCGTAAAAGCGGAGCGCGCTCCGCCAAATTCGCCATTCGCCGCCTCGGGATTTCTCGTTGCGATCGTCTGTAACTATCGCAACGTCTTGATCTTGCGCTACTGGAGCCGATCGGACTCGAACCGACGACCTACTGGTTGCAAACCAGTCGCTCTCCCAACTGAGCTACGGCCCCGCCTGTTTCGCCGGGAAGCTGTCCGGCTGGGAAACTGTCCGGCCGGGAAGCTGCCGCGCACGGAGACACCCGAAACCGACCTCCTCGCGGCGGCCAGCCGCCAGCGCCGGTCGCCGCACGAGCGCATTTGGACGGTATCGCCCGAGAATCACCATGTCAAACCCACAGGCCCAAGCGCCGGCAGGAGGCCGGGGCAATGGGCAGCACCGCCATCGTCCCAGCCCGTTCGGGCGTGTGTCCGTTGACCGGCCCGGGCGGACGGGGAGAATCCCGGGCATGTCGGGCAAGCCGGAAAACGAAATCGTGGTCGGAACGAGGGGCTCGCTGCTGGCCGTCGCGCAGACCGGCTGGGTGATCGACGAAATCCGCCGGCACCACCCGGACCTGTCGGTCCGGTCGGAACACATCACCACCACCGGCGACCGCGACCAGACGGCCCCGCTGCCGGAGGTCGGGCAGAAGGGCATCTTCACGAAGGAACTGGAAGAGGCTCTGCTGGCCGGGCGCATCGACCTGGCGGTCCATTCGGCCAAGGACCTGCCGGAGCAGATGCCCGCCGGCCTGGACCTGTTGTGCATCCCGGTTCGAGAGGACCCGCGCGACGCCCTGATCAGCCGCAACGGGCTGACGCTCGAGGAACTCCCCGCGGGTGCGGTCATCGGCACGAGCAGCCTGCGGCGGCAGGCCCAGCTCCGATTGATCCGGCCCGACCTGCGGTTCACCGTGCTGCGGGGCAACGTGGACACGCGCATTCGCAAGGTACACACCGGCGACTGCGACGCGACGCTGCTGGCCATGGCCGGCCTGAACCGGGTGAAGATGGCAGACCAGGCGACGTGCCCGCTTGATATCGAAACAATCATGCCCGCTCCGCATCAGGGGATACTGGCGGTCCAGGGCCGGACGGACGACGAACGAATGCGCCGCCTGCTGGCCCCCGTAGAGAACCCGGAGAGCCGCTTGGCGTTTTCCGTCGAGCGCAGCCTGGTGGAGCGGCTGGAAGGCGGCTGCCGGACGCCGATCGGGCTGCTGGCGGTCGTGGATGCGGGCCATCTGTCCATAGCGGCCGTCGTGGCGGCGCCGGACGGCAGTCGCTGCGCGCGAGCCCGCGCGGCGGGCGGACGCTCGCAGGCCGGGGCTTTGGCCGACCGGGTGCTCCAGGAACTGAAGGCCCAGGGGGCCGGCGAGATCATCGCGGCCTGCCGGGTCTGACGAGGGTTTTCCGTCCCGGGGGACTGCTGCTATCATGTGGGCACTATGACAAGGGCACCAAAGAAATCGCCGGGTCTGTTTGAAGGCCGCCGCCATCCAGGCGTGCGGGTGGTGGTCACGGGGCAGGTGGGGCTCGACAAGAAGCAGTTCGTGGAACGGGTCGCCGACCTGGCCCGACGGCGCGGAAAGAGCGTCGCCACCGCTCACGTGGGCGACCGGATGTACGCCGAGGCCCCGGACGTGGCGCCTGGGCGCATTCTCGATCTGCCCCGCCAGCGGCTGGACTCGCTGCGCCGGAGCGTTTTTAAAGACATTCTGCTGCTGGCGAACCAGACGGAGAACCTGATCGTCAACACGCACGCCACCTTCCGCTGGAAGCACGGCCTGTTCCACGCCTACGATCACGACCAGATGCAGGCGCTGGATGCGGACCTGTACGTCACACTGGTTGACAACGTGGATGCGGTCCACGAGCGGCTGGAGCGGGAGCACGACGTCAACCACACGCTGAAGGACATCCTCGTCTGGCGGGAGGAGGAAATCGTCGTCACCGAGGCCATGGCCGCCGCCCTGCGGGGCTACGGCTGCGCATACATTCTGGCGCTGGGGATGGAGAACGACACGGCCGAGTCCCTCTATCGACTGATGTTCGAGCCGCACCGCAAACGGGTGTACCCCTCGTTCCCCATGACGCACGTGATGGACATGCCCGACGTGCTGGCGGAGATCGACGCGTTCCGCGCGGTGCTCACGGATCACTATATCACCTTCGACCCGGGCGACCTGGACGAAAAACGCCTGCTTTTCGAGGCCGGCGAGGCCACCAAACGCGGCGAGCAGACCATCACCATCCGCGTGAACGAGCGAGACGTCACCCTGAAAGTCTCCGACATCACCCAGGTTGCCGGCGACATCGACGGGCAGATCTACGCCCGCGATTTCAAGCTGATCGACCAGTCGGACATGATCGTCAGCTACGTGCCGGAGCTGGCCAACGGCAAACCCGGCCTGTCGTCCGGCGTGGAGCGGGAGCTCCAGCACGCCTTCGAATGCACCAAGGAAGTGTACGTGGTGTGGAAACCGAAGTCGGAGCCGTCGCCCTTCATCACCGAGACGGCCACCCGCGTGTTCCCCAGCATTGACGCGATGCTCCAGTTCTTCCAGCAGAAAGGGTACATCGGAGACTACCAGCTCAACCTCCTCCAGGGCCAACCCCCCCGGGAGCGCGGGCGGTTCGGCTGATGCACAGCACGCGTCAGATCTCCCGTCGGGCCACAGACGTAGCGGTCGCAACGCCGCCCCGAATATCCGCACGATTCACACGAAAGTGAAGGAGGGATGGGTGCTCGGCAGCGCCAGCCAAAGATGGGCTCGGCGGGAGGCAGACGATGCTGCAGGTGAGCGTGTTCGGAAGCTATGAAGGCCGCCTGCGTGCGGAAAAGAAGCTCTACTTTACAATGTTCGGCGGCTCTGACTTGATGCGGCCAAGTCTGGCCCGGCGGATCGAGCGGGCCCGCCGGCTGCGTGGAGGAAGCCAGGATCGACCTCATCGCTGCGTCGTCGTGACGCTGTTCGGCGCCACCGAGATCAAGTCCCCCACGTTGGCGGAAGAGTACCTCGATCTGAAGGCCATGATGGACGCCGGACTGATCTCCCTGGGAGGATGGGATCGAGACGTATCCGACGTACAGGCGTTTGAAGAGACGACCATTTCAGGGATTACCCTGTTCGGGGGATTCGACGAAGATTCACTGCCGGAGGAAGATACGGAAGTGGATGCGTTGGCCACACATCGGCACCTGGGAAACATCTCAGAGGCTGCGGGAAAGATCCTGGAACTCGGCATTGGCCAGACCGGCGGGCAGCGGTATGCGGTACTGCGGGAGGCGCTGGGCGTCGGCCGGGGATGACCGGCCCGCTTCAGCCGGTGAATCGGTCGTTCTCGGCCTCACGTTGAGGATCTCGCGCCGCCTGGCCATGCCGTGTCCGAGAGGTTCTTGCGCCACCGGAGGACCGTAGCCCAACTTTCGCAGATCGGGGACTCGGGCGGGGCTGGCGAGGGCGCCAGCCGCGTTTCGGGGGCCAAGGTCTGCACTACATTTTTGCGCCGTTTTGCTCC
>Ga0334887_1004732_pt1 | contig 11991 bp, 10 predicted proteins | sample GraSluR1_MG_10_FD_207217 | JGI IMG/M metagenome (GOLD analysis project Ga0334887, IMG submission 207217) | Sludge microbial communities from methane-producing bioreactor in Wageningen University, Netherlands - Granular Sludge_18_07-R1 | ecosystem: Engineered > Bioreactor > Anaerobic >...
AAAATTATGCAGATTACATTAATTAAGCATCAATATTAATATAACTATAACTTATCACTACCACAGCTGAAAATATCAGGGTGAAATGAACCCTATTTTATAAAATAATTATAAATAACAGGAAGGAAACTAAAATGTCCAATGAAAAAACAATTCTACCCACTATAAATCCTAAAAAAACTGTTGATATCATTTCTAGATTCATTAAAGACAAAATAGAAGGATCTAAATCAGAGGGATTGGTGGTAGGTTTAAGTGGGGGAATAGACTCGTCTGTAGTAACGTATATCGCTGCCCAGGCTGTAAGTAGGGATAAAATCCTGGGACTGGTAATGCCCAGCGAAACCACTGCCACAGAAGATGTGCAGGATGCCCTGTCAATTGCGGAAGTTCTGGGGATAAAAAAGAAGATAATCCCTATTGACCATATACTTGAAGTGTTCAATACTTTAACAGTTGATTCAACATCAGATGAACAGTATCAACTTGCACAGGCAAATTTAAAGGCCAGGATAAGGATGATGATCCTTTACTACCATGCTAATGCAATGAACCGCCTGGTCTTGGGCACGGGAAATAAAAGTGAATTACTGGTGGGGTACTTCACCAAATACGGGGACGGGGGTGTTGATTTACTGCCCCTTGGTGATCTGTACAAGACAGACGTCCAGAAAATCGCCATCCATCTCTCTATTCCTATTAATATCCTGAATAAACCTCCAACTGCCGGATTGTGGCAGGGGCAGACCGATGAAGATGAGCTGGGAATAACCTACGGACTCCTGGATAAGATATTATATCTACTGGAGGACGAGAAATTACAGTCAGACCAGGTAGCAGATGAATTGGACATAGGCGAAGAAGAGGTTTTAAGGATCATATCGTTGATGGGGGCCGCTGGACACAAGCTGGTCCCACCACCCATACCAAAGATAGGAAGGCCATGATATGTACTCTCTGATATACATAACCATCTCAGAAAGCTCAGAATCTAAAAAAATAGCTAAGATACTCCTTGAAGAAAGATTAGTGGCATGCACCAATATAATTCCCCAGATAAACTCCCTTTACCTCTGGGAAGGTGAAATAGAAGAAGATGAGGAATCCATACTCATACTCAAGACCAAGAAAGATAAGGTGGACCAGGTCATAAAGAGGGTGGAAGAGGTACATAGCTACGAAACACCATGCATACTTGAATTGGAAGTTAAAAAGGGTTCTGAAGGATACCTGCAGTGGATGGAAGATGAATTAAATTAAAAACGATTTATCAATAATTATGTAAACCTAATTACTCAAATCTATTAATTACTCAAATCTAAATATGAACTTAAATTAACAAAACTAGACTATTTACACATCTAATTTTAACGGTGATTATTTTGACACAAATCCAGAAAGAGAGAAAATGGCAGGAAGAATGGCAGAAAGCTAAACTCTTCCACTCGGACCCGGATGACAGGGAAAAACTTTTCATAACCGTGGCCTATCCCTACCCCAGCGGAGCAATGCACATCGGCCACGGCCGAACATATACAGTACCAGATGTATACGCCAGATTCAAGAGGATGCAGGGATACAACGTACTATTTCCCATGGCGTGGCACGTGACAGGCGCCCCGGTTATAGGGATAGCTAAGAGGATAGAAAGACAGGATCCCTGGACCCTGGAAATCTATAAAAACGTCCACAAAGTACCGGAAGAGGAATTACAAAAATTCACAGATCCAGAGTACATTGTGAAGTATTTCAGCACAGAATACCACGAGGTAATGATCGAGATGGGATACTCCATCGACTGGAGAAGGGAATTTAGAACCACAGACCCCCACTACCAGAAATTCATCGAATGGCAGTTTCGCAAGCTTAAAGACAGAGGATTCGTAAGTAAAGGGAAACACCCGGTGAAGTACTGTCCAGAAGATCAGAACCCGGTGGGAGACCACGACCTCCTCGAGGGGGAAGGAGTAGCCATAAACGAACTAACCCTGGTGAAATTTAAGATAGACGATGATTACCTGGTAGCAGCCACCTTCCGACCGGAAACTTTGTATGGAGCTACTAACTTATGGTTAAACCCGGATGTAGAGTACATCAAGGTAAAAATAGGTGATGAAAACTGGGTCATAAGTAGAAAATCTTACTATAACCTCATCCACCAGAAGCCTGATGCGGAAATAACCGGTGATGTAAATCCCCGGGAATTAATCGGTAAATATGTAGAGAATCCCTTAACTGATGATGAGCACATCATCTTACCTGCTTCTTTTGTTGACCCTGGATATGGTACAGGGGTTGTGTATTCAGTACCGGGCCATGCCCCGGCAGACTTCATAGCCCTCCAAGACCTCAAAGAGAACAGTGAACTCCTGGAAGAATACGGGCTTAAAGAACAGGTAGAAAGGCTAGAGCCAATCAGCATAGTACAGCTTAAAGGGTTTGGAGAATTCCCCGCAGAAGAGATGGTCCAGAAAATAGGAGTTAAAAACCAGAACGATCCAAAACTGGCCGATGCAACCAACGAACTTTACAAACTGGAACACGCCAAGGGAGTTATGTATAACATACCCGATTTCAGCGGATTAAAAGTACCATCCGCCCGGGATGAAATAATAAAGAAATTATTGGAATCTAAGAAGGGAGACGTGATGTACGACTTCGCCCAGAGGCCCATCGTATGCCGGTGTGGAACGGAGTGTGTGGTGAGGATCCTGGAAGACCAGTGGTTCCTTAAATACTCCGATGAAACCTGGACAGAACTGGCCCTGGATTGCCTGGACAATATGTCCATGGTTCCTGAGGAAGTACGGGCTAACTTCGAGTACTACCTGGACTGGTTGCATGACTGGGCCTGCACCCGTCGATTAGGGCTGGGAACCAGACTCCCCTGGGATAAACAGTGGATAATCGAGCCACTAAGCGACTCCACCATCTACATGGCCTACTATGCCATCGCCAAGTATATGAAAGACCTGGATGCGGAGGTGTTGGATGATTCTTTCTTCGACGATGTATTCCTGGATGCGGATAAATATTCCGGTGATATCAATCCTGAATTATTCTCCGATATAAAAGATGAATTCAACTACTGGTATCCCCTAAACTGGAGACTATCGGCTAAGGACCTGGTGGGAAACCACCTTTCATTCCATATATTCCACCACTCCGCTATATTCCCCCGGGAAAAATGGCCCCAGGGAATCGTGGTCTTTGGTATGGGACTTCTGGAAGGAAATAAGATGTCCTCCTCCAAGGGTAACGTGATACTCCTCCAAGATGCCATAGAAACTTATGGAGCCGATGTGGTGAGACTGTTTTTAATGTCATCGGCAGAGCCCTGGCAGGACTTCGACTGGAGGGAAAACGAGGTAAAAGGCACTAAAAAACGTTTGGAATGGTTTTCAGGGTTTGGTAAACTGGTGGGGGAGTTAACTGGAAGTCGGGTCTCATTGAAATCCTTCAAACTAGCTGAAGAAATTAAGATGCCCATAAACTCCTGGATTTTAAGCCAGGTCAACATGAGGATAAAAGACGCTACAGAGGCCCTGGAAGGATTCCAGACCAGAAAAGCACTTCAAGAAGCATTGTTCCTCTTTAAAAAAGATATTGACTATTATTTCCGCCGTATAGGTGGGGAAGTAAGTCCTGAAATTTCAAACGTACTGGTCTACATCTTAGACAACTGGATACGGTTGATGTCACCATTCGTACCCCATACCTGTGAGGAGATGTGGAGTGAGATAGATGGTGAAGGATTCGCGTCCAACGCTGAATGGCCGGAATACGATGAGGAATTAATAGATGAAAAAGTCCAGAAGGCTGAAGAAATAGTTCAAGGACTTAACAACGATATAAATGAAATAAAGAAGATTATAGGTGCTAAACCTGAAAGAATCCACGTATATGTAGCTCCAGATTGGAAGTGGGACGTGCTGGAACTGGCGAGTGGAACCAGCAAACCAAACGTGGGCCAGATAATGGGCCAATCTATAAAGCTGAACCTGCATGACGATAAGAAGGAATTAGCTGACTACGCTAAGAAGATATCCAAGATAGTGACCAGGATGAATTACGTAGGGAAACTGGATGAATACTCAATTATTGAAAATTCAATCCCATTCTTATCCAAAGAAGCAGGTGCTGAAGTGATCGTATATAAAGAGCCAACCTATGATCCAGAGAATAAGTCATGTAATGCAACACCTTATAAGCCAGCTATTTATATGGAAACTGAGCCACAGCCCTAATTTTTTATTTATTTTGGTTAGATTTTATTTTTTAACATAAATTTTAAGAAACATCAAGTCCATAAATAGAAATGAGGTGAAAGATATGTTTTCTAAAGTACCCATCGATGTTGATAAAATAGAAAAGGAAGATATAGACCGGGAATTATTACGAGTATCCATCATGGCAGAGTTAGATGCCATAAGTCTCTATGAACAGATGGCGAACATAACAGATAACGAAGATCTCAAAGTGGTCCTTTTGGACGTAGCCCAGGAAGAAAAGACCCACGTAGGTGAATTCCAGACCATGCTTTTAAGAATGGATGAAGAACAGGTTCAAGAACTGGAGAAAGGGAAAAAAGAAGTGGAAGAGTTAACAGGGAAGAAATAATTGGGTTCTAAAAGTTTATTTTTTTTGGAAAATTGAAGGGGACACAGAAGGTGTTCAATATGGCAAAAGTTATTTTAGGTGTAACGATATCACTGGACGGATTTGCTGAAGATAAAAGTGGCAGTGTGGGTCCATTATACCCTGATCTGGATGTCCTGCGAGATACCGAGGTAATGCGAGAAGCTCAACGGAATGCAGGTGCGGTTGTAATGTCCTGGAAAGAATTTTCAATGGCAGAAGATCCCGATACCTATGCGGATAACTACGAGTTTCAGGTACCCATATTCGTTTTCACAGACAAAGTTCCAGAAAAACATCCCAAAGAGAATGAAGCGGTGACTTTTACTTTTGTCACGGACGGCGTTGAAAGCGCAGTTAGACAAGCAAAGGCAGCAGCCGGCGATAAGGATGTCCAGATAATAGGCAGCGCGAAAACTGTACAGGAATTTTTGCAGAAAGGAATCGCTGATGAACTGCAAGTTGATATCATATCAATATTACTACACGAAGGGGCTTGTCCGTTTGAAAGTTTAGATAAATCGATTAAACTAGAAAGAACTAAAGTTGTAGAGCTTCCTGCTGGCAGAACACATCTCAGGTTCCGAGTTTTAAAAGAATAAATAGCATCTACGAGTTTTTTTTTATTAGAATGTTTTTCTCAAAAGAATATATGATGAAGTATCATAAAGCCACACCGGATTCAACATGTTATGTTGCCCAAATCTTTAGCTGCTAATTCATCGTATGAACAACATTCAGTGTGATACAGTAGGTGGTATAGTTAGATAAGATATAAAAAAGTTAACGATGGTTTAATATGAGTTTCATCAAGATGTTGGAGCCGCATGAGCCGCTCGGCGGATAAAAAAATGAATAAAGATTCCTATAAAATGCCGTGGAGGCTACTAGCGGTTGCCGTGTTGTTGAATTTTTGTACGTGGGCAATTCTATTTTCCATCCCACCCATGGAAGCCTTAATATCCAGGGATTTGTTGGTTTCTCACTTCCAGACCGGTCTGCTTTTCAGTGCACCCATAGCCATGATCGCTCTTTCAGCAATTCCCGCCGGTGTTTTGGCTGACAGGGTAGGTATTAAAAAGGTCATTGGAATTGGTGCCATCATCGCCTTGATAGGTGCTTCACTTAGAGGAATAACCACCGGATATCCTGATTTACTGATATTTTCACTTATCTTTGGATTAGGGATGGGTTTGACCTTCGCCATCCTGCCGAAGCTTGCAAGATCATGCAGTCAGCCAGACCAGACAATTCTGGTCATGGGAATTTTAACTGGCTTCGGAGTACTGGGCGGTGTTGGTATTGGACTGGCAATTACAGTTCCCCTCCTATATCCTTTAACCAACAGTTACCATGGTGTTTTCATTTTCTGGAGTATACTACTGTTGATAATAACGATATTATGGTGGGTCATGGTTAAGGAGCCGCCCTGTCCACATGCTGAGGTTGAACCAGAAAAAATAAGTTTTAGTGAAATAAAACAGACCCTGAAGAATCGAGTTTTATGGCTTCTAGCTTTTATCCTATTCCTTCACAACTTCTTCTTCTACACATGGGCTGGTTGGGTTCCAACTTACCTCCTGGAGAAGGGAATCAGCTTAAGCTCTGCCGGGTTGATGGCGTCGGTCATGCTCTGGGTAGGTGTCCCTACGGTGATATTGGTGCCGATAATATTTTCTGGATATGATATTCCACGAAAATTGTTCATATGGTTACCCAGCGTGATATACGCATTCCTAGCAGGTGCAATATTGTATGCCAACCAGTTTTCCCTCTGGTTTCTGATGATCATTGCAGGAATCATAAATATCCTGCGTTTCAATACTTTGCTAACTTTGCCGGTTGAAATAATGCCCAGAGAGCATGCCGGTACAGCCAGTGGTGTGGTGGTGTCAGTTGGTTATATGGGGGCTGTGGTTGGGCCCATCATAGCCGGGGAAATTCTGGATGTCAGCGGAAGTTTACAGAGTATTTTCATTATTTTGATAGTTTTATCTTTGATAACCACCGTATTTGCCTTTCTAATTCCATCAGATAATACTAAAAAGCGCTCCATCCAAATAGATCAGAAAAATTAATCTTTATTTTGTAATAAAAACTTTCATTTTGTAACAAAATTCTTAAGGGATCCGATATTTTCGATTTCTACTTCCACGGTGTCACCAACATTCATGGGACCAACACCGGGTGGAGTTCCGGTGGCAATTATATCGCCAGGATGCAAAGTCATTATGTTAGATACAAATTCCACCAACTCCTGGGGTGAGAAGATCATATTTCTGGTGTTAGAATTCTGTTTCACTTCGCCATTGAGTTTGAGAGATATTTGCTGGTCAGCAGGGTCTAGTCTGGTTTCGATGCATGGTCCGATGGGACAGAAGGTGTTGAAACTCTTGGCTCGTGTCCACTGTCCATCCTTTCTCTGCAAGTCTCTGGCAGTGACATCATTCAAGACAGTGTAGCCGCCTATGTACTGGTCAGCATCTTCTTTTTTAATATTATGGGCTTTTGTGGAAATTGTTAGGGCCAATTCAGCTTCATAATCCACCTGTTTTGATGATGATGGATATATTATGGAATCTAGAGGACCAATAACTCCTGTAGATGGTTTAATAAATATAACTGGTTCCTCAGGGATTTCCATATTCAGTTCCCGAGCATGATCCACGTAGTTAAGGCCCACACAGACCACTTTTGTCGGAGAAACTGGGGGAAGTATTTCAACTTCTTTCAGGTCGTAGGTACATTTTTCTAAAACAAACTTACCTATGCTCTGGGCATCTATGGCTTTTTTCATGGAGCAGGATAATTCAGTTATTGAATCATCCTCTAAAATCCCTGTATTTCTAACTCCGTCCTTTTTAAAGCGTACGAATTTCATGTAAACACCGATTAAAATGTTGGGCTTTTAAAGTCCTAAATTATTCTTTCAATGGGAACCACCAGGATATCCCGGGCCCCTATCTTTTTAAGCTGATTAACCAGGTTAAATACATCTTTTTCATCCACCACGGCGTGTACGGCCATTATGCCATTATCTGATAGGACGTTGGATACGGTGGGTCCGGTGAGTCCGGGCATGGCCTGTTTAACCTCGTCCAGGTGTTCTTCGGCCACATTCATCATCACCAGCTTTTTACCTTCAGCATCCAGAACCCCTCTGATACCGGTTCTGATGGCTTCTATTTTATCTTTCTTTTCCTGGAAGCTTCCCTTATTGGCTATGAGTTTTATTGAGCTTTCTAAGATGGTGTCTATGATTTTTAGGTGGTTCATCTTGAGGGTGGTGCCGGTGCTGGTTATATCCGCCACGACGTCTGCCACTCCAATGAAAGGCGCTATCTCCGTAGACCCGCTTAATTCCACTATCTTAACTAGTAGGCCTTTAGATTTAAGGTACTTCTCTGTCAAATTAGGAAATTCGGTAGCCACTACCGAACCGTACTTTATATCTGATAAACCGTTGATTTGCGATTCTTCTGGAGAAGCCAGTACTAGTTTGGCCCGTCCGAAGTTGAGGTCTTCCAGGATCTCCACTTCAACCTCACTTTCTTCGATTAAATCTAAACCCGTTATTCCCAGGTCAGCCGCGCCATCGGCCACAAATTCAGGGATATCCGCTGCCCTGGTGAACATGACACATATCTCTTCATCATGGGTTTGAGAGAAGAGTTTCCGGTTGGCGTTGTCTTTTAAACCGATGCCCGCCCTCTCCAGTAGTTTCACTGACGGGTCACTGATGCGTCCCTTGGATGGCAAGGCGATTTTTATCTGCATTTTATATAACTCCGTATTTTTCTAAATTTTAAGTTTAATTGGTAACTTTGATTAGAATTTCTAAATTTTAAGTTTTGATTAGTTAATTTGTTTAGAATTTCTAAATTTAGTTTAATGGATAAAATTGATTAGAATATATCTTTTAATTTCAGGGTTTATAATGTTCCATTTCTCCATAGGTTTCTAATTTATCACCTGAAAGTACAGAAACAGCACCATGACCCCCGCATATTAAACATTTTCTATTTTCACCTTGTAATTTCTTGTCTAATTCATTTACCAGTTCTATTAGTGCTTCCCTTTCTTCGGTGGCCAGTTTACCATCCACGTTAACCGAGGTCATCAGGTTTTTGGCCAGTAGATTGAACTTCTTCCTATCTGTGCTCAGACTCTGGAAATTTATCAGACTGTCAGCTGGGAAAAGAACTCCTTCTTCTGGACATAATAGATATATCTGTCCATGGAGGTGGCCGCCCAGGCTTTCTAAAACTTCAAATTCCAAACCCCCGATTTTAAACTTATCTATTATTGGAAATATGTTCCTCTTACCGTAATTTTTATCAGAAATTAACATTACATCATCAGGGGGATTGAAATCAGAGAATAAGTTGATTAGTTTGGTGTAAACTCCTTCTAATATGGAAGTTTCAGAGACTGAACCGTATGCTCGGTTGGATTTTTTAATGATCTCCCAGGTACCTGGGTGCATGAAAGATTTAACATCATAGTATCCCGCGGCTCCGGAGTGGTCGGCGTCTGCATGGGTTATATAAATTTTTTTGAGTTTATCAGTATCTCCCAGGCCATATTTTTGCAGCATCATCTGAACGTCGAAATGGTAGATGCCGTAACCAGTATCGATTAAAAACATTTCAGTGGCATTCTTAAGGACGAATATGTTCCCTCCACAGGGCGGCTGGAAACAGAAAAGTTCCACATCACCACTTAAGGGGATCCGCTGCACATCCGCATAGAACGCCTCGCCGGTGCTAAGTTTTAAGGTTTTACCAGTGAGTAAAACACTGTCAAAGACGCCTCGGGGGTCTTCACCGATTCTGGTTAATTCCTGTACGATATGGTTTATATCCTTCAGGAGTTTCATCAGAAATTCATCGGCGGCCGTGCCCAGTATTTCCCTTAGTTTTTGGGCGAAGACGATGTAAAATATGGTGTCATCGAGGTCTGAGTACTCTTCATCATATTCCAGAATTTCCAGGGGATACTGTGACTTCAACTGGTTTAGAAGACTGTTTATACGGAAACTTTCCTCTAAGGTAAGACTAACCGTTAATTTAGGTGTGGAAGTGGTTTCGTCGTCAAAATCCAGAAAACCGATGTTGGCTCTGGCGGAAGTTAAATAGTTGAGGAAATCAAATAAGGCCCCCGCCCTATGGGGTAGATATACATTGAATTTAAGGAAGCCAACCGGTTTTAAGGATGTTTGCAGGTAACCCAACTCTTTTAAATCGTGCTGAATCTTTTGGTAGTTTTCATTCGAGGCAGTGATATCAAAAAACACCGTATTTACATCTATTTTCCGGTTGTAGTTGATACGGTGAATATTAGCCTGGTACTGTTTGGCGATACGGGCCGCCTTATGTAGTGCGCCTGGTTCATCCGGCACCTGCACTATAAAAGATTTCTTTTCCATATGGAATTCTCCATTAAAGAATAATTATTCTGGTAGACTATTAATTTAATTAATTAAAAGAATGTATAAGATTATCAAAATTAACATAAGTTGATCCCACATGGAATCTGAAACCATACTAATAAAAAACACCACCATCATCGCCAATGAAATAAAAAAGGGTTCAATACTCTTAGAAGATGATAGAATATCCAGTATAGAAGAAAATTTAAGCACTAAAGATGCTGACACAGTCATAGATGGTGAAGGCAAAGTTTTAATCCCTGGCCTGGTAAATACCCACACCCACCTCTCCATGTCACTTCTAAGGGGCTTAGCAGATGATTTAGTATTGGAAACCTGGTTAAACGATTATATCTGGCCCACCGAAGCCAATTTAGACGGGAAACTTTGCTATGTCGGTGCGAAACTCGCCTGTGCAGAGATGATTAAATCAGGGACCACCACCTTCAACGACATGTACTTCTACATGGACCACGTGGCACAGGCCGTAGATGAATCTGGTATCCGGGGAAATATAACCCATGGAATGCTCGATCAGGGCGACGAGGAAAAAAGAAGGGCAGAATACAAGGAAAGCCTGAGAATAATAGATAAATGCCACAACACGGCTGACGGTAGAATAAAAGTATCACTGGGTCCCCATGCACCATACACCTGTTCAACCGAACTTTTAAGTTGGGTGAGGAAAAAAGCCAGTCAGTTAGGCGTCCGCATTCACATCCATGTCAGTGAGACTGAGTTTGAAGTTAAAAATATCATCGACACCTACGATGCCCGGCCATTTGAATATCTCGATAATATAAACTTTCTAGACCAAGACGTATTAGCAGCACATACCGTATGGCCATCTAATAATGAAATGGACATAATTAAAGAGAGGGGAGTTAACATATCACATAACCCGGTGAGTAATATGAAACTGGCATCGGGGATCTCACCAGTAGCTAAGATGCTAGATAAAGGTATAAACGTATCCCTGGGTACGGATGGAGCGGCTTCCAACAACAATATGGACATGTTGGAGGAGATGAAAATAGCCGCTCTAGGGCAGAAGGTGAACACCTTCGATCCCACCGTGCTTAAAGCGGATGATGTGTTTAAAATGGCCACTATAGGCGGAGCGACTGCACTGGGCCTATCTGATGAGCTTGGGACCATAAAAGTGGGTAAAAAAGCGGATCTGATCCTGGTAAATATGAAAGCACCGCATCTGGCACCTTACAGGCATCCTATCTCCCATTTAGTCTATGCCGCAAACGGTGGAGACGTGGACACGGTTATCTGTAACGGCCAGATTTTAATGAAGGGAAGGGAACTGTTAACCCTGGATGAGAAGGCCGTATTAGAGGAGGCAGAAGAAGCAGCTAGGGATTTGCTGTCCAGAAGATAAATGATTAAAGGCGGTTTATATAGGATAACAATGTAAGGTGACATATAAATGGAATACAATGGAATACTGGCGTTATTCGATATCGACGGGACACTGGTAAGGGGAGCTCGCTGCCATTACCAGGCCTTTGTGGAGTCGGTTAAAAAATTCTATGGATTCGAAGAGGACATAAGCGGAATAAACTACGCCGGGAAAACCGACCCCCAGATACTCAGAGAGGTGCTTGAGTTAGGGGGATTTAGTGAAGAAGAGATCAAAAGGAATTTCCGGAACTGTCAGGAGTACATGGTCCAGTATTATCTTAAAAATGTGCATAAAGAGCACGTAAGGGCACTGGACGGAACATCCGAACTGTTAAAGGAACTCCAGCAGGAAAAAACCCTGCTCGGATTGGTCACCGGGAATTTAAAGCCCATTGCCTATGCTAAACTGGGGCAGGTGGGATTGGATGATTACTTCCCCTTCGGAGGTTTCGGAAGCGACTACGAAGACAGATACCTCCTGGTGAAAAAAGCTTTAGAACTCGCTAAAG
>Ga0334887_1004737_pt1 | contig 11978 bp, 10 predicted proteins | sample GraSluR1_MG_10_FD_207217 | JGI IMG/M metagenome (GOLD analysis project Ga0334887, IMG submission 207217) | Sludge microbial communities from methane-producing bioreactor in Wageningen University, Netherlands - Granular Sludge_18_07-R1 | ecosystem: Engineered > Bioreactor > Anaerobic >...
CCGGGAGCCCAGGCTCTCCCGCCTCGTGAGGAGGAGGGCGAAAGAGAGGGTCTTGGGGGCGGTGAGGGGGGAGATCCCCGAGGAGAGGACCCACCCCCTGGCGGAGCTTCTATCCTACCCCCTGGCGAGGGTGATGGTATCCTGCCTCAACGACGATCTATTGACGAGGAGGTACGCCCTCGCCGAGGCGAAGCTCGCAAGCCGGAAGATGGGCACAGAAAGCCTTCAAGACCTGATCCTCCTCGCCCGCGACCTTGACGTATTCCCCCAATCCGACCAGGCCGGGCTGCGGGTCCACTTCTCCGACTACCTCAAAGGGGCGGCGAGGCTGCACAGCCCCGGCTGGAAACTGGTCAACCGCTCCCTTGAGGCGGGGTGGGTCGCCCTAACCGGTTCCGAGTTCGCCCGGCTTCTTGAGGAGAGGGCGAAAGATCGGGTCAGTCGGGGCCTTCCCCTCCCCGTACCCCCGGCGATATGCCAGAGGCTCCAGGGCGACCTGGCCAGGATCGAGGAGGAGCTCTTGGCGAAGAGGGCGGAGGAGAAGGTAGACCTCGGCGAGGTGACCGAGGACGCCTTCCCCCCCTGCATCCGCGGCTTCCTCGCCGCGGTGGCGACGGGTGCAAACCTCGCCCACACCGCCCGGTTCGCCCTGACGACCTTCCTCCTCGCCGTGGGGATGACCGTCGATGAGGTCGTCGGCGTCTTCAACACCAGCCCCGACTTCGACGAGGAGAAGACCCGCTACCAGGTCGAGCACATCGCGGGCAGAGGCGGGACCACCTACAAGCCCCCATCCTGCGCCACCATGGCCACATACGGGAACTGCCCCGGCGAGGACCGGCTCTGCCGCTGGATCAACCACCCCTTAAGCTACTACGAGAGAAAGGTGAAGCGGTCCAGGGGCGGATGAATGGAATTTCGGCCGATGAGGCCCTGCGAGGAGATGGCGGTATCCGAACTCGCCCTCGGGGTCTTCGACCAGTTCGTCGCCCCCCAGTTCTCATCTGAAGGGCGCCAGGAGTTTCGGAGCTACGCCGACCCCCATCTCCTCCGGCTCCGATCGCGATGGAACCATCTCGTCCTCCTCGCCCTCGCCGACGACGAGATCGCGGGGATGATCGAGGTGAGAGACGACGGCCACGTCGCCCTCTTCTTCGTGGTGGGCGAGCACCAGGGCGAAGGGGTCGGAAGCGAGCTTTTGAGGAGAAGCCTTGCGATCTGCAAACGAAGAAAACCGGACCTCTCGCAGGCCACCGTCAACTCGTCGCCGAACGCCGTCGCGATCTACGAGAGGCTCGGGTTTCGGAAGGCTGGGGCCGAGCGGGACGGGGACCACATCCGGTCTGTGCCGATGGTCCTGGATCTGAGGTGAAGCAACGGCCCGGGACCAAAATTATCTCGTCAAGCCTCCGTCAAGTCCGGAAACTCATCCTCGGAGACTTCAACCTTGTCAATATTCCCGTCAGGAACCGCCTCCAGGGTTATAGTCCACTGAGAGTATATCACCTGGGTCTCATTTTCTTCGGTATCGAAGGGGAGAGGGCTATCGGTCCGATAGAACTCGGCGTCCGAGAACCTGGCGGACTCGTCGTCCCAATCGTCGCCTACGGTGAAGTAAAAGTCGTAGACCCCGTCCTCGACCCCCGTTATCTCGAAGGATTCGCCCTCCCGGACGTAGACGGCTAAAATTGGCGTATCATCGTCACCAACGAGCATGGCAACGGCGTCACGCGTATCGTTGTCACCAACGGCGTTGTTGTTCTCCACCACCAGAACGCCATAGCCGTTCCGATCTGAGTCCTTGATGAAGGTGCCCGTCTCGGGCCTCTCGCCATCCTGGGCCGTGGCTGATATGCAGGCGATACAGAGTATGGCGGCTATAGATAATGCCGAAAGCAGATTCAGTCTTCTCATCTTGCGATACCCTCCTGGAAGGAAATTTGTATCAAGACTACGATGGGCCGATCTGATATTTATCCCCCTTTATCGACATCCTTGATTTAGTCTAATTTAGGGTTCTGTCAAGTTATCGGTAGGTGAGAAATCCGGGGTCTAGTCGCGATGAGTGAGTAACACGATGGAAATGATTAAAACTGAAGATATTAGATAAGTGTTTTACGATTAGATTATGATGGCAAAGGATTTTTATCTTCATCAAATCAAACCGGCATGATATGCCAATAAGTATTGATAAGATAAAAGGCTGGAGCATCTATCCTATAGTAGCTTTGGTCATGTATACTTTAGCTCAATTGATAATAGAAAGATCGGTGGACCCGGTGGTTGATTTGTTTTTCAATACAACTGTTATTGGTGTAGAATTAATAGATGGAATCGGCATTAGTTGGATCGCATCTATATTCACTGTTTTGATCGTAGGATTGATATTTTCGTGGCATCTTAACCGCATAAAGAAAGAATTACATGGATGGCAAGATGATTGTAGGATGCTGTTTGGAGAGCGAAACGAGTTGAAAGCAGAGATTCAACATTATCAGGACGAGTTACAACGTATTTATGAGAAAGATCCATCACTGAACCCCACGCACGAAACATCTTACGACATGGGTTTTAGTTCACGTCAAGCCACCCCAAAAGACACACAACTTGTGAATATCATGAATAAATTAAGTAAAATCAGAAAATAAGAACCAGGGTCTCGTAAGGTTTTTCATGCGATAGGAGAACGTGTCAGATATGGTAGCACCACAAAGGATATTGGATCTGGTTGAGACGTTTAGGTCTGAGCAGGATCGGATCAAATCTCAATATACGGAAGAGGATATCAAAATCAATTTTATAAATCCGTTTTTTGAAGCGTTAGGGTGGGATGTTGGGAATAAGAGCAATAAACCTCCTAGTCAGAGAGATGTTAGATTTGAGTACACCTTCAAAGCAGATGGTGAAATTCAGAGACCCGATTACAGCTTTTGTTTAAATAGTGACAAAAAGTTTTTCATGGATGCTAAAAAACCATCAGTGAATATTGAACGGGGTATAAGTCCCGCGTATCAAGTAAAACGATATGGATTCTCTAAGACCCACCCACTTTCTATAGTTACCGATTTCGAGGAGTTCGCTGTTTATGATTGCAGTATAAGACCATCAAAGAATGATAAGCCAGAGAAATCCAGATTATTTATTATAAAATATGATGAATATAAAGAAGAGTGGGACAAAATTGCATCATTGTTTTCTAAAGATGCTGTCAAGAACGGTTCTTTGGATTCAATTCCTCAACCAACAAAGAATAGAGTTGATGACGAACTATTGAAAGACATATCTGGTTGGAGAAAATGTCTAGCTGAGAATATTTTTAAACGTAATCCCGATATCGATTCGAGGAGTCTGAACTACGCTGTTCAAATGACAATTGACAGGATTTTATTTCTTAGAATATGTGAAGACAGATCTATTGAGGATAGTGATGGACTTAAGAAGCTCCTTGATAGCGGAAACATCTATAGTAGGATGCTTGAACTATTTGATAAAGCCGATAAAAAATATAATTCTGGTCTTTTCTATTTTCATCCTGAAAGGGGGAGGAATAACTTCGACTCCATCACTCCATCAATAAAGATCGAAGATAAAGTCCTGGAGAATATAATCAAAGGATTGTACTATCCAGATAGCCCTTATGTTTTCTCTGAAATACCGGCAGATATATTAGGTCATGTTTATGAACAATTTCTAGGAGAAGTCATTCAAATCAAGGAGGATCATACAGTCAGTGTAGAAAAAAAGCCAGCAGTAAGAAAAGCTGGTGGTGTTTATTATACTCCGTCTTATATTGTAGATTACATTGTTAAGAACACCGTCGGTAAACTGCTTGAAGGAAAGACTCCCAAGGAAGCTTCCGATCTACATATCCTTGATCCTGCGTGTGGTTCAGGGTCATTTTTGATCGTAGCCTATCAGTGCCTGTTGGATTGGCATTTAGAATGGTACAAAAATAATCTCGTACCTATGTTGGAGAAAGGGGAAAAGGCAACCTCCAAAGCTGTTCAGGATCTTCTCCCATCACCTATCGATAAGCCTGTGAAAACCGTCAGATCAAAACGGATATGGGAAAGGGCTTCCATAGTTACTCTGCCTATAGAGGAAAGGGACGAAGAATGGTACTTAAAGACTGCCGAGAAGAAGCGAATTCTCCTTAACAGCATCTGCGGGGTGGACATCGATACCCAGGCGGTAGAGGTAACTAAACTTTCTCTCTTACTCAAAGTTTTAGAAGGAGAAAATAAAGCCACGATCCCCGATCTCGGCATGTACTCAGATGAACGGGCGCTTCCCGATCTAGGGAATAATATAAAGTGCGGCAATTCTTTGATCGGCCCCGACTTCTACGACCGCCAGACCACCCTCCTGGATGAGGAAGAGATGTACAGGGTGAACGCCTTCGACTGGGAGGCCGAGTTTCCCGAGATCATGCGCTGGGGCGGGTTTGATGCGGTGATCGGGAATCCCCCGTGGGGTGCTGAATATAATCAAGAAGAAAAGGGATATTTACGCAAAAAGTATGAGCATGTACATGTCAGAACCCCAGAGTCATTTAACTATTTCGTTGATAAGATGTGGAATTGTACGAAGCAACTTGGAGTCGTTGGCTTGATAATCCCAAGTAGCTTCTTAAACCAATATGAATTTTGGAAAACTCGTAAGCATCTTGTTGAATCGGCGTCTATTTATCGAGTATGTAATCTCGGAAACGGAATCTTTCAGAAAGTTACTGCCCCGTGCTGTATCATTGTTTTTATGGCCAAAACGTATACAAATCATGCTATTTACTTGGATTTAAGAAAATCTGACAGAGCTGATCTCTTTAGTGATCTATTGAAAGAACGAAATGGACTAGACGCTTCACAAATAGGTCTTGATTCCGACTCATACTTATTCCAAATTCGTAATGACGCTACTTTAATACAAAAATGTTACACTTGGCCGACTCTCAAAGACATTGCGGAAGATGTAGCTACGGGAGTGAGTTCCGGTTTAGATGTCGCATATGTTTACAAGCCGGATGATATAAAACGGCTTCATTTAGAATGTGAACTGTTACGTAAATTAATAATTGGTGGAGAAATAGATCGTTATTCGTTGACCCCGAAATCTGGAAAGCGACTTATTTATGTCACCCCGGAAACAAAAATTGAAAATTTCCCTAATTGTTATTCAGCACTTCATCCTCATCATGATCGTTTAAAGAAAAGGCGTGAAGCAGCCAATGGAAAAATACCCTGGTTTTCATTAAATTGGCCAAGGCGTACAAAACTATTTGATAAGCCTAAAATTTTAATCCGTCAAACGTCTGATCGTATCCGTGCCGCGTTTGACTCCGAACAATGGTACTGCTTAAAAAGTGCAATTGTTGTTCAATTAAAGGGCGACAGCAAGATTGTGTATGAATACTTGCTTGCTTTATTAAATTCAAAACTTATGAATTATCTATATGATTATCAGGTCGGAGAACAAAGTCGTGTCTTTCCTGAAGTTAAGCCGGTTCAATTATTCAAACTCCCCATCCGCACCATCGATTTCTCCGATCCCACAGACGTCGCCCGCCACGATCAGATGGTAAGGCTGGTTGACAGAATGCTTGATCTCAATAAGCAACTTCAAGAATGTAATACACCCCATGAAAAGACATTCATCCAGAATCAGATAGATTACACTGACGGGCAGATAGATGATCTGGTCTATGAATTGTATGATCTCACAGAGGAGGAGATCAGAATTGTAAAGGACAGCATCAAATAAATATTTATTCTATGCATCGTTTCTTTTTCTCTTCGCGAACATAGTTAACGGCGATGTAACTGAGGAGGTTGCTTAAGGGGACACCAGTCTCCTTTGCCTCCTTTTCGAGGAACTCTCTGGCATCTTCTGGTAGCGTTACGGCTACTCTCTTTGCTTGTGTTGTCATAGTTACTAATGTAAATGTCATAGTATATATAAGCTACGAAATGCAGTATATAGTAACTTTTAAGTACTAATAGATACTATGAGTTACTATGCAAATCATGAACCCTAGAGAAGAGAGAGGTTGGGTGATAGCACATACCGAAGGGCAGCTTTTCAGGATGGACGATGATCATTATCGGGTAAGGTCGCAATCCTCTGACCAATACTATAGTGTCGATAATACCAGGATCGGATGGAAGTGTAGTTGCCCCGATCATAGGTTTAGAGGTGTTAAGTGCAAGCACATTTGGGCTATCCAGATCAGCCTGGGGATAAGGCAGCAGGTAGAGGCAAAGAGGGTACTCGGTCCTGTGATGATAACAGGATGTCCTTATTGTGGATCTGAGGATATCGTGAAGGCGGGTGTAAGGCATAATAAACGCGGCGAGGTTCAGAGGTTTGCATGTAAGGCCTGTAAGAAGGTATTCAGTAAAGATCTAGGGTTTAAAGGGATGAGACACGATCCACAGGCTATTACAACGGCCATGCAGCTTTATTTTAGTGGGGCTTCTTTAAGGAATACTCAGAGAACGTTGAAGTTGATAGGTACAAAGGTGTCTCACCAGACTATCTCAAACTGGATATCGAAGTATACGGGGATCATGAAGGCTTACGTCGACAATATCAAGCCTGATGTAAGTTCAACGTGGCGGGCTGATGAAGTTTACGTGAAGATAAAGGGTGATATGAAATACCTGTTTGCTCTGATGGACGACGAGACGAGATACTGGATAGCGCAAGAGGTGGCTGACAGCAAAGACCGACATGATGCAAAAAACCTATTCCAGAATGCAAAAGATATAGCTGGTAAAAGTCCTGAGACCCTGATAACTGATGGTTTGCCGTCTTACCATGATGCGTTTAACAAGGTGTTTTGGACGCGACAGAATCCAAGGTCTCAGCATTGTAACGCGATCAAGTTCAAGGGTCCAGCCAACAACAATAAGATGGAACGAATCAACGGTGAGATTCGAGATAGGGAAAAGACCATGAGAGGTCTAAAGATCAAAGAGACTCCCATCCTTCAGGGTATGCAGATATTCCATAACTACATAAGACCTCATGAGGGCTTAGACGGAAGGACACCGGCTGAAGCCTGTGGGATCGAAATACAAGGTGATAACAAGTGGATAACTCTAATCGAGAATGCAAGCGTGACGAGGGGTACTCGGTGAAAGATGATAACATTAGGAAGAACGGGTTTCTCCAGGAGGATGCACGCGAATCGTTCTTCCAACTCGAAAACTTAGTTTTTCACTTGGATGCAAAGGCATTTGGTATGGTGGCGATAAATGTTATTTTTATAACAATGTCGTCGTACTTGTTTGATCAAACACATGAATTGATGTGGAGAATAATATCTATTTCATTTATAATATCTATATTCTTCATGCTTATGTGTATTATGCCGAGGCGATATGATCGTAGGCATCCAACGGTGCCATTGAATGCTTCTGAAAATCAGTCATCCGAGTTTGTCGCAGCGCAGATGGCGGTTGATTATGCACATCTCATGGATAACGTATTAGATCATATATATGATGAGAAACTTCAGTTCTTCCTCATTGGTTCATTGATTGCATTTATCGGGTTCATTCTGGTGTTTATAACAATGCTCTCGGCTTAGGGTTCTTCATTGTCACCGCTGTTTAATTTCGTTCGGGTATTCTTGGGATCGGGTTTCACTTTTTTGCCATCCACAATTATGGTCGGAGACGACCGTATTTCCTCTGTAGTATCATCGCTCATTTGAGATCACATAAACTGATTTGGAATAAGTGGAGATAAATATATGGGTACATCTTAGCAGGATAACAAAAATATGTCTTGTGAAAAATGTTTATCACTATTTATAAATGCAGTTGTTACTTAATGTTATGTAGCTTAACTTGTATATGTGTCCAGGACTCACCTACCGATAACTTGACAGAACCTAATTTAGATACTTATTTATAGTGAATAGCTGTACAACAAGCTAATGTAGGCAAGGCTAAAGGAGGTTAAGGACATGTCTGAAATACCCCGGACAATACGATTTACAGTTGACGATAAATTAAATTATTTAGAATTTAATACAAAGCTGTCTAGAGACGAAATTAAAGCACAAAGAGAGGCCGCAGATAGAATTACCAGCAATGCAGACTTAAATGCTGCAAGAGAGCTGGCAGGGATTAAAGAAGAAAACCAAAAGCAGATTGGAGCGACGTTTGAAGCCGCGGAGAAAATTGCCTCAAGCATGGCGCAGAGCACTGATAGAAATAATCTAAATAGAGATAGAAACACACAGATGATTGTTGGCAAGCTTGATCAGATTTATACTGGAATAGAAGATTTGAAGTCATTATTTGATTGGAAATTATCGGAAATGATATGGATACTAGAACAGCAAGGTGAGCACTTCAAGCAAATTATCGAGATTCTTCAAAGACCACTTACGACTCAGGCAAGAGAGTTAAGAAATCGGGCTGAATATGCATATATTAACATGTTAATTCCTGAAGCGATTATGGATTTTGAAGAATCAATTAAGTTGAATCCTTATGATTTCGCATGCTATCTGAGTTTAGGGAATATATATCTATTTCATAAAAATGATGCACATAAAGCGTTAGAGTATTATGATTTGTCAGTTAGATATTCGATACCGCAATCAAAATATTATACAGCTTTTGCTTATATCCATGCAGGATTAGCGAATTATATTTTAGAGAATTATTTAGAGGCTTACAACGCAACTTCAAATGCAATTAAATCATATCCAAACTTTAGCCAAGCTTATTATCAGCATGCTCAATATTGCTCGAAGCTTGGCAGATATCCTGAAGCTATAAGTAATCTAAAAAATGCATTTAATTTTGATAGAGGATACTGCACAAAGGCCCTGTCAGAAGAAGATTTTGTACCAATGAGCAGCCAATTAAAAAATCTAGTAGAGATTGTCACTGAGGATATGAGTGATAAGGCTGCATCAGAGATTGAAAAAGCCAAAAAATTAATTGATACGTTTGAATCGATTGATAAGTCCTGCTCGGATGGCATATTAGATAGTGCCAGGGAAAAATTAAATGAAGGAATTAATCTTAAAAATGAGCGGAAATATTTTAGTTGTAGGGATGCCGTTTATAAAGCCATTGTCTCTCAAAAAATGACATTAGATTCTGTAAAGACCTTTCTATCGGATCGCGAATTAAAATTAAAAAATGATGAAGATAAGATCGGAGCTGAATTTATTAGATCGACAAAATTGATTAAATCATCAATTCGGGGGTCAGATAAAATATTCCCCGGCGATACGATACCAACAGTTTCACATTTTGTTGCGTATTATTTCGGGGCAACAGTTGCATTATTAGTTTTTCCAGTTATCATTTTACTTATAGATAGAGACGCTGGAATGCTTTTTATTTATTTCATAATTATTTCATATCTGTTTGCTGCAATACCGTTATCATTATCGGTTAGAAAAATTATGAAATACAGTTCAACGAACGCATACCTACAAGATCAATTGAATAATATAGGAAATGAAAGGGCCAAAATATCACAGACCAGGGAATTGGTCACATCTGAGATGCTAAGTGAGATGCTAATAAAAAATTTAGATAAAATAGATTTAGGGGTTTTGGAGTTCGAAAAGTATTTGCGCAAAAATTACGGCTAATGAATGAGAGGTACATATAAATCTTTAGGTACATGTTTTAGCTCCCCCTGAAGCCGCTCAATTTGAATGGAGAGAAGCGCTAGAGGACTATATGAGTGCGGCAAATGCGGGGTACAATGGAGCAAAAGATTTAGATGCAGATTCACTCGAAAAAGCGATATATATATGGGGATGGCTGACAAGCATCTAAAGAAAGCCACCGACGAAATTGACTGTGTAGTCCCGAATGTTTTGACTTTATATACCTCTTGAATGAGTCCGAATTTATTTGCCTGCATTTAATTCACTCTCCATTCTCTCGGTGGTGCTCTCTGATTCGGTTGATATTTCACTTGGAGTTATTAGAGTTTCTACCCAATAGTGTTTTTGTACCAGAGATTGACCAAAGGGAGCTACCAACAAATCCGAATCGGCATCTTTCTCTTTGGGAATATCAACCAAATCAAGGCGCACCAGCCCTCCATCTCTAACGCCAATATTCGAAATGAAGACCCGACTTATTAGATACCACGACAAAACTCCTCTGACTCCAGCACCTCAAGAAATGCCCGAACCGCTTCCCGATCCTTTTTATCGGACCGAACGAGAAATAGAATCTCGTCCTCGGCCACCTTCATCGCGGCGAGCCCCGCATCCTCCGCCGCCTCCCGGACGCCAAAGCCCAGGTCGGCGCGACCTGCCTTGACAGCGGCCGCGACGGCGGCGTGGGACCGGGCCTGGCCGATGAACTTCACCGACGTCTGGCCCGACTCCGAAAGGACCCGTCTCAAGATCCGGCTCATCTCCGAGTCCCTCGACCAGCCGACGACCTTCCGATCCTCGGCCCCGGCGAGGTCGAGGATCTCCGGATCTTTTGCCATCATCACCAGCTCCCGGCGATAGCCGCCGACGGGCTCGAGAGCGCCATCGTCCCAGACGGGTTCTGACCCCGCCGACCGCGAGACGACGGCGAGGTCCGCGACGCCGTCCACCGCCGAGATGGCGCCCCGCCTGCTCCCGGTGGAGACGACCCGCATATCGAAGGGCAGGGCAGCGGCGATGGATTCGAGCCGCGGACAGTCCTCCCCCTCGACGAGGAGGGCCGCCTCCGGCGCGTTCCCGAAGAGATGGACCTGTACCTCCTCGCCTCGGTCCAGGTGCTCGACCCTGGCGGGAATGTCGATGAAGCCGTCGGCCAAAGCGAGGGTGGTGATGGAGCCGCTCCCCTTGTCGACGGGGTACACCCAGCCTCCGACGACCCCAACCGTCAGCATCTGCCTTCTGCCCTCGGACCGGACCGGCTTTGCGAGCCGCCCCCCGGCCCGGGGAGCCAGGTGCTCGGTCCCCACCGCCCTCCTGATGAATGGCGCCGCCAGAAGGCCGAAGACCGTCAGGGCGCTGGTCGGGTATCCCGGAAGGCCGATGATGGGCTTATTCCCGACGGTCCCGAAGAGGGTGGGCTTTCCTGGCTTGAGGTTGATCCCGTGAAATACGATCTCGCCGAGATCCTCGATGACCCGATAGACCATGTCCCCGATCCCCGCCGAGGTGGACCCGCTGACGAGGACGAGATCGGACCCTTCGGCCATCGCCAGGAGCCCCTCGGCCATGGAGTCGGGGTCGTCGGGAAGGATACCCCGGATCTGAGGAGTCCCGCCGCACTCCTCGACGGCCGCGGCTATGGAGCGGGAGTTTATGTCGTAGATCTGGCCCGGCGAAAGCTCCGAGCCGGGAGGGACAAGCTCGTTTCCGGTGGAGGCGACGGCGACCCGGAGGGACCGGACCGACACATCCATTCTGCCAACCGCCGCCAGAAGGCCGACCTCCCGGGCCGAGAGCTTTCTTCCGGGAAGAAGGACCGTCTCGCCGAAGGCGACGTCCCCCCCGGCCCGATGGGTGTTCTCGCCGACGTGAACCGCCCGCCTTATGAGGAGGGTCGAGCCCGCGACCTCGGCGTGCTCGACCATGACCACGGCGTCCGCCCCCTCGGGCATCATCGAGCCGGTGGAGACCTCGGCCGCCTCCCCCTCGCCGACGACGACCTCGGGCCTCCTCCCCATGGGCACCCGGCCGACGAGGACGAAGGCGACGGCCCGGTCCTCCCTCGCGTCCAGGGTCTCGGCGGACCGCAGGGCGTAGCCGTCCATCGCCGCCCGGTCGAAGCCGGGAACGTCGATTTTGGAGACTACCCGCTCGGCCAGGATCCGCCCCGCCGCCCTCTCCAGGGGTACAGTCTCCTCCCCCGCCTTCGGCACGGCGGCGAGGACGATCTCTATCGCCTCGTCGAGGGAGAGGAGGGAATGAAACTCCTTCTGCATGGCCGTCGATCTTTTGGCAGCCGATATAAAATTTGGCCGGGATCTCAGATCCTGGCGGC
>Ga0334887_1004738_pt1 | contig 11977 bp, 14 predicted proteins | sample GraSluR1_MG_10_FD_207217 | JGI IMG/M metagenome (GOLD analysis project Ga0334887, IMG submission 207217) | Sludge microbial communities from methane-producing bioreactor in Wageningen University, Netherlands - Granular Sludge_18_07-R1 | ecosystem: Engineered > Bioreactor > Anaerobic >...
CATGCTGTTTTTGACGAAATTGGCTATTGGGAAATATATTTTGCAGATACAGAAGAAACAAAAGGTTGGCATCCTGACTATGATACGTATAGTTATCGGGAGCACATTGAATTTTCAGAAAGAAGCAGGCGTATTGCTTTAAAAGGATGGTTGTTTCAGTATGATGAAAATGACATTCTATTACAGTGGGCGTTCGCTGGTTTGTAGATAGCCATCAGAATGAAGAAGTATGGAAAACAAACAGGGCAGCCGATTGGCTGTCCTGTGCTGGTTTAATACAAAAAATCTAGAATAATCCCCAGTCGGCGGCGATGCCATCCTCCAGCATGTTTTTGTCCCAGGGTTCCATGCCTAATTCGACGATAACGGGGCGCTTGATGGCAGCTTCTGCGGTTTCGGTGACTTCATTAATCATCGCCGGGCCATACGGGCAAAACGGGGTGGTGAGGATCATTCTTACGTTGATCTCCTCGCCGTCCTCATTTGCGTCCCGGATTAATCCAAGGGCAATCACGTCCAGGCCCAATTCAGGGTCGATGACCTGGCGAAGAGATTTTCTCAGTAAATTTGCAAGTTCAGGATTGGTATTTTCCAACTGCCATTGTGTATTATTATTTTCTTTTTCCATTAATACTGTACCTCTAAATGATTATAAAGTTGCGTCTGCCACGAAAATTTTGTAGGTTCTGTAAGACCTCTCATCTTTTACACGGATGATCCTGTCTTCCGGGACGCCGAGAACAGAAGAGATAAGAATGGTGTCGATCTTGCAGATTTCCGGATGAAATTGGCTGATCTGCTGGAAGGGGCAGGTCATTTCGCGGATGAAGATGGCATCGTCTTTCTTTTCCCAGTCGACAAGGAAGCCTTGTTCAACCAACAATTCTGTCATAATGGGCATGCGCTCCATTAACGGTAATCCAGCTGCTTTTGCCACGTGTTCCTGTGAAAGCTTGATGGCAATTTTTTCAAACAAATCCTGCATTTGTTTATCCGTCAGAATATGTTTCAATTCATCAATCAGCAGATTGGTCAGACGTAGATAGCAGGTGGGGAAGGTTTCCATGCCTTTTTCGGTAAGGTAATACACCAGACGAGGACGGCCAACACCGTGGCGCTCTTCATCTGCTTCAATGATTCCTTCCGATTGCAGATTGGTGAGATGATGGCGCACGGAGATGGCATTAATCCCAATTGCATCCGCGAGGTTGTTAATGCTGGAGCGGGGGAATTTCAGGAGGTGTTCGACAATTCTGTCTTTTGTGCTTTTCATTTTTTCACCGTTTTTCATTTGCAATAAAATAATACTAATTTTATAGTAATTCTAGTATATCATAAGGAGAATAACCCTGTCAATATATTATATTTTTATATAAAATATTGACTTAGCGCAGTGATATGGTATAATTCGGATAAATTATAGCTTATTTGTACAGTATCGGGCGGGTGCCTTGTGCTGTTTCCAAACCCTATTTTGTACACCATTTTGGGTGTGCCGTTTCAGGAGAAAAGTTGATGACGGAATTGATTATTCGCGATCTGCATGTCAATATTGAAGGAAAAGAGATTTTGAAGGGATTGAATCTGACCGTTGCTCAGGGCGAGATGCATGCCATTATGGGGCCGAACGGCACGGGGAAATCTACCCTGGCGAATGTGGTCATGGGAAATCCCGCTTATGAGGTAACGAAGGGTGAAATCATCTTTCAGGGTGAGGACATGCTTGCATTGGGGCCGGACGAACGCTCGCGGATGGGGTTATTTCTGGCATTTCAGTACCCGGTTTCCATTCCTGGGGTGACGGTTGCTAATTTCTTGCGGGTGGCATTAAATGCCCGACGCAAGCAGGCCGATCCGGAGGACAAGGGAATTCCGATTCCTGAATTCCGCAAGCTGCTGGTAGAAAAAATGGATTTGCTGCAAATTGATCATCAATTTGCCGGGCGTTATTTGAACGAAGGTTTCTCAGGCGGCGAGAAAAAGCGCGCGGAAGTACTGCAAATGGCGGTATTGAATCCGAAGATTGTTATTCTGGATGAAACTGATTCCGGGCTGGATATTGATGCTTTGAAGATTGTCTCGGCCGGGGTGAACACCCTGCGCGGGCCAGAGCTGGGCGGGCTGATTATCACCCATTATCAGCGCATTCTCAATTATATTCAGCCTGATTTTGTGCATGTGATGGTGGATGGACAGGTAGTGGAGTCGGGCGGGCCGGAATTGGCTTTGTACCTTGAAGAAAATGGATATGAGAAATACGAGGGTGCAGCTGCATTCTCATAAGATGGGCAGTTAGTTGATGTAAGTGGAGTAACGAAATGCAAAAAACAAACGAATCACAATTGGTGGCCTTGATCGGTGAGAGCGATGACCAGTACGGGTTTAGCGATCCTGAGAGTTATGTTCTTAAAAGCAAGGAAGGGCTGGACCGTTCGGTAGTGGAGCAAATCTCACATTCAAAAGGCGAGCCGCAGTGGATGCTGGATTTTCGGCTGCGTGCTTTGGATCATTTTGAAAAACGCCCGATGCCCAACTGGGGACCGGATATTACCGGTCTTGATCTGGACAAGATCTTTTATTATGTGAAGCCCACCGAACTTTCGAGTGGATCGTGGGATGATGTGCCGGATAATATCAAGAAGACATTTGACCGGCTGGGCATTCCGGAGGCAGAACAGAAATTCCTGGCGGGTGTCGGGGCACAGTATGAGTCCGAGATGGTCTATCACCAGGTGCAGGAGCATCTGGAAAAGCAGGGCGTGATCTTCCTGAGTATTGAAGACGGCTTGCGTCAGCACCCTGACCTTTTCCGGGAATATTTCTCGACCGTTATACCGATTGAAGATAACAAATTCGCGGCATTGAACAGCGCAGTCTGGTCGGGCGGCTCGTTTGTGTATGTGCCGCCGGGGGTGAAGGTGGATATGCCTTTGCAGGCCTATTTCCGGCTGAACACAGCACGGATCGGGCAGTTTGAGCGCAGTTTGATCATCGCTGACGAGGGTGCGCAACTGCATTATGTGGAAGGCTGTACGGCGCCGCAGTATACGACGGCGTCCCTGCACAGCGGCGTGATCGAGATCATCGTTAAGAAGGGCGCGCGGATGCGCTATACGACCATTCAGAACTGGTCGAAAAATGTATACAATCTGGTTACGCAGCGTGCTGTGGTGAATGAAAATGCGACGATGGAGTGGGTGGATGCCAATATGGGTTCTCATGTGACGATGAAATACCCGTCCTGCTATCTGGTGGGCGAAGGTGCTCATGGTGAAAACCTGTCGATGGCTTTTGCGGCAGAAGGACAGGTTCAGGATGTGGGCGCGAAGATGCTGCATTTTGCGCCCAATACGAGCAGCAAAATCACATCCAAGTCGATCAGCAAGAGCGGCGGGCGATCCTCTTACCGCGGCCTGGTGAAGGTCAATGAGGGTGCGGTGAATGTGCGTTCAAATGTGGTGTGTGATGCATTGCTGCTGGATGCCGCCTCCCAATCAGATACCTATCCGTATATTGAGGTGGATGAAAAGGATGTCTCCCTGGGGCATGAAGCCTCCGTTTCGCGGGTGGGGGAAGAGCAGTTGTTTTACCTGATGAGCCGCGGATTGAGTGAAGAAGAAGCCAATACGATGGTCGTCTCCGGATTTATTGAGCCGCTGGTGAAAGAACTGCCGATGGAATATGCGGTTGAAATGAACCGCCTGATCCAGCTTCAGATGGAAGGCTCAATTGGATAACCTGACATCGTTGGGGTAACAAGGAAACAATGACATGATAATTTCTACACCCGTGGTAACACGTGTTCGTAAACAAAAAACGGACAAGAAAAAAGAGTTTGGATTCATTCCAGCCTATCAACCTGATGATACGAGTGACAGTTGGGCCGGGAAGTTTCGTGAGCAGGCGCGTGAGCGGTATGCGGAGCAAAAATTTCCCACTATCCGTGATGAAGCCTGGCGGCGTACAAGTATTTCCCGACTGGATTTTGATTCCTTTCGTCTGGTTGAATCAGGCGCCAAACAGGGCGACGTTGATGTGCCGGAAAACCTGCTGGAACCGATCGCTGACGGGGCGCATGGCGGTGAGATCGTCTTGCTGCCTGGCGAGGCGCGCGTTCAATTATCAGCGGCCTTACAGGAAAAGGGGATTATTTTCACTGATTTGAAGACAGCCGAAAAGGAACACCCGGCACTGCTTAAAAAGATGATGGGAAAAGTGGTTTCTCCGGAAGATGGGAAGTTTGCTGCCTTGGCAGAAGGCTATGCCCAGACCGGGATTGTGTTATATGTGCCGAAGGGCGTCCAGATTGAGGAGCCGCTGCATAGTTTGTTCTGGGGGCCGGGCAGCAAGCTGGCCTATGTTTCTCATCTGATCATCTATCTTGAAGAAGGCGCGTCGGTGACGTATGTGCATGAAGCGGCTTCACCAGAGGAAACCAATGGACAAACGCTGCACGCCGGTGCGGTGGAGATAACTGTTGGCAAGGCGGCTTCGCTGCGGTTTGTGGAATTGCAGTCGTGGGGCCGGCATGTGTGGAATTTCAGCCATGAGCGTGTGAAAGTGGAGCGCGATGGGCGGATAGACTGGATATTCGGCTCTTTGGGCAGCCACCTGACCAAAAATTTCCTGGATCTTGATCTGGCTGGACAAGGCAGTGAAGGCCGGATGAGCGGGTTCTATTTCACCGATGATTCCCAACACCTGGATCATGACACCCAGCAAAATCACCTGGCGCCAAACACGACCAGCGATCTGTTGTTCAAGGGCGCATTGATGGGAAAATCACGTTCGGTGTGGCAGGGGATGATTTATGTTGCCCCCGGTGCTGACAAGACGGACGGTTACCAATCCAACCGGAATCTGATTCTGAATTCGGACAGCCGGGCGGATTCAATCCCCGGACTGGAAATTAAGGCAGATGATGTGCGCTGCACGCATGGCGCTACGGTGGGGAAAATTGACCCGGAGCAGGTGTTTTATCTGCTCAGCCGCGGCATTCCGCAGGAAGAGGCAGAGAAGTTGATTGTGGAGGGATTTTTTGACCCAATCATGCAGCGTATCCCGTTTGAGGGGGTGCGCAGCCGTTTTCAGGATGCGATCCATACCAAGATGATGGGATTGACTTTGTAAGTTGTAGAGGCAGGGGTTGTCGTGATAGAATTATAGGGGGAAAAATTTCTTTAAATTGGAGAAGATACTATGGCGTCAATTCCGTTTATGAAGGTGCCGGAAGAAGAAGTACAGTATGAAGTGGGTAATTCTGCAGAAGTATTTTGTGACCATGATGACAAGAATGGAGACCGTATACGCGGTTGGCTGAAAGGGGTGATCGTACAGGTTGATGCGAAAATGGTGGCCGTCCAATTTCAGACGAATGTGTATTTGACAGATGGCTGGATGGTGCCAGATCATATCCTGTGGTTTCCAGTCAATTCGAGCAATATTCGTCCGGTTGGACGACGAAGATCACGTTCATAGCCAGCGCGTATCTCTTAAAGACGATGAAAGATTGCAAGCAAATTATTGGTGAGATGGATACTATAAAAGAGACATTTCCTGCGCTGGGGAGGCAAACTACCTCTGGAGCGGATCTTGTCTATCTGGATTCAGCGGCTACGTCCCAAAAACCGGAATGCGTATTGCAGGCGATGGATGACTATTATCGCCGGTCCAATGCGAATATTCACCGGGGCATTCATACGCTGGCGGAGGAAGCAACCGCGGCTTATGAAGGTGCGCGCCAACGCATCGCAACATTTATTGGTGCGGCGAGCTATAAGGAGGTCATCTTTACCCGCAATGCAACCGAATCGATCAATTTAGTGGCCTACGCGTGGGGACGAAAAAACCTGAAAGCGGGCGATGTAGTCCTCTTGACAGAGATGGAACATCACGCCAATCTGGTTCCCTGGCAGATGCTCGCCGAAGAACGGGGCATCCGGCTGGCGTTTATTTCGGTGACAGAAGAGGGATTGCTGGAACTGGATCAGTATGAAGAAATGCTGCAGCTGGAACCCAAGCTGGTTTCGTTCATTCACATGTCGAATGTGTTAGGGACGATCAATCCGGCTAAAGAGATGATTCGCAAGGCGAAGGCTGCCGGCGCGGTCACGCTGCTGGACGGGGCACAGTCGGTGCCGCATTTTGCGGTGGATGTGCAGGATCTGGATGTCGACTTCTTTGCTTTTTCGGGACACAAAATGTGCGGTCCCACTGGCGTGGGGGTATTATACGGGCGCGAGGCGCTGCTGCAAGCGATGCCGCCATTTTTGGGCGGCGGCGATATGATCCGTAAAGTACATTTGCGATCTTTTACGCCGAATGAATTGCCCTACAAATTTGAAGCAGGTACCAGCGCGATTGCCGAGGCGATTGGGCTGGGGGCGGCGGTGGATTTTCTGGAGAAGATCGGCATGAGCCACGTCACTGCGCATGAGCGCGAGCTTACCCGGTATGCGATGCAGGTGATGGGAGATATTCCCTGGATCCATATTCTTGGGCCAGGTGCAGAGCAGCGCGGCGGGGTGATTTCTTTTACCCTGGATGGGGTGCATCCACACGATATTGCCCAACTGCTGGATTGGGACGGGATTGCGGTGCGGGCGGGGCATCATTGTGCGATGCCGCTGCATGAGAAATTCAATATCTCTGCAACAACCCGGGCAAGTTTTTATATCTATAATGATCTCAGTGATGTGGATGCTTTGGTGGCCTCACTGCGCAGGGTAAAAGAAAAATTAGGATAGGAATTTCATGGACGATCTGTATCGGGAACTAATCATTGAACGCAATCGCTCTCCCCATTATCGCGGTGAGCTGGATCCTAATGATTACACATTCCAGGATGAAAATCCGCTGTGCGGAGACAATATTCGCATTGATGTGCGTACGGATGATGCGGGGATCATCACGGAGGCCGCGTTCAGCGGACATGGCTGCGCCATTTCGCAGGCTTCCTCTGATCTGCTGATTGAATTTGTGATTGGTAAATCGGTTGAAGATGTGAAAAGATTGACCAAAGAGGATGTTTTGAATTTGCTTGGTATTCAACTGGGGCCGGTACGTTTAAAATGTGCTTTGCTGCCTTTGAAGGTGATCAAGGCGGGCGTATATGGCCTGACCGAAGCAACGGATGATCTGGTGGAAGGAGCGTGAGGATGAGTCAGGAAAAATTTGATGCGGCGAAGTATGAATTTGTTCAGATTACCAGTGTGAATGAAATGGAAGACGGCGACCGGTTATTTATTGAACTGGGAGAGCAGACGCTTATCTTGCTGGCGGTTGACGGGGGATATTATGCTGTACGGGATGTGTGTACGCATGATGATGGTCCGCTGGGTGACGGCGAACTGGAAGGCTGGCAATTGGTGTGCCCGCGCCATGGGGCACGCTTTGACATTCGCACAGGGGAGGCGCTGACCCTGCCGGCAGTGGTAGATGTGCCGGTGTTTCCGGTGCGCGTGGTGGGCGGGATGATTGAGGTAGGAATTCCGAGAGATAACGCATAATTGTGGGATATAAAACTTAAATAAGTTTGAACAACGTGATTTGTTCATCCTGACTGCATATTAAAAAATGAAACGACTCAATAAAACAAAGAGGCTGTCTGTTTTTGGGACAACCTCTTTGTTATTTCCAACGGATACTTGTTTAGGACATCAAGACTGTATGTGCGCCGCGCAATAAGCCGGTAAGCTTCCAAGGGATTAACGGCCTGTTTCCCTGGCTGTCTGCGCAATTTGCACTGCTTCTCTCACCATCTGGTTGGTAAATCCCCATTCGTTGTCATACCAACTGAGGATCTTGACCAGATCACCGTCCACGACCCGGGTCATCTTCAAGTGAATGATTGAGGCGCGCGGGTCTTTGATGATATCTGCGGAGACCAGAGGCTCTTCAGTTACGCCGACGATATTCCGATAGCGGTCACTGGCGGCTTCTTCGATAAAGATTTGATTGACTTCTTCAGCAGAGGTTTGCCGCTCGGCGACCAGGACAATATCAGCCAATGAACCCACTGTGACTGGGCCGCGCACAGCGATTCCATCAAACCGATCTTTATACTGTGGCAGGGCTTTGGTGGTAGCAACAGCTGCGCCGGTGGAGGTGGGCACAAAATTGGCGGCACCAGCCCGGCCTCGTTCGAGACGTTTATTCGGGCTGTCTACGATCGCCTGTGAGGCGGTATAGGCATGCACTGTCGTCATGATGGCTTTCTTGACCCCAATCCGGCGGCCGATGATCTCGATTACGGGGGTGATGCAGTTGGTGGTACAGCTTGCGCAGGCAATGATGCGTGTGCCCTCCTCTGCCGTATTGACTCCATGTACCACTGTGACGACATCTTCACCGGTTGCTGGTGCGGATAGAATGACGTATTTGGCTCCGGCCTGGATGTGTTTCTCCAGATCTTCCCTTTTTTTGAATACACCCGTGCACTCCAGCACGATGTCTACTCCCAGGTTGGTCCAGGGGAGGCGGGTTGGATCTTTTTCACGATAGTATGGGTAAGATTGTCCAGAGATGACCAGGTTCTTGTGATCATGCTCAACGGTCTTTTCATACCTGCCGTAAGCTGTGTCGTACTTCAGCAGGTACACAACATTTTCAATTGGAACAATATCGTTGACGGCGACCAATTCCAATTGGGGTGTTTCTAAAACGATTTTTAAGGCAGCCCGGCCAATTCGTCCTAAACCATTGATCGCTATTTTGGTCATTTGAACCTCCTTTTTTCAGCATCAAAAATTGACAGGTTTCTCTCAGGAATAATCAGAAAGTTATTCCGGTTTCTGCAAAACGCTCTCTTATTCGTGTTTTAAAACCTGTTCAAATAAGGAGCGGGTAGCTTCATAGCAGTCCTCACCGCAACACGGCAGCTTTCCAACCGACAAGATCTTTCCATCCTTCATCCTGGGATAAGCGATGGGGTGGCGCAATTTCTTTCCGTCGGCCAGCATGACTGTTGGGGTGCCATGAACCTGATAAACTTCTTTGCCCAGCCGCCCTTCTTCAAGAACGGCTATCCGGGGTTGATTACTTTTGAATAACTGGCTAAAATGTTCCATATCCAGCCCCGCTTCGCGGGCCAGTTCCAGGATTACCTCAGGGCATCCAATATTGCGACCTTCACCGAAAAAAGCGCTGCGAAGTCGGAGGTCAAAATCCAGACCAATCCTCCCGCCTTGCTGGAAAGCGCACCATGCCCCTTCAAAAGCGGGCAGGGTAGTGGCAGGCCAATCGTCTTTAAACGGTTTGAAGACAGCTTCAGGTTCCTGCAAGGCTGCCAACCAGATTTCCGATTCCAGTTCCTGCCGGTTGGGCGGACCTCCGCCATAGATCTCTAAAGGGAAGGCCCTCGTTCGCAAGCTTACCCGTCCTTGATATTCGGGCATTATTTTATGCAGGCGCACGGCCGCAAGGTAACACCACGGTCAATAATACTCAGCCCATTCCCACAATTCGGGAATATTTTTTTCAACCATTCTATGCACTCACTTTCATTTCTTGCAATTTGCCGATAGCAAGCACTTGGAGTTCCAGAGACGAAATATCCGCACAATGAGCCAACGGGGTGAGCCAGCCTGGATTAAGCGGCCCACCCCCTTGATGTTTCCACTAAATGGGCATTTAGGTTAAGCTAATCTGGCTGTCAGTTTCATATCTACAGCCGAAAGAGCCTGCGAAACCGGACAGCCTGTTTTTGCTTGTTCGGCGAACTCTTTGAAAGTTTTTTCATCGATCCCTGGCACCTCTCCGACTGTGGAAAGTTCGATGAGGGTAATTTTGGGGCCTTCGCCAAGATGAACTTTGGCAGTTGTGTCGATCTGGGTGGGGGTATGATCTGCTTTCGACAAGATCAATGCGAGATACATGGAAAAACACCCCGCATGAGCCGCAGCGATTAACTCTTCCGGGTTGGTTCCAGCGCCATCTTCGAAACGAGATGCATAACTGTAAGCGCCTTCATATTCACCGGATCCCAGGCGTAGGCCGCCTTTTCCTTCTGGCAAGTTGCCTTTCCAGGTTGCAGATGATTTGCGAATAGTCATTTTGTACACTCCTTTTAGAAATTTTAGATTAAGATATGGGTTGTCAATACTGGCGCCAGATAAAATGCCTGATTTCTCCTTATTCTCACGCCAGGTGCGTCCTGTAAAAAGTCAACAGAAGCTGCTTCATCCAGAGCGCGGATACATGCTATAGTTTACCAATCAGATCGGCAGATTTAAACGGGCCTGGTTTGGCAAGCAGGGCGCGTGCAGCGGGTATCTTCTTCCATACGTTCCATAATAAAACGCCGCGCACCCGGCCATCTTGTAAATAATAAACTACGCCTTTTTTGAATGGTTCTTTCCAGTCGATTACCGTTTCCAGCTTGCTGTTCAATTCTCCAACAGCTTCATATCCCAGTTCAAACAAGTCTGAGTAGAACATGGGCACATGCGTATAGGCTTCGTTTGCGCCTGCCATATTTCGTCCGGCCAGTTTCCCCATGTGAAGCGCATTGTCTTCGTGTTCAACGCGCACACGTTTGCCAAGTGCGGCATGATAGAAGTTTGCCACATCACCAGCTGCATAAATATCTGGTGCTGAGGTGCGTAAATGATCATCAACGGTAATCCCGTTTTCTGTCTTCAAACCGGCCTGCCGGGCAAGTTCAACATTCGGATGAATTCCAATTCCGGCTACAACACCATCTACTTCAAAAATGCGCCCTGTGGGGGTGCGAACCGAGATGCGATCACCCGTTTGCTCTATGCTGTCTACGGTTTCTCCCGCTACCACCCTTACGCCTTGCTGTTGATAGTAGTCATTGATAAAATGAGCCAGATCAGCAGGATATACTCTGGCGCCAATCGCATCTTCGGGAAAGACCATGATGACTTTCTTGCCGACCATTGTCAATGCCGCGGCAATCTCGGAGCCGATAAAGCCGCCGCCAATCACCAGAAACGATTCCTTGTGCTCACTGAGCACTCGCAGACGTTGATAGTCCTGAAAGTCTCGGTAATAAATGATGTTTTCCTTTCCAAAGGGCAGTTGATTGGGGGAGCCTCCCGTAGCGATCAGGAGTTTATCGTAGGTATATTTATTTTCCTGATCATCATGGATTGATTTACCCTGGGGATTGAGTTGGACTATTTTGCGCCCCAAGTATAATTCAGCACCTAAATCCTGCGTGTTGCGCCAGATCTTCTCAACCGGACGACCTTTCCATAGACTCTTGGAGAGATTGGGCCGTGCGTAGGGCGGGTCTGGCTCAAAACTCACCATGCCAATTGCGCTTTCTGCGTCCAACTCGCGAATACCGCGGACTGCTGCATCCCCCGTCAGCCCGCCGCCGATAATCAGATAAGGGTAATGTTTCATGGTTACCTCCTCATTTCAACAGTTTGTTCCAATACTGAAACCACTCCTCAGGCATTAGCTCAAAATGGCTTCAAAGAGCGTTTCTGCCAGACACCCTTTGAGCAGAAAAGTGTCCACCCCAGCCTCAAGGGCTGCCTGGCGGATGTCTGGAAACATGGTGAGTGTTACGATTTTCACATGAGGCCATTTGCGTTTTATGGTACGAGCAGCTTCCAGTCCATCGCTGCCTGGTATAGAATCACCCATGATGACAACCTCCGGTTGGAGGCTCTCCACCAGACGCACCGCTTCAGAGCAGTGGCGTGCTTCCCCAATCACTTTAATGATTGGCGAGAGGTCATCCTCCCAGGAAATTTCACGAGTAAAGAGCAGCGCCTTGAGCGCTTGCCGAACTCTGGCTTCGTCGCCACAAATCAGAACTGTTTTAATGTGCCCTTCATTCATTGAGTTTTGTTCCAAGGATTGTTCACCTCTGGATTCGAAATTGGGAAAGCATCTATCTTAAATAGAGCATACCTTAAGCTGGCTGCCTTGTCATCCGAGAAATGTGGATTTTATATCCGTATTTTTGGGGATATTCGCTATTTTTCTTGTATTAAAGAGA
>Ga0334887_1004741_pt1 | contig 11972 bp, 10 predicted proteins | sample GraSluR1_MG_10_FD_207217 | JGI IMG/M metagenome (GOLD analysis project Ga0334887, IMG submission 207217) | Sludge microbial communities from methane-producing bioreactor in Wageningen University, Netherlands - Granular Sludge_18_07-R1 | ecosystem: Engineered > Bioreactor > Anaerobic >...
AAGATTTCCTGGAGTGTTACCAGAGTCTAGCGATGGTATTGTTATTCAAGAGATCTACCAAGCATTTGTTCAAGGGGCAGAAAATGGTTTAATTTTTAAAATATCAAGTCCCGGATATCGTGACAATATCGTTGTTTTAATTGCTTTCTCTTCTTTGAATAATCAGGTAGTTGGCATTCAAATCTTAGAACAAAACGAAACCCCTTCATTAGGGGATCTTATTACCCAACCAAATTTCTTAGTTCAATTTTTAAAAAAATCAATTAATGCTCAATTTGAATTAGGAGACGACATCGAAGCCATTAGCGGTGCAACGGTTTCTTCGGCTGCGGTTGCAAAAGCATGCCAAGAAGCTGCAAGTTTTTTATTGAACAAAAAAGGTGAAACGGATAATAATTAGAGAATTTCAATTAATTTATTCAGGAATTTTTATTGTTAGACAAATGAAATTTAGACACTTTTATTAATCGATAGTAAAAAAAGAAAGGAGTAATTGAGTGAAAAATAATGAGATTAAAGAGATTCTTTGTTTTGGTGATTCTTTAACTTGGGGTTGGAATCCGTTTGATAGGGGAAGATATCCTTTTGAGAAAAGATGGACCGGAGTTTTACAAAAAGAACTGGGTAAAGATTATCGAATAATCGAAGAAGGACTAAATGGAAGAACCACCATATGGGATGACCCGATTGAAGGGGAAAAGAACGGTAAAAAATACCTCATTCCCTGCCTGGAATCACACATGCCTTTAGATCTTGTTATTATCATGTTGGGGACCAATGACCTCAAACTGAGATTTAACAAATCAGCTTTTGATATTGCTGCAGCCGCAGATTCATTAATACAATTAGTTCAAAAAAGCCAAGCCGGTCGTGATTCTCAATCTCCTAAATCTTTGCTGGTTTCTCCGCCACCATTAGGAAAATTGACCGATTGGGAAGAAATGATGGAGGGTGGATATGAAAAATCAAAAAAGTTAGCCGGTTATTATGAGATGTTTGCAAGAGATCACCAATACTTTTTTTTCAACGCAGGAGAAATTGTAAAAACCAGTGATTTGGACGGTCTCCATTGGGAAGAAGGAGAAAATTTAAAATTTGGGAAAGCAATTGCTGCCAAAGTGAAACAAATTATTAATATTTAACTCCTTGAATTATAGCCTAAAAGTAAAAAATATGTTAAATATTGTTCTTGGTGTTGCTTAATGAATATACGTAAAAAAATTATTATAGTAGTTACGTTAGTTATGATTGGTTTAGTTGGAACATTATTGGTTTTTGCTCGAATGGTTATTCTTAAAAATTCTATTATTCTTGAGCAAAAAGATATTATGGTGAATTTGGACCAAGCAGTTGACTCTGTAATAGCCGAGGTACAAAACCTTGATGTAATGACGGCCGATTGGAGTTATTGGGATGATACCTATCAGTTTTTAACTGATAAAAACCAATTTTATCTAATTAATAATTTAAATGATGCTACTTTCAATAATCTCAGGTTGAATTATGCCCTTTTTATAAAAAATTCCGATGAAATAATTTATAGCAAGAGCTTTGATTATCGCGAGATGCGACCGTTACCCGACAATCAGGAGTTTATAAAAGAGGTTGTTACTCTCATTTCTAGTACACAGTGGCCTGAATTAAATATAAGTATATCGGGAATATTATCTCTTTCCGATGGTCCTCTTCTGGTTTCAATCCGACCGGTATTAACTAGCCTTAATAAAGGTCCTTCGCCTGGTTTTCTTGTTTTTGGCCGATGGCTGGATTTGAAAGAAGTCGAACGTTTAACAGAAATTAACCACCTCAAACTTTCACTTTATCTTATCGATACCCAAGATCTTCCTCGAGATGTTGAACAAGTTAAAGCACAAATGCTTGTAAATCCTACCTATCTTTTCCAACCTCAAGAAAAAAACATTATTGGATTTGGCTTAATGAATGATATTTATGAAAAACCGGCTCTTATTGTGAGAGTAGAAAAGCCCCGAGTAATTTATACGCAAGGAGTTTTTACTCTCAGTTACTTGATGGTTGCACTTATTATAGTGGGAGTTATTTCACTGATTGTTATTTTCTTTTTATTGAGAAAAATTGTTATTTCTCCTCTTGGACAACTTAACCAGGTTGTTCAAAAAATTCGCACGAGTCAAGACTTGACTCTCCGAGTTCCTCACCAGGGTGAAGATGAGTTAAGTAAATTAAGCCAAGAAATAAACCAGATGTTAGATGAGATCCATCAATATCAGAAGAAATTACAAAATAATGAATTAAGATTGAGAACCTTGTTTGAAAACACCATGAATCCAATTTTTATCATCAATTTGCACGGAGAATTCGTTGAGCTCAATCAAGCTGCTTTGCATTTTTTTGAATGTAATCAAGATCAAATATTAAACCATAAGATTCAGGAATTCCTTTCGGAAGAAAGTGATAGTTTTTTCGAGAACCTCCAATCTTGCAATAAACGCGAATCAGTTGAGAGAGAATTTACCATCCATAGCCTGAGTAAAACATTACTTTTAAATCTTCTCCCTCTTAATATCGACGATACTATTTTTTTGTACTGTATTGGACAAGATATTACAGCTCGTATCCTTCATGAAAAACTTCTTTTTTCTGAAAAAGAATACTTGTCAGTCACCTTAAAAAGTATTGGGGATGGAGTAATCGTAACTGATCAAGAAGGAAAAATAACTTTAATGAATTCGGTTGCTGAAAAACTTACTGGTTGGAATAACAATGAAGCACGTGGACAGCTAATTGACCAGGTTTTCCATATCATAGATGAATTGACTGGAAAAGAATATAAAAATCCCTTTCAACGAGTTCTTGAAAATGGAGAGAAAATTGAATTAGAGAATAACACCATTTTAATCTCTCGGTCTGGAAATCAATATTTTATCGCTGACAGCGCTTCGCCCATTCGGGATATAGGTAATAAAATTATAGGATTTGTTTTAGTATTTCGAGATGTTTCAGAAAAAAGAAAAGCGATTGAGCATATTAAGTTTTTAAGCTTTCATGACAAATTAACCGGGCTTTATAATCGTGCCTTTTTTGATGAAGAAAGTAAAAGACTTGATACTGATAGACAATTTCCTCTTAGCATTATACTGGGAGATGTAGATAACTTGAAATTTTTAAATGATACTTTTGGGCATGAAACCGGGGATATTCTTCTTAAGAGAATAGCTAAAATTTTAAAAAGCGTATGCCGAAAGGAAGATATTATTTCTCGGTGGGGTGGAGACGAGTTCATTCTCCTTCTTCCCCAAACGCCTCAAGAAAAAGCTTTAGAAGTATGTGAAAGGATAAATAAGTTATGTCAGGAGAGCCAGGAAGAATTGTTACCACTCAGCATCGCTTTGGGAGCAGCTACTAAAAAGACAAAAGATGAAAAATTCCAAGATATACTTCGGGAAGCTGAAGACCAGATGTATCGGAATAAGATCCTAAAATGTAAAAGCCATGGGAACGAAATTGTTCCTTTTTTAAGAAAGCTGTTGATGACAATTGAAGGTGAAAACGAAGACCATTTCCAACGTGTTTGTAGACTTGTCATCGCGATTGGTAATTCATTAAATTTGCCTGATAGACTATTTTATGAATTAAGACTTTTATCAACATTCCATGATATTGGGAAGGTGGCCTTGCCAAAGCAAATCCTTGAGAAAACCGGAGAACTTTTGCCTGATGAAAAGTTTATCCTAAAAAGACATCCAGAAATTGGATATCGAATAGCAAAATCTTCTCAGGATCTTTTACCAATTGCCAGTGCTATTTTGTCATTTCATGAGTGGTGGGATGGTTCTGGGTATCCTCTTGGTATAAGAGGAAATGATATTCCTATAGCTTCAAGAATTGTTTCTGTTGTTGATCAATTTGATCATTTAACTCAAGATCTCTCTCATCGCAAGGCAATAACCAAACAGGAGGCATTAGAAAAAATTAAACACAATGCTGGGAAAAGATTTGACCCCAACATTGTTGAAGTATTTACACAAATAATTATTGAAAATGGAACTGTTATTCAATAAAAAAATTTCTGCAAGCCAGGTCACAAGTGAATTATACGATGAGAAGCGTATAAAGCTAAGCAAAAAAAACAGCCAAACTCATCTATTCCCATTTGAGGTTCCAAAGAACTTATCTTTTCATTTTATTTATTTTTCATTTTTATTGGTTTGTATTTCAATAAACCAATCGATTAACCACCGGGAGATGCTCATTTTACTTGGTATTTGTGGAAGATTTTCAATTGTAAACCAATCGGCGTCTTCGATTTCTCGATGATCAATGGTGATTTGACCACTTAGATACTCGGCTGTAAAAGCTATCATAAGAGACTGAGGGAATGGCCAATGCTGACTTCCAAAATAATGGATATTATGAACTTCGATCCCGACTTCTTCGCGTATCTCTCTTGATACTGCTTGCTCTAAAGTTTCTCCAGGTTCGACAAACCCAGCAATAACGCTATACATGCCTGTTTTAAAACGGGGAGATCGAGCTAATAAAATCTCATCACCCTTTTCAATTAAAATAATAACGGCAGGAGCCAGTTGGGGGTAATTAATTAAGCCGCATTGAGGACATTCTTTGGCCCGTTCATCAGTTTTAAGTATGGTAGCATGACCACAACGCCCACAAAACTGTGTAGTTGAATCCCAATAAAGTAAGTGAATTGCACGCCCAGCAAGGGCTAATAAGTCATCACTGATCAAACCAAAAAGTTGACGCAGTCCTAAAGATTGATACCCGGATGGAATAGATGTTTTAGGATTCAGCTCTGCTCCAAAGCAATGGATCGAATCATACTGACCCAAGTACAACTGATTTGTCAAAGGGAGTTTTTCTTGTTCTACAATATTGAGAAGTGGTATATGATAAGAACCTTGTTTTTCTTGAATTAAAAGCTGGTTCTTGTAAAAAATAAACCACATGCTGAAACTACCAGTATCTTGGGGAGGAGAATAAAAGGGGGTAAAATTATCTAATAAAGAACTTTTCTGCCTTAGCTTCGCATCTGTAGTCATTTTTATCTCGCTTATTTTTTTTATAAAATAGTGAAATCAAATTTATAAAGGTTATAATATTTTACCGTATTATTATACTACCAGGAGGATTTATTGCTCATGAAAGTATCAAGAAATAGCCATAATCAAAAAAAAGGCAAACACTATTTTTTAATTAATTTTTCCATAGTTTTTCTTTTACTATTTTTATCTGGTTGTTTTATCCTGGTTGATATTACTGATAGTCCTTATGGTTATGCTGGTCGATGGCAAGGCTTGCCGCTTTTCGAGCCAGGTGAGGATTATGGGAAAGACAAACCAAGTCAAATATTCTTTGTTCATATAAATCAAATAGGAGAGAAGATATTTGGAGTCCTTTCTCGAGTTGATTCGTATGGTTTTTCGGAAGGTCCAATTTCAGGTGAACAAAAGGATAAAAATATCACCTTTACCGCGAAATTCCATAGTGAAAAACTGACTTTTGAAGGTTTATGGGTTGATGATCAAAGAGCTTGGGTGGGGAAATGGTCAAACGACCTCGGACAAAAGGGGCAAGTACTATTTGAAGTTCATAAATCCAACGCTGACCAATCAAAAGGATTTTGGACCATGAAAAATCATTTAACTATGAAGGGAGGAGTTGGGAAACCAGTTGTTTTTATCCATGGGATGAACAGCGATGGAAGCCGGTGGAATAAATTATTAAATGAATTGGAAAAAAGAGGTTTTTATGATAATCATCAAGTTTGGGTATTCCAATATAATTGGACAGAATTAATTGCAGTGAACGGCCTTGATCTTTATAAAAAAATGAATGAAAATGGAATTGAAAATCCGATTATTATTGCCCATTCCATGGGGGGGTTAGTAGCTCGGTCTTATATTGCTCAAGGTGGTACGGTTGATAAACTGATCACATTTGGCACGCCGCATCTCGGAACCCCCTTAGCAGACCTTGGTGCCAAATTGCTCGGATCAGATAATTTTAGCACTTGGATTCAAGAGTCTCTCATGCCAGGGGTTGCCGACATGAAAGAGACTTCGTCTTTTATTACCGATCTTTCTTCCAATCAAAATGATATCGAAAACCGAAAAAAATATATTGTATTTGCTAGTATTATAGATAGCCAACCAATTCATACCACAATTTGTCAAAATGATAATTGTCAGTCAAAAGTGGTTTGGAAGTGGCAACGAAATGACTATTTCGACAATCTGACACTTATTTGTTATAGAATGATCCCTGGTGAGAATGACGGATATGTTCCTAAGGATTCAGCGCTTTTTAAAGGAAATACAGTTTTATCAAAAAATCAATATTTCTTGAACGGTTTCCTTGATCATTCACAACTCGTAGATCCCGAAAAATCAACCGAGATTGTTTCGTTTCTTATGAACTTAGGGCAATAATTCATTTTCTGTTTAAAAGTTTAATTCAATTAATTGGAGGTTATTTTTTATGCCTGGTGTAAGTGGTCATGTTGCTTTAATTACCGGGGGAAGTCGCGGTATTGGAAGGGGAATTTCTCTTCGTCTTGCTCATGGAGGAGCAAAAATTGCTATTAATTACTATCAAAATGAAAATACTGCTCAGGAAACGCTTGACCAAATACGTTCCTTAGGTGGTGAAGGAATAGCTTTTCGTGCTGATGTATCAAAAAAGGACCAAGTAAAGAGGATGTTTGAATATATTCAGGAGAATTTCGGTTTGGTTGATATCTTGGTCAATAATGCTGGAGAGGGTCAATTACGGAGTAAGTCAACAACGATTGTAGATGAGGAAATGTGGGATCGACTTTATCAGGTCAATATCAAAGGTGTTTTCTTATGCTGTGCTCATGCCCTACCAATGATGATAGAAAAACAGTGGGGAAGAATTATCAATATTTCTTCAACAGCGGCTATTACAGGTGGGTCTTCAGGATCACATTATGCCGCAACCAAGGGGGCAATCATTCCTTACAGTAAGGCTTTGGCTCGAGATTATGCTTCACAGGGAATTACTGTTAATGTTGTTGCACCTGGAAAGATTGAAACCGATCTTTTCCACTCCACCATAACACCCGAGGCTATTCCTCAACTTATTAAAAAAATACCAGTTGGTAGGTTAGGACAACCTGCAGATATTGCAGAAAGTGTATTCTTTTTTGCGTCTGAAGAGGCCGGGTTTGTAACAGGACAAGTTATGGTTGTTGCTGGTGGATATGCTTAAGAGCGGATAACGGGAAATAATTATTGAAAATTTTTGCAATTCATGACTGATAAAGGCTAAATTTTATGATTACCCAGTGAATTGACTTTCATTGTTTGATATGGTATAAAAAAATGAAATCGATTTCATAATAAAAAATTCTATTCCGAGATAATAAATCCATACTAAAATAATTAATGGTAAAACCAAAATGCCTGAATTATTAGTAATGGAAGGAATTAACAAAGCGTTTTTTGGTGTTAAAGTCTTAAAAGACATTCAATTTCGTCTTCACGAGGGCGAAGTGCATGTTATTTTGGGTGAAAATGGAGCGGGAAAATCTACACTTATAAAAATTTTAAGTGGTGCCTATACCCTTGATTCGGGGAAGGTATTTTTAGAGGGGAAAGAAGTTGACATGGCTTCTTACAGCCCTGAGGTTGCATCTCGCCTGGGAATTGCAACTATATATCAAAATTTTCATCTAGTTCCTCACTTATCCATAGCAGAAAATATCTCTTTATCTAATTTTCCAGTGAAAAAAGGAGGGATCGATTGGAAATCAGTTCAAAAAAGAGCAAGAGATGTTTTAGAAAATATTCATTTTTCTGTAGACCCCAATACTTTGGTAAAAAAATTAAGCGTATCCCAGCAACAAATGTTGGAAATAGCTATTGCCTTGTCAAAAAATGCCAAAATCATCATTATGGATGAACCAACCGCAGCAATTAGCAAAAAAGAAGTTGAAACCCTTTTCCAACTTATTGCTGATATTAAAAAGAAAAAGGTCGGCATTATCTATATTTCTCATAAATTGGAAGAAATTAAAGTAATAGGTGATACGATTACTGTTTTACGAGATGGAAAAAACGTTGGAACAATGGGAGCCAAAGAAGCAGAATTAAATGAGATCGTTAGCTTAATGATTGGGAAGGAAATGAAAATCCTTGAAAAGAAAAAACAACATCTTTCGTCTGAAGTGATGATCGAATTAAAATCTCTCCGTCGTAAGGGGATCTTTGAAGATATAAGCTTTCAAATAGGGAAGGGTGAAATTGTTGGATTAACCGGTCTTATTGGGGCTGGAAAGACAGAATTGGCTCGGGCAATATTTGGTGTTGATAGATTAGACGCAGGCAAATGTTTTTACCAGGAGAAAGAAATCAACATAAAGAATCCAAAGGAAGCCGTCCAACACGGTATAGGATATTTACCTGAGGATAGAGACGTGTCTGGTTTATGTTTGAATATGCCAGTTAAAGATAACGTGACTTTAGTTTATTTAGCCAAATTGAAAGAAAGACTATTTGGTATTCCTGCTGAAAAAGCTTTAGCTCAAAAATATATCAATCAATTAAAAATTAAAACGACCGGTGTTTATCAACAGGTTAAATATTTAAGTGGTGGCAACAAACAAAAAGTAATTTTTGCCAAGTGGTTAGCTGCCCATTGCCAATTTTTGATATTAGATGAACCTACTATCGGGATAGATGTGGGAGCACGGGAAGAGATATATAATCTTATATTTGATTTTGTGGAATCTGGAGAAAAGGCGGTACTTTTTCTTTCCAGTGATATTTCAGAAATCCTATCGGTTAGTGATCGAATTTTAGTTATGTCTCAAGGACGGCTTATAGCTGAACTCGACCCAAGCACGACTACCAAGCAGGAAATAATGGCTCGATGTTTAAATCTTAATTAAAAGGATTGGAAATATGAACCAAAATCTTCCGGGTGAGCATCGAAAAAATTGGGATGTTTTAAGTATTTTCCAGTATTTGTATCAGCAGCAATCCATCTCTATGTTGTTTATTTTAATTATAATGTGGGTCATTCTTTCTTTACTTTCCCCCTATTTTTTTACGGTTAATAATCTTTTTGAAATTACCCTCCAATCAGCAGTAATTGCTTTAATAGCAGCGGGTGAGTCTTTTGTTATCTTTTCCGGGGGGATTGATTTATCGGTGGGTTCGGTTTTTGCCTTTTCGGCAATTGTTGGCGGGCTGGCTTTGCAATTTAGTGGAAGCGTAATCGTGTCTTTAATGGCATCAATTGGAGCGGGACTTTTTGCCGGGTTTTGTAATGGTCTAGCTATTATTAAATTAAAAATTCCGCCATTTGTTGCGACGCTTGGAATGATGGGGATTGCTCGAGGGCTGGCTTTAATTTTGTGTAACGGAGTGCCAATTTATGGCTTACCGAGGGAATATTTATGGATTGGCCAAGGAAGAATAGCAGGGATTGTGCCAGTACCTACAATCATTGTTATCATTTTGTTTACGATTATGTATTTTGTGTTAAGAAACACTCGTTTTGGAAGGTTTACTTACTCTATAGGAAGTAACCCCGAAGCAACCCGGCTTTCAGGCATTAAGGTTTCCTCGGTAACATTGGGAATTTTTATGATTTGTGGCATGTTCGCAGCGATTGCAGCAGTCATTGAATCGGCTCGATTAGGGACCATGCAACCTGCCTCGGGAAATGGATACGAGCTTTTAGCGATCGGTTCGGTTTTTATTGGAGGAGCTAGTATTTATGGTGGTGAAGGTAATATTTTTGCTTCTTTAATAGGAGCTTTATTGGTAACCACTATCCGAAATGGTTTAAATATTTTAGGAGTATCGGCTTTTTATCAATATGTAGTAAATGGTTTAATTATTATTTTCGCAGTTGCTGCTGATCAAATTCGTCGAAAACATTAATTGAGAAAAAATGACTTTTAAGTCATTTTTTAATAAAAAAAGGAGGTTGGATGAAAATGAAAAAATGGTATTCTGTTATTTCGTTAATGTTAGCTGCTTTACTCATTCTTGGTTGCTTAACCGTTGCTTTTGCTCAAGATGAAGGAAAATCGAAAACAATCGTATTTATCCCCAAATCAACTGATGTAACCTATTGGCTATTTCTCCGTAAAGGTGCAACTGATAAAGCGAGTGAATTAGGATATACAGTTGATTACCAAGGTGTTGCTACCGAAGCTGATGTAGCTGGGCAAGTAAATTTAGTGAATAATATTGTTGCAACCAAACCAGCCGGTATACTGATGGCAGCTACTGATGCAAAAGCGTTACAACCAGCAGTAGAAAATGGTATAAAAGCTGGTATTCCGATTATCATGGTCGATTCTGGCATTGAAGATAAGACAATTCCACTCGCCAATATTACCACTGATAATTTTGACGGAGCATACCAGGCTGGACTTTTACTGGCTGAAATGATTGGTGGTAAGGGTAAAGTAGCGAATATTGGGATTACCGCTGGTTCGCAAACCGGAAGGGAACGAAGTGATGGTTTTATCGAAGCCATGAAAAAGTTCCCTGATATTCAAGTACTTCCGGTTCAATGGACAGATGCTATAGCTGCAACTGCCATGAATATAGCTACTGACCTACTCAATGCCAATCCTGATCTAGTAGGATTTTACTCGGCTGCTGCTCCTATGGGTGTAGGAATTGCTCAAGCTCTTAAAGCCAAGGGATTGGATCAAAAAGTAAAGCTGATTACTTTTGATCCCAGTCCAGAAACCTTACCGTTATTTGAAGAAGGGACCATCAATGCAATTATCGCTCAAGATCCTTACCAAATGGGATACCGTGGCGTCGAAATGTTGGATAAAGTTATCAAAGGTAGCAAAATTGAAGATAATGAAAGGGATATCCAAATTCCAGTTGCAATCATAACACCTGAAAATTACAACACACCCGAAAGCCAGAAACTCTTACAAACTCCAGATAAATTTTAACCGTTTTATTATAGTTTAAAAAAAACAATAGAGTACCAAATAGGTACTCTATTGTTTTTTTTAAAGACAATTTATCTCTCACAGGATGGACAATCGGTTGTTCCACTACCTGGTGAGCCAGTTATATCTTCTTTTATAAGCCATAAACCCTTTTTTTCTGAACGTGCCTTTTCTTGTTCACCGAGTAGATAATTAATCATGTTTTTTCCGGCAGTATCTTCATCTACTTCTGCTAACCCTTCAGCTATAATTTCCGCATTAATTATTCCAATTTCATGTTCATCATTCTCACATTGGCAAAGGTAGGATAGATAACCAACCCATACTTTTTCTTCATTATTATGGCCTAAAGCGAAGTCGAAGTTTACACCAGGCATATGAACAAATTTTCGAAGTTTTTCTTTTAAAAGATCGGTTATTCCGGCATAAGCTATAGGTGGTTTTACTCCAGCTAATTTAATTCGAACCTTAACAGTTTCCTTCCCACAACAATATTCAACTACCACTACATTAGCTTGGGAAACTCGAACAATGGTTACTGGAATGATATTTTCTTGAGCTCTTGCGACTTCTGCCAAACCACAAACAAAAAATATTGTTAAAATAATAAAGATAGCTTTTCTAGCCATCCATAAAACCTCCTTATCTTATCGATGATTATCTCATGGATAATCAGGACAAAGCGCTTTGCCAAAGTAATATACTCAAAACTATAAATAAAGATCCTACTGCCAATTTTGAAAAGAGAATATTTTTTCTTCCAAATTTAGTCAAAGCTTTAGATTGACTTCCGTAGTAGACTCCAAAAAAGACTACTAAAAGTGGAACGATAAAAAAAGCATTGTAAAGAATGAGATATAAAAAAGCCCTCATTGATGTGCTTTGTCGAGCAATATACATAATGGTGGGAAGGTAGATTTGTCCAGTGCAACCAGCTTCGAGAAGCGAAATAACAAAACCACTTAGGATAGCGGCAAATATTAATTTTTTTTCCGAAAAGCTTTTTTTGAGATATTGGTTA
>Ga0334887_1004751_pt1 | contig 11938 bp, 9 predicted proteins | sample GraSluR1_MG_10_FD_207217 | JGI IMG/M metagenome (GOLD analysis project Ga0334887, IMG submission 207217) | Sludge microbial communities from methane-producing bioreactor in Wageningen University, Netherlands - Granular Sludge_18_07-R1 | ecosystem: Engineered > Bioreactor > Anaerobic >...
CACATTCCTTAACATTAAACCAGACGAAGCTCTCAAGAGTTTCGCAGCATGCATTGTATGATGGATATGGCTTTGCGTCAAGGGAGTGTATGACACTTTTCTCATCATCCCTTCCAGTACGCCTTGGCAATAGGTACTATTTTTGAGGTCAAGTATAATGAATTTAATTGGCCACCAGGACAGAAAAGACTTTTGTGTACAAGGTTAATGTATGAATTCTATGGCAAAAATCGGTCTACAAGTTCCCACCATTCTTCTCCCCAAACAACATGTTGATATGACCAGGTGGTCGGTGGTTGCTTGTGATCAATACACGTCCGAAAAACAGTATTGGGAATCGCTGGATAACCTGGTCGGTGATGCTCCCTCAACGTTGCGCATGATCCTGCCAGAAGTATATCTGGAGGAAGAAGATATCCAAGAGCGCATCCTGCAAACCCAAAAGAAGATGAAGGAGTATCTTGAAGCAGATATATTTGTTGAACACGGGGGTTTTCTACTGGTAGAAAGGCGGCTGCCCTCCACTGGAGCGGAGGATGCTAATCCTGCCAGATATGGCTTCATCGTAGCACTCGATCTTGAACAATATGATTATTCACCAGGTTCACAGTCCTTAATACGCGCCACCGAAGGCACCATACTCGATCGTTTACCGCCCCGCATGAATATCCGCCGCGGTGCTCCGTTGGAACTCCCTCATATTCTGGTGTTAATAGACGATCCCCACATGACTGTCATAGAACCATTCGCAGCCATCAAACAACATCTTTCACGATTGTATGATTTTGATTTGAATAAAAACGGCGGCCATATTTCCGGTTATCTGCTTGACCGGCCCATTCACCAGCAGCAAGTCGCTCACGCGCTGGGAGAACTTGCTTCTCCTGATTCTTTCTACGCCAAATATCCTGTAGAACCTGAACTTCACAAGGTCTTGTTATACGCGATGGGAGATGGCAACCACTCCTTAGCTACCGCCAAAGCCATTTGGGAAGAACTCAAACCCTCCGTTGGTATGCAGCATCCTGCGCGTTATGCCCTGGTAGAAATTGAGAACATTCACAGTCCTGCCCTGACATTTGAAGCTATTCATCGCCTGGTCAGCGAACCGCGTACAAATTTCCTTACTGCCTTCCAATCATTCACCCCACACACACAAACACCATTCAAAACCTATGAATCGTTGATCGAATATGTCAAGAGAGAAACAGCAGACAATAGACAGAGGTTTGGGTTCCTGTCAAACCATGAATATATAGGCATCGAAATTCAAGTGCCCACCAAAAATCTCGCAGTTGGCACCTTGCAGGATTTTTTGGATCATTGGAAAGAGCAAGGCGGATTTGACACCATCGACTACATCCATGGCGATGATGTGCTGGACAAATTGTCGCAAAAATCTGGTAATCTCGGTTTTTATTTACCAGCCATGAAGAAAAGTGAATTATTCACAACTGTCATATTGGATGGCGCATTGCCTCGTAAGACCTTTTCAATGGGAGAAGCCCACGAAAAAAGATATTACCTGGAATGCCGTAAATTATTTTAGTGTGAACGCAGGCTTGGCATGAAAAAAACCACACACAAAACCGAATCTTCGTCACTTCGGTCATTCCTTTTTTTCATTGCCGGCATTGCAGTTTGCCTGCTGTCCTTCATCCTCTGGCAGGAGACATCACAAAAAAGGCCCGTCATTACGCCGGTACCAGATGGCCTCCTGCAAATGCAAGAGGATGTCCAATCCACACCTGAACCAGAAATTTCACTCGCCAAGGAACAACCGGCGGTAGAAGAACCACAGCAAAGCACCCCAACCTTTTCTTTTATTCCGATTGAGATGGGCCAGGAAATCGACCAGGAGTTAGATGATATCGGTGTGTTGGCTATATCCATGATGGATGGCGTATATCATAATTTATTCATATACCACCCCCATTTCTTCCCCCTCACCCGTCTGACCAATGGAAACTGGGATGATGTTGCCCCGGCATTCAGCAATGATGGATCGAAACTGGCTTATGCCTCCAATCAAAACGGGCGATGGGACATCTATATCCTTGATTTGCAAACCTATGAGTTGACCAATATCACGAACTCTAATGCGTACGATATGAATCCTGGTTGGTCGCCAGATGATCAATGGCTGGTATTCGACAGTGACCGTAATGGAAATCGCGACATCTTCCTTCAATCAATTAAGAATTTGGATCAGCAACCACTGCAACTAACGCTTAACCAGGCCAATGAATTTCTTCCAGCCTGGTCACCTGATGGCCGCAAAATCGCCTATGCCTCGCTCGAAAGCGGTACGCAACAAATCTGGGTCGCTGACCTCGATAAAGTTGAAGGTCGTTATATGAATATCAGCCAGGCGCCTGCGGTTGTCAACTCTCATCCTTTTTGGTCGAGAGAAGGTGAACTATATTGGTACAACAATCAAGGAGCAGGCCAGAACCTCGTATCAGTATCACCAATGGATGCATCGCAGGCTCTAACTTTCATGCCAGGTTCTTTTGGCAGCCACTCGCCAACCAGCTATTATATCGCGATGGTTAAACATAATCGCTCAGGTTCTGAATTGGGCATAGCAGACAGGAACACGCGCACAATGTGGTTTCCTTACCAACTGATGCCTGGTCGGATTTCAGGCATCAGTTGGGGTGCCCACAACCTTGATCTCCTATTGCCTTTGCTAAACCAGGCAACCCTACCCATGGCGCCGGCAGAATGGAGCGATCAAACTGTTAACACTATGAATATACCTTATGGTCGCAGTGGATTGATTCAGCTGCAGGCGATAAACGCCCCCTATCCTTACATGCATAACGATGTAAGTGGTAGTTTTTTGGCGTTAAAGCAAGCTGTTATTGATTTGATTGGTTGGGATTTCCTTGCCACGCTCAATAATGCCTACATGCCAATCACCGATCCTTCATCTCCGCATATCATTGAAAATTGGTTTTATACTGGCAGAGCCTTCGAAATAGACCCCGCCCCTTCAAGCATAGATTGGTTGGTAATAACCAGAGAAGATATTGACGGCAAAGTCTTTTGGCGCATCTACCTGCGCCCTGTAAACCAGAGTGGCGCGGTCGGAAGGCAATTACAAGAACGTGTCTGGAGCTTTGACCAGCGTTCGATGGGAAGCCCTGAGGCGTATGAACAAGGCGGCTCATACTCTCCTGACATTCCTTCTGGTTACTGGGTAGATTTCACCGAACTGGCAGCGCAATACGACTGGGTACGCATGCCTGCCTTAAACAACTGGCGCACCTACTACCCTGGCACCCAACATACCGTCTTTGTCAACCAGGCGCTTTTGGATCTGGACAGTGCCTTGCTTGATTTGTATCCCCCCGAAGCATTGCTGCCGCCAGCCACCAATTCCGTTGTACCCATCCGCCTGACCCCCACTCCAGCTGAAGAAGACACAGAGTGAACGGGTTATCATGAGAAGGTACTTCTGTTACGTTGCCTTTTTTTTGTTTTTATCGCTGACAATCGCCGTTGGCTGCGCCCAACAAATAGATTCAGCTATTACTGCAGCCATAACGTCAACCTATCCGTCTGAAAAGGCGCAACCAACACAAAAGGAACCTACCGACACCCCGCAGCCAACGCAAACCCCAACCTACATACTTTCCGTAGAAGACATCATCGCCACGCTGCCTTCACAAACTGCTGTGCCAATTGAGAACAAATCAGATCCGCTTTCGGTGACATTTCCAACCCCATTGCCGACAGACGATCTTGCCTGGCGACCCCCTCTGTATGAAATTCCCTGGGCACCCGGACCACATGATCATTTTTATTTCTATCGCCCGATCGCTGTGAATACCGTCAATTGGCCGCTGCCCAATTACCGCTATGGTGTCACTTTTTTTGGCCCTGATATCGTTCACTCTGGCATAGATATCGCCGCGCCACGCGGCACTCCTGTTCTGGCGGCAGGGGCTGGCCGGGTGGTGTGGGCAGGCACAGGATTGTACTTTGGCATCTACAATCCCAATGATCCTTATGGATTGTCAGTGGTGATTGAACACGATTTTGGTTATGAAGGTTCACAACTCTACACTGTCTATGGCCATATGGACCGTATCGATGTTGCCCTTGGCGATGAACTGGATACACATGACCCCATCGGCATCGTAGGCGACACAGGATTCACGACGGGGCCTCACCTTCATTTCGAGATTCGTGTTGGGCTGAACAATTTCTTTCAAACCCGCAACCCGGAATTGTGGATTGCACCGCCCCAAGGATGGGGTATATTGGCAGGTCGTATATTGAATGAGCGTAATGGGCCGATTGAAAAATTGGAAGTAACTGTCAATAGTCTCGATTCCCGCAGAACCTGGCGCAACTATACCTACACAATGTTAGGCATAAAAAGTGACCCCTATTACCAGGAAAACTTTGTGATTGGTGATTTACCGGCTGGTGACTACCAGGTCTATTTTACCTTCGAAGATCAAAACTACGTGCAGGTTATTGAGATCAATCCGGGTGTGGTCAGCTTTTTCCAGTTTCAACCAAACGCAGGCTTTACCTTCACACCACCAGGCGATGCACACACCTTCACTGCACCCTGATCTTTTTCGGTATAATCATCTTCATGAGAAACGAAAAGAATCCCTTTGTAAGGTATGGATTAACCATTGTCATTGGTTTGTTGGTTTTGCTACCAGCTTGTGTCGCCAGTGAATTAACACTGTATGAAGATCCCATCTTTCGATACACCAAAGCAGCCCAAACCGTGTTTGTACAACTAACCAAAGATGCACCGACCATTACACCAATACCAACAGAACTACCAACGTTCACCACTGTTCCAGCCACGCTTGCTCCTGCGACCATCACCCCAACCCCTACACCAGAACCTACTGTAACGTCAATAGCCGTAATTGAACCAACCCCAACCGACAGTGATCCCAATGAACTGATTGATCAAGCCCAACTTGTCTTGTACACTCCGCCGATTGACCAAATCTATTCACCGGGGGGAACATTCGAAGCCCAGGTAGGTTTTCGTAACGTAGGACCTAATGTGTGGAACAACGGCTATTCGATGCGCTTCCTTAGCGGCAATTCGTTTGCTGCCGCAAGGAAATACACCCTTGAATCCTACGGATCACAGACCATGGTTGCCCCGGGTGAAGAGGTTGCCATCGCTATCCCCGCGATGACTGCCCCAGCAGAGCCGGGCACTTATATTAGCAATTGGTGTTTTTACAACAATCGCGAAGAACAGGGTTTGCCGCCGCAGTGCTTTTACATCGTGTCCTTCCAGATCATTGTGCAGCAATGACTCAACTGTTTGGAGAAGATACAGGAAAAAGCATCAAGACCACACTTGCCAATCTCGGTTTTGTGCTCAGCGGAATAACCACACCTGAACCGATCGAGAATTTTTCTCTTTATCAACAATGGATTGAGGCCGGTTATCATGCCAGTATGGTTTATCTCGCCCGGCCTGACACACTGGATAAACGTGCCAATCCAGCCATGATGCTGCCTGATGCAAAATCCATCATCGTTGTCGGCATCCCCTACACACCCTTTCGTCCAGTAAATCTGCCACCGGATGTGAAAATCATCGCATCCTATGCCCAGGGACCCGATTATCACCGGTTAATACCTGAGAGATTAGCATCATTTGTAGTCTGGCTTTGTGAGTATCTTCAACAGGATGTCCATCATGCCATTTTCACAGATTCTGCACCCATCCTTGAACAAGAACTGGCTATTCGGGCTGGGATTGGCTGGCGTGGTAAGAATAACCTGATCATCAATCCAATGTATGGTTCTTTCTTCCTGCTGGCCGAAATATTTGTGAATGTTGCATTGACACCCGATGAGCCTTTTTCTACAGATTTTTGCGGCAACTGCCGCAAATGTATTGAAGCCTGCCCCACCCGGTGCATCCTGCCTAATCGCGCCATAGATGCCCGTCGCTGCCGCTCCTACTTGACCATTGAGAAACGCGGAGACTTCTCTCATGACGAATCTCTACTAATTGGCGATTCCATTTTTGGCTGCGACATCTGTCAATTGGTTTGTCCCTGGAACGAAAAAGCAGCCAACGCTAACCCGCAGCCATTGTTTGATTCCCAACGTTCCTTGCAGGTAATACAACATGAAGAACTCCTGACTTTGGATCAGCAAACGTTCAAACAACGATTTGGAGATACGCCCATCGCCAGAACCAAACGCAACGGCCTACTGCGCAATTTACTCACTGCTATCGGAAATCAAGCAAACCTTAGCGATGTATCCACCCTCAGCCAATTCATAGAACAAGAAACAGACCCGTACCTCAAAGCATTGGCTCAATCGATTCACAACCAGCTAAACCAGAAACTGCATTAACTTCACCCAAAAGCTTAAGGTTCGGGGGTCGCTGTCGGCAGATTCACCGGAATAATTAATATTTGTCCAATGAAGATTGAATTAATGTCTTCAAGGTCATTCAACTCCATGATCACCGAAATCAGGCTGTTGAATTTCTCGGCAATGCCACTCAAACTATCATTGGCTTGCACAATATACTCAATTTCAGTACCGCGAGGCAAGTCCTCTGGAATCGGCGTCATTGTGGGCAGCGTAGCGCCGGGAGGCGGAATAAGGATCACATCACCGGGATTGATCGGACACCCGGTTCCGAAATTGTTGATTGCCTGCAAAACAGCCAACGAAACCTCAAAGTCAACAGCGATAGCCCAACAGTTATCGCCTTCCTGCACTGTGTATTCAAAAGGCGCATTGGCAGTTGGGGTGATCGTCACCGTCGGTGTCAGTGTCGGCGTTGTTGTTAGTGTCGGGGTCAATGTGGGCGGGACAGGCGTTTGAGTTAAAGTCAAGGTCGGTGTCAGGGTTTTGGTTGACAGAAACCCGATCGAAGGCAGGGAACCAGAACCACCCGTAAAAGACAACACGATCAGGGTAACGCCGCCCAAAACCAACAGGCCGGATAAAATGCCTATCACCAACGGCAACCGCCTTTGGCGGCGCTTGTATGTGTCAATAATACTTTGAGGGGATTTGTAATTCCGCATATTCAACCTTATGAATCAACTGTATGCCCTTAATTGTAACGCAAATTTCCTTCTTGGAACCTTTAACAGATATTTGCTGAGCACGCCATTTCCCTACACAAAGGTTCCTTTTTCTGTACAGCTGCACCTTTTGTAATAATTAACTGTAGATTAAAAAACTCTTCTACTCAGCTTATCAAACAATTTTGGATCCGCCTTATTGTTTAATGCCTTCGGCGTCTTTGTTTAGGGGTTTCTTCCCGCCGTCTTTCTACCAAAACCGACGTTGGATTCTGCGCAATCATTTTCATGATCTCGGCAGGCGCTTTTTGCTGCCGTAACAGATTCGCCATGATGCGCATGGGTTTGTCAACATAGGCAAAAAATTCTTTGTAGGCAGGACACAGGTAATTTTGTCCGTCCTCCCCCTGTGGAGATTTGCGTACACGATTCTTTGGACATCCACCATGACAGGCAAACAACCACTCACAATCCAGGCAATATTGGGTGAGGGATTGCCTTTTCGCCATGCCAAACTCAAATTGCTTCTCAGAATAGACCAGTTCAGTCAGGGTGTTGCTGGATAGATTTCCAACACGATGGGCAGGTTCCACAAAATGGTCACATGAATAAAGATCCCCGTTATGTTCAAGCACCAATCCCAACCCGCAGGTGGGCTCAAAGATGCACAAACCCGGGCGTTCTCCTGCCCATGATGCCAATGTGGTGTCAAAAATTTGCACATACATCTTGCCCACATCGTGGCGCACCCATTCATCAAAAATATCCAGAAGGAAAGTGGCATATTGATTGGGGGTTAGTGACCGTTGAGTCAAAGTACCGCCCTCTTGAAATCCAGTTTGATTGTCTCTTTCAACGATGGGTATGAATTGCAGGAAATTCACGTTCAATTCATCTCGAAAGAACTGATAAACCTCCAAACCACGATCAGCGTTGTTAATACTGACACAGGTGAGGATATTGAAATCCACCTTGAATTCTTGCAAGCAACGCAACCCGCGAACAACTCTGTCAAAACTGCCTTTGCCTGCTTTATCTTTACGATAACGATCATGAATATCCTCCGGCCCATCAATACTGATACCGACAAGAAATTCATTATCTTTGAAAAATTGCGCCCATTCTTCGTTGATCAAAGTTCCATTTGTTTGCAGGCTATTTCGGATGGTTACACCGGGTTTTCGGAATTTTTGCTGCAGCGAGAGTGCTGTTCGATAATACTCAAGACCCAACAAAGTTGGTTCGCCTCCCTGCCACACAAAAGTAACTTCCGGCACATGCTGTGCTTCAATGTACTGCTTCGTAAAAGACGCCAGCAGTGCATCAGACATTCGAAAAGTGCTTTCAAGATACAGGTCTGCTTTGGAGAGATAATAACAATGATCACAGGTCAAATTGCACACAGCCCCCCCCGGTTTCAACATTATGTTAAAGCCAGTGGGCTCCCAGACGGTAGTTGGTGCGATTTTTTCTGCCATTAATTTCTCACTATTGCCAAATTTGTGATGTCGATTATAATACATTGGATTAAGTTAAATATTTTCTAATCCCCCTTGTCTATATAATTCTCCTAATTGCCAGAGGAGGGCTCGTGGCAACACAATTCTCAGAATCTGAGAAACCTAATTGGCGTAGAACTTTTTTCCCGATATGGTTTGGCCAATCCTTCAGCCTGTTTGGCAGTCGGCTTGTGACATTTGCCATTATGTGGCACTTGGCGGCCACCACACAGCGCGCAGTAGTTTTAACCATCACTGCTTTGGTCGGTTTGGTACCAGAATTGCTACTTATGCCTTTTGCGGGCGCCTGTGTAGATCGATGGAATCGACGCCGAATCTTGATTCTTTCAGACGCTCTGATTGCGATCGCCACCCTGGGAATGGCGATCTTGTTCTATTTACAAATCGAGCAACTATGGCACATTTACATCCTGATGTTCATCCGCTCTCTCGCCGGCGCATTTCACAATCCGGCGATGAAAGCCTCCACCTCGCTGCTGGTGCCAAGAGAGCGACTGACAAATATCGCGGGTTTGAACCAATTCTTAGACAGCGTGCTGGAGATAGCAACCCCGGCTTTGGGGGCGATTGCCATAGCGACCTTATCAATCGGTGGTGTGCTCTTGATCGATATGGTGACTGCTTTGATTGCTATCATCCCCTTGCTTTTCATCGCGATCCCGCAACCTGATAGAAAACCTGATCAGGAAAAGAGTACTGGCCCATTACAGGCCCTCACCCGTGATGTGAAAGCCGGTTTTCAATATGTCATTCAATGGAGGGGCCTCCTGCTGGCATTCTTGTTTGCCACAATATCAAACTTTTTTATCCTGCCCGCCTTCAATCTGCTCCCCATCATGGTTAGCCGTGATTTTCAATACGGCGTTGACGTATTGGCCATCACCAATATCATCATTGGCATCGCCATGGCGGTTGGCTCCATAATTATCTCAATCTGGGGTGGTTTTAAACGAAAAATGTTCACCATGGCATTGGGTGTCAGTTTGATGGGTGTGGGTTTTCTTTTCTTTGGCTTTGCGCCCTTTAACCGTTACCTCTTTGTACTCATTGGCGCCGCTATTTTCGGATTGAACAATCCATTTCTCAATGCCCCGATGAGCGCCTTATTGCAAGAATCTGTAGAGCCCGAAATGCAAGGGCGCGTTTTTTCTCTTTTGGTGACAACTGCCCGTGCGGCCATCCCTCTCGGGATGATTGTCGCAGGACCATTAGCAGATCAAGTCAATGTTCAGACATGGTATCTTGCGGGCGGGATCTATTGTTTGATCATGGGAGTATCCTTGGTCAGCATTCCTGCCATTCGTAACCTCGACAGCGTCAAATCTGGAGATGCTCTACCAAAAGGCGCATCCTCACATTCTGTATTCATTACAGCGGATGAATAGAGTTGATTTATTTCGTACAAAAGATTCATAATTCTTATTGTACGTTGAATTATTTCAATAGTTGCTATTGACTTCCTGAATTTTCCAGGTATAATTTTCAGTTATACGGAAGAAAACTAAAGGAAAGTTAACATGGCAACGCAGTTCACTGAAGTAGAAAATCCTCATTGGAGAAGGACGTTCTTTCCCATTTGGATCGGTCAGGCATTAAGTTTGATCGGCAGCCGAATGGTCGGCTTCGCCTTGATCTGGTACATCACCGAATCAACCGGCAGCGCTATTGTATTGACTACACTCGCATTGGTAGGACATCTGCCTGAGATGATATTGGGGCCTTTCGCAGGGGCGTTGGTTGATCGCTGGAACCGCCAGAAAGTCATGATCATTGCCGATGGTGCGATTGCATTCTTGACCTTCGTGATCGCGTTGTTGTTTGCGTTTGATCTTATCCAGTTGTGGCACATCTATGTGCTGATGTTCGGCCGGTCGATCGGCGGCGCGTTTCATTATACGGCCATGGCTGCATCCACATCACTTATGGTGCCAAAAGAACGCTTTACAAAAATTCAAGGGATTAACCAGTTGCTGCAAGGTTTTCTGGCAATCATCGCAGCTCCTTTGGGCGCTCTTGCCATCGAACTGATGGAAATCGGCGATATCATGTTCATAGATGTCGTATCTGCTGCTATTGCTATCGCCCCCCTGTTCTTTGTCACTATCCCCCAACCAGAAATTGTCACCACTGATGAACAGCGCGCCAACCCTATTAAAACCATGTTTGCCGATGTCGGCGAAGGATTACGCTATGTTGTCAAATGGAAAGGCATGATGTATGTGCTTCTTCTTGCTACCGGCATAAATGCCATCGTCAATCCCGCCTTTACATTATTGCCCTTGCTAGTCAGCGACACCTTCGGGTTGGGTGCCGCCGCTCTGGCAACCATCCAAACCACCCTTGGCGTTGGAACCATTCTCGGCAGCCTGATATTGAGCATGTGGGGCGGCTTCAAACGCAAAGTCTACACAAGTTCTGCAGCATTGGCTGTTTCAACCATTGGCCTTTTGCTGATGGCATTAGCCCCGGTGAATGCCTTCTGGATGTTGGTGGTAGGCATTGCCATTTTCGCCCTGCTTAACCCGATTGTAAATGGCCCCTTCCTGGCTATATTTCAGGATACAGTTGATCCCAACATGCAAGGGCGCGTATTCGCTCTCATCGGCACGATGGCAGGAGCCGCTTCACCGATCGGATTAATGATTGCCGGGCCAGTGTCTGAGTTCTTTGGTGTTCAAAGCTGGTTTATGGTCGGCGCAATATATACCATATTCATGAGCATTGTATTATTCCTGGTGCCATCCATCCGCAATATTGAAGACCATCACCAAATCCAGAAGACACCCATGGCAGCAGAGACCAATTCATGATCTTAAGGTCACGTTTATTAGCTGTTGAAAAGCAGTAAACAGCAGTCTTCACCCCTCAAAGTCAATCTCGATTGCGCCATCATCGAGATTGACTTCATTACCCATGCAGTAAAGTCTGCTTAATGTCGTTTATCTGTATGTGTTAGCTCTGCATATCAATCAAGAGATGGCAAGTCAGATGATATCGGGGCAACTTGATTGCAACCAGAAACAAAATGCAGGTGCAGCAATTCAACATCCTGGTATTCACCGCTGTTGATGATCAGGCGGTATCCCTTGTTGTGCAGATTGTTCTCAGCAGCCAAACGCTCAACCAGGCCAGGCAATTCTGACCAAAAGCGGCTGGTTCCTGCTACTTCCGACAAATTGCGCCCCCGGCTTTGGGCAGGATCAGCAGGTGCAGCGGATACGTCGGTGATGGGTGCTGGATAACCAGTGCGTGCTCAGTTTCGAGGATCGTTTTCACAGGCAATATCCTGGAAAAATGCTTGACAGCAAATCGCAACAGATGATGACAGAATCGGCATTGCCGCAGCAGAGAAAACAAGAAATG
>Ga0334887_1004760_pt1 | contig 11919 bp, 11 predicted proteins | sample GraSluR1_MG_10_FD_207217 | JGI IMG/M metagenome (GOLD analysis project Ga0334887, IMG submission 207217) | Sludge microbial communities from methane-producing bioreactor in Wageningen University, Netherlands - Granular Sludge_18_07-R1 | ecosystem: Engineered > Bioreactor > Anaerobic >...
CTTTCCCAACAACGTGAAGGTCGGCAAGCCGGCCGTCCCCGCGACCATGGTCCACATGAACCCTGAAACGGGAGAGGTCTGTGCCATTATGGACGGCACCTATCTCACCCAGGTCCGTACCGGGGCCGCTGCCGGTGCCGCCACGGACCTTCTCGCCAGGAAGAACGCATCTGTAGGGGCACTGATAGGTGCCGGGGGGCAGTCATCAGCCCAGATCGAGGGAATGCTCGCTGCCAGGAAACTGAAAGAGGTCAGGATCTACGATGCCGATGGAGAGCGTGCTCAAAAAACCGCAGAGACCCAGGACAGGAAATGGGAAAAGGCCGGGGTCAGGATACTGGCCACCAAGTCGGCAGAGGAAGCCCTGAGAGATGCCGATGTTATCACAACCGTTACGACCGCAAGGGATCCGGTCTTCCCCGCCGAGGCCGTCAAAAGGGGCGCCCACATCAACGGCGTAGGTTCCTTCAAGCCCGACATGCAGGAAATCCCACCTGAAATATATCTGAAGGCAAACAGGGTTTTCGTGGAATCCCGAGAAGCAGTCCTCTCGGAAGCAGGAGATCTGATCATTCCTATCAAAGGTGGGCTCTTCACAGAAAAGATCATAACCGGTGAACTGGGAGAGCTGGTTGCCGGAAAGGTAGAGGGTCGCAAGAGCGACGAAGAGATCACCCTTTTCAAAACGGTCGGCATTGGTGTTCAGGATGCCGTTGCTGCCGGAGAAATATACAAAAGGGCTGTTGAACAGAACGTCGGAACAGAGTTTACCTTCTGATGGATAGAAAGGAGTGATTCGCAAGAGGAGAGCCCTGGTTTCAGAGCGTAGTTTCTGTGAAAAGGCCTGTTTTCAGGGGGATCTGCCGGCACCTTTGACAAAGGTAACGGATCGGGGATGACCCTGTAAAAGAGACAAAGGGGTGATAAGCAATGAGTAGAAAGGTATTAGGGAGTATTATACTGGCCGTTCTTCTGGCCGCATTGATCGCCGCTCCGGGTATCACAGCCGAGAAACAAGAGATCTCGATAGGCGCCTTCATGCCCCTGACCGGTGATTTCGCCAGTTACGGGGCTCGTGGCAGGGTTGCCATCGAAAAAGCAGAGGCAGACATCGCTAAATTCACCTCGGAGGCCAACCTTCCCATAACCATCAAATTCCTTTACGAAGACTCCGAAACGAAAGCTAACGTGACACTGGAAAAGATCAAGGCAATGGCCGCACAGGGCGTCAAGGTCGCAGTGGGCCTTCTGGACAGTTCGGACATTCGCCTTGCCATGGGATACGCCAATGCGAACAAGATAGCCATTATTTCCTCTTTCTCGACCGTTGCGGACCTGGGGATCGCCGATGACTATATCTTCCGTCCTATACCGCACGACGACATGGAAGGAGTGGCCCTGGCAGAGCTGATCAAGACTATGGGCTTCTCCCATGTCGCGCTCCTGGTGAGGAAGGACCCCTGCGATCTTTCGATAGCCAGCAGCTTCGTCAAGGAGTACGAGGCCAGAGGCGGAAAGATCCTTGAAAGAGTTGACTTTGCCGGTGGGACCAAGGAATTCTCCGGTGAACTTTCCTCGCTTGAAAGAGCCGTGAAGCCTGCTGTCGAAGAATTCGGTGTCGACAAGGTAGCCGTCATCAGCCTGACCTGGGAGGATCTCGCCATTATCCTGAGCCAGGCGCAGGCCAGGAAGAGCCCTCTCCTTGACCTTACATGGACGGGCGGCGACGCTGTTGCGCAGAGTACCGTGATCCTTCGGGATGCCGGGGAAGCGGCTGCCAAAGTCTCTGTTATCTCGCCCATGTACTCTGCCCCGAAATCCTCCAAGCGGGAAGAGCTCCTTGCCTATGCCCAGGACAAGATAGGCGAGACCCTGGATATCTACAGTCTCGTTGCCTATGATTGCGCCTGGCTTGCTGCACTGTCTGCCATATGCACCCAATCCGGTGACGGAGAGGCGATAAAGGATGCCCTGCCCCACGTTGCTGCGAATTACTACGGGGCCAGCGGCTGGACCGATCTGGACGAACTCGGCGACAGGAAAGCGCTCAACGTAGAATTCTTCGCTGTTGATGAAGTTGACGGAGAACTAGCCTGGGTAAAGGTTTCAGAATACGACGCGGCCACAGGAGGCCTCTCCGAAGCACCATCGAAATAGTTGAATTAGTGGCCCTGTCCCTTAACAGGGACAGGGCCCATTTCTCTATTTGATCCCCAGACGGAGGAATCAAGATGCCTGAGGCAATGCTGGAAGTGTGCAACGTCAAGAAAAGCTTTGGCGGGCTCAAAGCGGTGGACGGTGTCAGCATGTCCCTGCCGCGGGGGGGTATCACTCTCCTGATCGGGCCCAACGGAAGCGGCAAGACCACCTTCGTGAACAGCATCACCGGCTTTCTCCATCCTGATGGGGGACATGTTTACCTTGAGGGAAAGGAAATAACCGGTTGGCCGATGTACAGGATCTGCAAAGAGGGAATGGTGCGTTCTTTTCAGCTTCCAGCTCCATTCGGGGGGTTGAGCATTCTGGGGAACCTTCTCGCCGCCTGTGAATGCGGCCCCGGAGAATCCCTCCTGTGGTCCCCCTTCAAGGATATGTGGAGAACAAAAGAGAGAGAGAACGTTCGGGAGGCCTTTGCAGTGGCCAGGGCCATGGAGCTGACTTCCTACTGGGACGCCCCAATGGCGGAAACCTCCACAGGACACATCAAACTTACCGAAATAGGACGCGCTCTTCTGGCCGGGGCAAAACTCGTCATCCTGGATGAACCCATATGCGGTGTTGATCCTGTGATGGCGGACGAGGTCTTCTCGTTCCTGGTCCGGCTAAGGGATGAGCAGGACCTCACCTTCCTTGTTATAGAACACAGACTCGATATCGCCTTGAAATACGCCGACTATGTCTACGTTATGAACCAGGGAACGCTGATCGCGCAGGGTTCGGTGGACGAGGTGCTGAACAATCGCCAGGTAAAAGAGGTGTATCTGGGATCATGAGCCAATTATTGCGAGTCCAGGACCTCAATGCGGGTTATGGCGCCATTCATGTCCTTTTCGACATCAACCTGGAGTGTGACCAGGGGCAGGCTGTGGCTATTGTCGGCCCTAATGGAAGCGGCAAGACGACTTTCCTGAACAGCATTTTCCGCCTCGCGGACATATTTTCAGGCAGAGTGGTCCTTGACGGTAAAGAGATCCAAAGGGAAAAGGCTCACAGGATCACCAGCTACGGGATCGGTTACCTGAGACAGGAGGGTAACGTCTTTCCCGGGCTCACCGTTGAAGAGAACTTGAAGATGGGAGCATTCAATCTGCCAGGGAAGGAAGTCAAGGAGCGAATGGATGAGGTGCTCTCCCTCATTAAACCCGTCGAGGTGTTCCTGCGCAGGACCGCAGGGACGCTAAGCGGCGGGGAAAGGGAAATGGTCGCGCTGGCTGCCGCTCTTATGTGCAGGCCGAAACTCCTTCTCCTCGACGAACCTACCAGCGGTCTCTCTCCCATCGCCTCGGCACAGATCGCTGAACTTGTAAAGAACCTGAAAGACAAGACCCACTTGAGCATGTTGGTGATCGAGCAGAACCTGAAGATCATGTTCGACATCGTCGACAAGTGTTACCTGCTGGTCAGCGGGCGAATGATATTCTCCGGCCAACCCGAGGAGCTTCAGTCAGACAGGGAGCTCATGAGAACCTACCTCGGCTTGTCCTGACGGGGGGCGATGACAATGGCCTCATTTATCGACGCTTTGACTTATTCCGCACTGCTCGGACTGATGGGATTCGGCCTGACCCTGATACGCAGAACAACAGGGGTATGGAACGTGGCACACGGGGAGGTAGTTACGATAGGCGCATACGTCGCGTTGACAGCTACATCATTCCTGTCCCATAGCCCCTATTTCTTTCTCCCCCTGGCGTTCATTGTCTGTGCTGCGGTCAGCGGGATCATTTTCCTGGCAGGTATCGAGCCTATCCGGGCAAAAGGGGCTTCCTCGATGCTCCTGTTGGTGGTAACCATTGCCATAAGCCTTATTACGATAGCTGCAATAAACATCTATGCCGACTATCTTCAGAACGTCTTCCACCTTGCCTCTAAGAACTTCCTTTTCGCCAGGTTCGATTTCACCCTTTGGGGGCAAATGGGGATTCTGTGGTCGGCATGGGCCGCCCTGGGAGCCTTGACTGTCAGTTATTACCTCATGCTCCAGCACACAAGGCTGGGGCTGGCACTGAGGGCTCTGGCAGAGCAGCCGGCCCTTGCCATAGTGATGGGGGCCAACGTAAAGGCCCTTTCATTCCTTTCCTGGTGCCTTGCAGGAGGCGCTGCAGGCCTTGCGGGTTGTCTTTTCCCGATGAGATTCCAGTGCCATCCCGGCGTGGGGACGAGCATGATAGCCACCATGTTCGCCGTTAGTATTTTCGGCGGCATCGAGAAGATGTACGGACCTCTTTTTGCGGGCCTGGTCCTGGGTTTTGCCCAGATCTACGGGATAGATCTTATCTCGTCATGGATCGGCCCGGGAGTAATTCCTTTCAAAGACCTGATACCGATGATCGTTCTTCTGCTAACCCTCCAGTTCCTTCCTGAGGGTCTGAGCGGTTTCGTCGGAAGGAGAAGGGGGTAATACCATGGGTGGACAGTGGCTTCTCTTTTCCGTGGACCTTCTGGCCCTCTTCGGGATCTACCTGGCCCTCAACCTGAGCCTGAGGCTCCAGCTGGGCTACACCGGCATAGCCAATTTCGGACTGGTGCTAGCATTCACCGGCGGAGCATATGTAGGCGGTTGGCTTCCCATAAGGTTGGGAATGTGGCTGGTCGAAGTGGACCCCTCCCTTGCGGAAGACATGATATGGAACAATGTCATCATAGCCTCCCAGGTGGACCTTTCCCTTCAGGGAGCCCCATTCACCGCAATGACCATCCTTCTGCTGACCCTTTTGGCAGCAGGTGCGGCAGGCGCGCTACTCGGACTATTGTCGGGTTACCCGGCCGTAAGGCTTGGCGGGGATTACCTGGCCATATCGCTTTTGGCATTCGGCGAAGTACTTGCGATCATAGGCAACAATTACGACCCTGTCGTTGGGGGGCCGCTTGGGGTCAGGATCCCTGACGTATGGGCCTGGGCTGGAGACTGGAGGTTCATGGCCGCTTCCCTTGCCAATTGCGTTCTGGCCCTTGGAGTGTGGATGTACCTGAATTCCGTGGAGAGATCCCCTCTGGGGAGGGTCTTGCGGGCTATCAGGGACAATTCCGATGCGGCCGCCTCGCTGGGAAAGAACGTCGCCAGGATACGGCTGAACGTCATCGTCGCTGGCGGGATCATCTGCGGTCTTGCCGGAGCGATGTACACTCTCTACACGACAGGCGTGGCGCCTAGCGCTCTAAGCCGGTTCGACTGGACGTTCCTTCCCTGGGTCATGGTGATCTTCGGCGGAAGCGGGAGCAATGTCGGGGTTCTCATTGGCACCTTTGTCTTTATCCTGGTGCAGAAGCTGATCATAACCTACAAGTTCGCCCTTTCTTTCCTGCCCTTCGACCCGGTCTGGCTTCAGTTCCTGCTGATGGGGCTCGTCCTGATCCTGGTTCTGAACTTCAGGCCCTCAGGACTTGTTACTGAGAAAGCCAGTTATGCCCTGGGCAGAAGAGAAATGGCAAAAGCAGCCGGGAAAGAAGGCCTTTGACGCCAGGCAAGACCGAAAGAAAAAGTTTGGTGATTGCTTAACACCTGACAAAAAACAGATCTGGAAACCGCCAGGAAGGGACCTTGAACAATGGGTCCCTTCCTGTATTCAGACTTGTTGCCTCTTGACTGTTAAATTGACAGATCTTTAAGTCCGGACAAAACACCCCGTCAGCCCCAAAGGGAAAATCCAGATCCCTGAAAGGGTCTTCTAAAATCCGATCTTCAGTAACTGACCAGGGTCGCTCCAAGTTTTACGATCATGTTCTGTCCGTTCCTGACCACCAGGAAAGTGTTCTCTCCCGGTGAAAGAAGGGCTCCGAGCGTTTCTGGAGATGCAATTGGCTTCCCGTTGCACTCCACCAGAATGTCGCCTTTCTGCAGTCCAGCCTTTTCTGCCGCTCCTCCCGTTACCAGTTCGGCAATTACTGCTCCGCTCTTTCCTCCAAGAGCCTTTAACTCTGCTTCATCGGGATATCTCAGGGAAAAACCCATTTTTGGGGGGGAATTGTCTCCCTCCGACCTGGATTTCCCAGGTTGGCCGCTAACACTGAAGGCCAACCCCGGCGGGGTTGCAGGATATTGTTCCCCGGGGAAAACCTCAACTATGCAGACGGCTGGCGGCTCGCTCTTCCTCAGAACATTGATCTCAAGACGGCTTGTCCCGGGCAGAATCTTTTCTCTCCACTGGGCATGATCCATAACAGTCTTACCGTTGCAGCTAACCACGGCATCACGGACACGCAGGCCACCTTTTTCCGCAGGTCCGCCCTGCGCAACTCCTGTCACTATCATCCCTTTGGCCTCTTTAAGCCCCGGTATCCAGAGGTCATCGGCAGTGACATCCCTGAACGTGGCACCGATATCGGGGCGATCAAGTTCGTTCCCCGACGCTTCGACAAGGCTCGCAAGTGAGTTGTAGAGGGTCTTTGCTATTTCAATATCCCTCGTCCTGAAGATCTCTACCCCGTTCTTCAGGTCCGCTTTAAGACAATAAGGGTGGCTCCCCCTGTCCTCGATGAAAACAAGATGCAGGCTTTTGACCTCCGAAAAGGGGATGACGGTCTGCTCCTGGAAATCCACCAGTTTGCCGGGTGTAAAGACACCTGTCTCCTGACGGATCTTGGCGATCCCCGATGCCTTCGCTCCAACGGGGTTGATAGTCCATTCCACCCATCCGCCTTGCCATTGGACGACTTTCGTCTGGATGCCGATCAGCGCGCTTACCGCCTCGTTCACTGAGGGGTAAAAGGTCGGGAGGTACCAGTATTCCTGGATATGGTAGGGGGCAATATCCTGCGGCAAGAGAAGAGCTGGAGCAACGGTCGGTCTTAAAACAGCAAATGCGCCAAATAGGGAAAGAAGAGCGAACACTCTCAACACCCTTGACATCGGGACCAGCCTCCTCAGGCAACTCTCAAGATAAGCTCCGGAAACAATATTGCGCATTATACGCCAGAAAAAGCATGGAATTCGGATCGTGAAGCTCTGTCCCCTTAAGTTGTGTTCCTTGCGGAAGCGTACGAGGCAGAGAGGAGATCGGGGGGAATTCTGATACCGGGAAAGAACCGTCTGAACTGACCAGGCTTACCCGAGGACCCGTCTGATTCAGTAATTCGATAGCAGGTCCGGGATCCTTTGATCTACCGGACCTCTCAAAAAGGAGAGAGGACCATTCAGGGGAAAGATCATTGCCTCCCGTTCCCGGTGGGTTGCTTTCAATCCTCTCTCCAGTGGGTTCCCAGGCTCTCCTTCCTCTTCAGGGCCGCCTGGGCAACGGCTTTGGCCGTCTCGTACAGCCCCTGCATCTCAAGGACCAGCAGACGGCCAAGGGGATTCTTGATCCGGACCTTTCTCGTCCTGAAGTCCGAGAGAAGATCAAGATACCGCTCCATCTCCACGGTTCTCCTGATCGGACCCAGGGCCTTCCAGGTCTCCTCCTGCAGTTCCTTTCTCAGGGCCAAAGGATCCTGACCGTTGTCCTCCGAAACTTCATGGAGATACCCGGAAGGGGGAAGTCCTCCCGGACCGGTTGTCCTTCTCCCCTCTTTGGCCGCTGTTATCCCGGCCCGGTACCCGAATACTACGATATTGCTCAGGGCGTTCCCTCCCACCCTGTTGGCGCCGTCGACACCTCCCGTAACTTCTCCGCAGGCGTAGAGACCGTCTACGGCTGTCCTTCCGAAGCTGTCGATGACCACTCCTCCACAGAAATAATGCTCCAGCGGGGTCAGACGGAAAGGCCTCCTGATGTCTTTGAAAAATGAAATGTCCATCCCCAGGCAGTATTGCATATCCGGGTCCTTCAACATCTCTTCCGTCAGGTCCTCGAGGTGGGCGTAAACGCCCCCTTCCCGGTCCTTTTGTGCGACAAGCCTGGCGGACCTGTCCCGGGCGTAGAGGTTGCCCTCTTTGCCGTCCTTGTAGCCCCAGTCTCTCAGTGTTTCTTTCAGGAACTCATCCCCCCTGGAGTCAGTGACTCTCACGCTATCCACCAGGGAGAGGTCGACGAGCCACCTGGGGAAACCCGGTTCGGCCCATCCAAGAGGGTAGAACTGCACGAACTCCATGTCCCTCAGAACCGCCCCCGCCTTCAAGGCCAGGGCGTAGCCGTCGCCGGTGATCCTGGCCGGATTGTCCGTATGGCTGTAGATCTGCCCACCCCCGCCCGTGGCAAGGATCACCGAACCCGTGTCGATGGATCCTTCCTCCCCGGTCTGCCAGTTCTGGATATTGATGCCTGTGACCCTGCCCATACTGACACGGATACTGGTGACGACAGTCCAGTCAAGGAATTTCACTCCCGACCCTTCCGCGACAGAGATCAGTTCATCCAGAAAACCCGCGCCCCCCATGATCAGACTGGGAGCTGACGACAGAACCGAAGCCCGGCCATTTTTCAGTTTTATATTTACTCCCCATCGAATGAGCTCCCGGAGGACACCCTCGGCCTCTTCCGAGAGAACCCGTACAAGGTCGCTGTCGTTCAGGTGTTTGCCTGTCTCCATGGTCTTCTCGAAATGCTCCCGTGAAGAAACATCTCCACAGGCAAGGGAAAATATTCCCCCGGCGTAGGCGGTGCAAGTACCCAGACCCCGTTTTGTCTTGGAGACAAGCCACACGTCCGCTCCGGATCTTTTTGCCGCAATGGCGGCCACAAGACCTGCCCCGCCCGACCCGATCACCACGACCTGTGCTTTCACTGTTTCTTCTCCCCTGGGCGTGATAGATCGCAGACCCTGTTCTTTCCCTCTTTCTTGGCCTCGTACATAAGGCTGTCGACCTGGCGGAAGAGTTCCCTCCCGTCAATATCCTCCTGGTATTGGGCCACGCCAATGCTCACCGTCATGGAGACCTCCTTCCCGGGACCGGGCTGGAAGATCTCACCGCAGACTACTTCCCTGATCCTCTCTGCCATCATTGAAGCATTCCTGATGTCCGTGACGGGCATCAGTACCAGGAACTCCTCCCCACCGTAGCGGAAGGCCGTATCGCTCTTCCTGATGCTGCTTTTCAGGATCTGCCCCATCCTGTAGAGGACCTTGTCCCCTTCGATATGGCCGTAAGTATCGTTGAATTGCTTGAAGTCGTCCAGGTCGATCATCATCAGCGAAAGAGGCTGGTCGTATCTCTTCGAGATCTCGACCTCTTTTTCCAGCTGGGAGTAGAAATACCTGGAGTTGTAAAGCCGGGTAAGGTCGTCAATGATACTCAGCTCCTGGTATCTCTTTTCGCTCTCTATCAGCGCCTCCTGCATCCTGTTGCGCTCAGTTACGTCCCTGCATATGCAAAGGATCAGCTTCTGTCCCTTGTAGACGGTCCCGTTGTTGCTGAGCTCCACATCGATCACCTTTCCGTCTTTTCTGCGGTGTCTGGTCTCAAAATGGGCTCCGGAGTCGCCAACCGTCCTGAGCATCTCCTGGAGCTCCTCCCTTTCAAATATAGCGTCCCAGTCCCAGACGGAAAGGCCGTAGGCTTCCTCCAGGGAGTAGCCGAGCATATCGGCAAAGCGCTGGTTCGCTTCGTAGACACTGCCGTCAGGATAGAGGATGACGATCCCCTCCCGGGACTGCTTGAGCATGAGCTTCCACATGGCGATCTTGTCAAGGAGGTTCTGCTCCGCCTCCTTTAAGGCCTTTTCCATGCCTTCTAGTCTTTTGAGCTTCTCTTCCAGTTCCTCATAGGTCGGTTTCATTGATCTTCACCCTCCGGGAAAGACCATATCTATAAAAGGCTTCTTTTGTGCCTCGTGCCTCTTCTTCAGGGTAAAATCTATACTCAGTTCATCAGTTCAATTGTCGGACCTTCCACAATTTTTTCAACCGTAAAACTGCTTCTCCCACTATTACAAGAGCTCTCGATCATCCCCCGTATCAAGACAAGTTGCTGTTATCAAGTATCATATCAGTTATCTGACGTATCTTCCAGAAAACATCTTCGAATCTCCGTAGCCTTCGGCCTGATCCTTCGTCCATCAGCAGCCGCCTGCTGATCTCGATCATCAGGGAGGAAGCTCTCCGGTCCTTCTCTTGCTAATCCGTTTGTCTGCATTACTTCCTCTACCAGGTCTCCCGGTGATAAATACATGCCTCTTGAGGGGTCGACTTCGTTATTCCGGAGGTAACTGCCTGGCGTCTGGCTTGCCCAGGCAATTTCCTCCGGTGTCTCGTTGGTCCCCGCATCCAGGATTTGCTCCTTTTCACCTTCTTGTTGTGCTCTCCTCCTGATCCTCCGCCTGCTTTGCCTGCCGTGCCTGCCGTGCCCTCTGTCTCGACTTGAGGATCGCCTCCTTTATATATTCCGGGCAATCGGGGTTCCGCAGCAGCTGGTTCGGGATATCCTCAAGTTCCTCCCTGCTGGATGCCATTAACGTCACCTCCTTTCAACACAAGATGCCCAGAATTGCAGCCCTTTCTGACTATCCCGGGTTATGGGCCAGATCCTCTTCTTCCTCCTCGAACAGTTTCTTCGGGGGCGGGTCGATAACCAGCCTGGAAGGCCAGCAGCCCAGGAAAAGGTGAGGCATACCGGGGGCCTCCATCCCCGCCGTAAGGCCGTCATGGACAAAAACCTCACCCTCATCCCCTGGGGTACGGTCAATTACCAACCCGATAGCGTGGAGCAGCTCTTTCCCGTCGGAAGGGAAACTTGACCCGATCATCATCCCCGTCGGCTGGAATTCCGTGCCGCCAAGGGGGCTTTCGTTAAGATAGCGGGCCATATCTGCAAGCCCTCCATCGACAAGATCCCAGAAAGCGCTCCCGCAGGAACGGCAGACGAGCCTGGATCCGGCTACAGTAAGGAGGCCGCTGAAAGCTATCGCAAAGGCTTCAGAGCCGCACCGCGGACAATACTGGACAAAGGGCCTGCCCGCCCCCCAGAGGAGAAGGAGGGCCCCCACCGGCAAAGGCCGGCACCTCTCGCCGAAGGCAAAGCCGCACTCCTTCTGCGGGAAGGGAAGCCATGCGTCAAGGCGCTTCCCTTCCCGGACATGTTCCTGCACCTTTCTGATAACCCTTGCTTCGTTGATGAACTTTTTACCCGACACCAGGAGTCCGTCCTGAACTTCACAGCAAAGGGAACCTCCCGCCTCCTGGATCTGGTCCTTTATGGTCGTCAATTCAACAACACTTCCTTCCCTTCGGCATGGAAAATATGATTCTGTCATCAGTAAAAGATCAGGTCCGAACCTTCCCTTACGGTGTAGCCGTTATCTTCCAGGCATCTGACGCACTCCGGAAGCTTGTCCCGGTTTATATGCAGGTAGGACCCTTCTCCGGTGCTTACGCTTTTCCCGAAAGGCTCAAGAAGTTTTCCAAAGTTGTAACACTCCATCTCTGCCTGCAGCCAGTCGGGGTAAAGGCCCTCACAGAAGCCCGGGATATCCTCGTAACCAAAGCCGCATTCAAGAGGCGGCCTTCTCATACCCATATCGTCGAAGTATCGGCGAATACTTTTGTACTGGTCCCAGGGCAGGCTCTCCCTCAGTTCCTTCCATGTTCTTGAATCCCGCAATGCCCTGTGGATCCTGTCAAGCTCCTGCGCCCTGTAAAGCGGCGCGAACACAACGCCCCCGTTCATGGGGTGAAAGCGGTAAACCATTTCTTTCTTCAAAACGGACACTCCCTCCGATATGGTTTTGACAGCACAAAAAAGCGGCCTCTCCAAAAGGAGAGGCCGCAAAAGAACAGGCTTGATCCCGGAAAATACGCTCCGGAATGCCATCTCCCCTTATCATCCAA
>Ga0334887_1004762_pt1 | contig 11915 bp, 9 predicted proteins | sample GraSluR1_MG_10_FD_207217 | JGI IMG/M metagenome (GOLD analysis project Ga0334887, IMG submission 207217) | Sludge microbial communities from methane-producing bioreactor in Wageningen University, Netherlands - Granular Sludge_18_07-R1 | ecosystem: Engineered > Bioreactor > Anaerobic >...
CTTCAACCTTCCAACTTCCCTGCCCGACTGCATCGTTCAGGCGGGGGTCTTCGGACTTCCGACCCTAAAATCATTCCACTAAAATTGCAGTAGTACCAAGAATTTTAAACACTGGTAGATTAATGTTTAACAATGGGCTTTTTAAGAATGCAGCGGCTATATTGATGCTATGAATATTGACAAACACCAAGAATAAAGACACTTACAACTAATCTACAGTTAAGCCTGATAATTAGATGAATATTAAAACGGATTGTCTGCGCCAGCAACGCATTCAACAAGCAAATCGGGGCTTAGCCATTTGGCTGCCACCTCCATGAAGCGCTGTGGTGTAATGGTTCTAATCGAGGTCATTAGCCTATTGTAGAAATCGTAGTCGAGGTTATTGAAGTTGTGTAGGCTCATGATATTATCGGCAATGGCAAAGGGGCCGTTAAGGCTTCGTAGGGCTTCGCCTAATAGGTAGCTCCGAACCCTGTCCAGCTCATCTTCGGGCACAGGCTCCGATATCAACCTATTCAGCTCGTTGCGTATCTCATAAAGCGTTTGCTGTGTATACCCTGCGCCTACCTCTGTAGAAATTACAAACGCACCGCTATCTCGAAAAGTAAGTAGGTACGAACCAATACCGTAGGTATAACCCTTTTCCTCGCGGATATTCTTCATCAGCCTCGATCCGAAATATCCTCCAAGAATAGTATTCGCCACGGCTAGGTCGGGGTAGTCGGGATGCGAACGGTTGAATAGCTCCCGCCCCATCCTTATGGCCGACTGCAAGGCACCTTGTTTTGGAACAAACACCTGCTTTGAGCCCAACTCAGCATCACTAAGGCTATTACTCCTATTCACGTTGGAGCCTCCCCAAATCGTTTCGCCAAAGTGCTTGGTTACAGCATTAATCTCAACATCGGAGAGCTTGCCCGATAGGATAATGGTAGCTCCCTGAGAACCGATATGGCTTTTATGGTAATTGACCATATCGATACGGCTTAACCCATCGTAATCGCTGGGTACTGCATACGCTCCGTAGGGATGCTCAGCACCAAAGATGGTTTTAAAAAACTCCATTCGAGCCAGGGTTGATGTTTTGTCCATTTCAACGGTTAGCGATTGCTTACCCCTACGCCTCCATACATCCAGTTCGGCCTCGGGGAATGAGGGTTGCTTCACCACCTCCTCGAGCATCTGAAGCGTTTGGGGTAGATATTTGGTAAGCGAGTAGGCAGTGGCCTTGGCAAAATCCTTATCGGCACTAATGCCTATAAACGAACCCCAAAAGTCGAAATATTCGGATATTTCCTGCGACGATTTACTTGCTGTTCCTTCGGCCATAAGCGACATGGTGCCCATGGCAACCAGCTTACGCTGCTGATATCGGGACCCTGCATTGAACATAATATCAAGCCGGCATACCTCCACATCGCCCTCGTTAATAATAAGCAACTTGCTACCATTGGGTAGCTCAATGCAGCTGGGTTTGGGGAAATTTATACCATCGGTTAAGTATATGGGGGGTGCAATTGTACGGTTTATCATAACAAAACTGTATTTTGATTATGCTATATGTCTTTTATTCCTATTTATTGCTTATTTTGTTCAGCATAATAATGTAATACTGATGAGTTCTCCTTACGAAAAAGTGAGCGAGCAACACGCTGAATATCCTGGGGGCTAATTCTACGATATGTATCTACAGTACGGTTAAGCAAACCTGCATCGCCCAGCAGCTCGTTGTAGCAAAGGTTCATTGCCTTTTCGGTTGTGCTGGTAAGACCAAAAGTGAACGTTGACTCGAATCGATTCAGAACCTTATTCAGCTCATAGTTCTCGACTTGTTCATCAACCAAGCTGCTAAGTTCGGTATAAATTGCCTCCTCTGCCTGCAATAGGTTTACACCATCGGCAGGCCGTCCAGTAATAACAAAAAGCCCCTCGTCAATATCGCCTGTTATAAACGCATCGATACTACTGAAAATGTTTTGGCGCTTGACTAGGCTTTGGAACAGGCGCGATGACTTTCCGTTGGCCAGTATATCGCTAATCAAATCGGTGGTGGCATAGTCGGGATGCAGCTTGTGGCACATATGGTAGGCAATGTAAATGGAATCGAACGGAACGTTGCGCTTAACCTCTAACCGGCGTTGCCCTTCCTGAGCAGGCTCTTTAGGTAATACCTTTGCGCTAATATCTCGCCGCGGAATAGACCCAAACCACTTGCTCGATAAGGCCTCAACCTGCTCCAAATCGCAGTCGCCAGCCACACATAGAATGGCGTTGTTGGGCGCGTAATGGTTGAAGAAAAAGGCCTTAACCTCATCGAGCGTTGCATCGATTATGTGCGCTGGTTCTTTCCCAATGGTTGCCCATTGGTAGGGATGCACCCTGTACGCCAAGGGGCGAAGCAGAAGCCATACATCGCCGTAGGGTTGGTTTAGGTATCGCTGGTTGAACTCCTCCACCACCACGCTTTTCTGCACATCGAGGCTTTGCTGCGAAAAGGCTAGGCTTAACATCCTATCGCTTTCGAGCCAGAAAGCTGTTTCGATATTCTGCTTGGGCAGGGTTATGTAATAGTTGGTGATATCGCTGCTGGTGAATGCATTGTTCTCGCCACTGGCACGCTCAATGGGATCGTCGTAGCTTGGTACGTTTACAGAACCTCCAAACATCAGGTGCTCGAACAGATGAGCAAACCCCGTACGGTTGGGATCTTCATGCTTTGAACCAACGTTGTAAAGAAGATTAACCGAAACTAGCGGGGTTGATGGATCGTTATGTACAATTACCCGTAAACCATTATCCAAAGTGAATCTATCGAAACTTATCATAAAGAAATAGCTATTTAATAAATTAAAATATTATCGGGCAAAATGTAAGCCTTGCCAGATAAGTGAAAGCGAAACTAGGATAAAACACTACACAACCAGAAACCGAAAGGGTATGGTATACAGGATACCAATGAGCATTACTATTTTGGAGAAGTTGCTAACCCAGTGGTAGTCTAACTTTGAGCTGGCCGAAAGGAGTTTGATAATTAGTATGAAAATTGGGATAACCAATCCAACAATCATGTATGAAAAGGTAAAGTAATCGAACTTCCCATTGGCTAGGTAGTTTAAATAGGCACCAAAAAGGTAGGCCAACACCACAATGGTAAACATAAGGATGGCCGCCGCGATGTTACGAGCCATATTGGTTCCCAGCACAACGGGCAAGCTACGACGCCCGAACTCATTATCACCCTCAACATCCTCAATATCCTTAACAATCTCACGGAAAAGGGTTAGGATAAAAGCAAAGATTCCGTACCCTACCACCCAGTAAATTATCTCGTTAAAAACCGACGACGATAATGCGAACTGCTGCCAATAGGTAGCATAGAGCAACGGCATCTCGAAAAGTAAAGGCATAAGCGGAACGATTGCAGTTAGCGTTGCCACCAAAATATTGCCCGTTAGGAACTGACGCTTGTATGAGGTTGAGTAGAACCAAAGTAAGCCAGGTACAAACAGAAATACCAAAGTAAGAAGAGGTTTACCAATTGCAAAAGCAACCACAACGCCCATTAGCACACCCAATATATTAAAACACCAGTGCATAATAATGGCAAAACGCCTCGATAAATCCCTACCTACAATCACCGTGTTAGGCCTATTAATCAGGTCGGTGCGGGTATCGAAATAGTCGTTTATAACATATCCTGCGGCTGTAATAAGTACCGTTGAAAGAACAAGCAACATAAAGAGTAGCTCGCCAAGCTGTAGGTCCATCTGCTTAGTAGCCAATAAGGGTTGCATTACAAAGAACCGCATGGCGTACATGGTAAGCACCACAATGACAAGATTTTTAATGCGAACAAGACGAAGTACATTTCGTAACATACTACTACAGCTTAAAGTTTTTATCGTTTAACCAAACCCCTTTTAGCTTGAGCACCTGCTCAATTACATCCCTTACGCACCCTTTTCCCCCACCAAAGTTGGAAATATAGGTCGAGATTTCGATAATCTCAGTGGCTGCATCGGCAGGGCAAGTAGGGAATCCTACGCGGGTCATAGCTTCGTAATCGGGCAAATCGTCGCCCATAAATAGTATCTCGGAGAGCTCCAAGCCGTACTTAAACCTAAAATCCTCAAGGTCTTCCACCTTATCGGTACTACCAAGGTATATATCGGTTACACCCAATCCACGGAATCGCTCGCGTACCGACTCACTCATTCCACCCGAGATGATAGCCACTGGATAACCCTGCTGAATGGCCTTGTTTACGGCATATCCATCGCGGGTATTGGAAGTTCTCAACAACTCGCCCGAGGGATGAATAACAACCATTCCATCGGTAAAAACACCATCCACATCGAATGCAAAAGCTTTTACGTTATGGAGCTGTTCCTTAAAATTCTTCATAAAATGATAAAGTATCTATTCGTTTGCTTGTTTTAGATTTAAGATGCTTGTGCTTATCGCTAGGTACAGATCGCGCAAATCATCGTCAATAAGGCTAAGGAGCGCAACATGCTTCTTAATGGTTTCGGAGTCGCCCCTAACGGCGGGGCCAGTTTGAGAGCCCAGAGGATCGCCCTGTAGGGCTTTCTCAATGGTTTCGACAATGAGTGGCTTAAGAAGTTTAAAGTCGAAGCTATTCTCCTCTGCCAGCTGCTGCGCAATGGCCAGCATATGATTAACAAAGTTGCATGAAAAAACCCCTGCCAAATGTAGCATCTGTCGCTGCTTACTAGTCATCTCAAGAGGTTCGCCGCCAAGCGATTTGGCTAGCTGAAACATTACATAGTACCCCTCGGAGCTGTTTGCTTCCAGACAAAAGGGTACTCCTGAAAGGTTAGCCTCCCTCCCCTTGGTAAATGTTTGGAAAGGGTAAAACACACCATATCTGTTCGTTAGGGGCTCAAGCACTTGCATTGGCGTGCTACCGCTGGTATGAAACACAAATCCATCTAGCTTGGCAACATTATTAGCCAGCTCAACAATGGCCGAATCGGGAACTGCAAGGATGTATACATCGGCCTGGCGATTGAGCTTTGAGATATCCACCGTATACTCAGTGTGCAAAGCATTAGCCAGCTCCCTGGCATTGCCCTCCGAGCGCCCCACAATTTGAACAATACGATGACCCAGCGAGTCGAGGGCCTTAGCTAGCTGAGTGGCCACATTTCCCGCTCCAAAAACAACTATTCCTAGGGATTTTACATCACCTGTCTCCATTGGCTTGATAGAGTTAGGTTACCAAAATATTCGAAGGCTAAGATAGCTGATTATTTTGGATATTTGGGTTGATCCTATAGAGCACACTCGTTATCACATACTTTTTGCTGATAAAGATCTTTCTGTAAAAATCCCCCAACCGCAATACCGTAGTACAAATATCGGAATTTAGCTGATTGACTGCATTAACTCCTTACGGATGTCGCGCCCTGCGAGCAACCGGCATGAATCTTTAGTATTAACTCCTTAAGCTTAGCCTTACGGTGTTCCGAGTTGTTGATCAATTGGCTCTTATTATGAATTTTAGCTTAAAGATCTCGACTAAACCAATAAACAAAAACTGACTACATACTAAACGCACCATCCATTCTACCTCTAAGGATTTACCAATTATAACCGAAGAAGACAATATTTGTACATATGTTTAATTTAATATGTATTTGCTATGTAAATTTTTCAATTATCAATAGTACAACCCAATACGATTACGATGGAGACTAACCTTATTACGGAGCTATTGCTTCCGTTGTCGCTGGGGATTGTTATGCTTGGAATGGGGTTTTCGCTTGTACCAAACGACTTTAAGCGCATAGCACTTTACCCTAAAGCTGCTGCTATTGGTATTGTAAATCAAACTATAATATTACCGCTAATTGGTTTTTTGCTGCTTATGCTCATTCCTATGCGCAATCCAGAGCTTGCCATGGGGATAATGATACTAGCGGCTTGTCCAGGAGGGCCAACATCAAACCCAATTAGCCATATTTCGAGAGGCAACACAGCGCTGTCGATTACGCTAGCTGCCATATCGATTAGCGCAGTGGTATTTACCATTGCGCTAATCGATATCTTAGCTATGCGACACTTTTTGTAAGCGGGCAAGTACGTTCCGCTACCCATTTTGGATACAATGACTAAGGTTATAATCATTACCCTTGTTCCCGTTGGGATAGAAATGCTCATAAGGTCGAAAGCACCCAAGTTTTGGGACAAAATGAATAAACCCGTTAAGGTCATATCGGGGATACTGCTTGTAGTAATTATTTAAGCGGCCATACTAAACGACAAGGAGAATTTCTTCAACTTTTTCGCCCAAGCTGGCCCAGTTGCGCTTGCGCTAAACGTGGCTATGCTGCTTGTTGGCTACTTCTCAGCACAAATTTCCAGCCTAAAGATTTCTCAAAGCGTAACCATTCCCATAGAATCGGGAATACAGAACGGCACGCTTGGTATTGCCATTGCAGCAACCCTGCTGCACAATCCCACCATGACAATATCACCCGCCATATAGAGCCTTATTATGTTCGGAACGGCTGGACTGATAATAGCATGAATGAACCTAAAAGTTAAGGGAAGCAAAGTTGTTGCTAGGTAGAACAGCCCAAACGTAAAAAACAGAAAGGGTGGCCTCTAACGAAGTCACCCTTTCCCATCACAACCACTTTTTAACTAACAACCGAAAAGTCCTAACTCCTTCGGCCTAAACATACACAACAATTTTTTCAACCCTATTCGATCGGCTAAACAGCTCGTGCGATACTCCTTTGGGAATTCTTTTTAAAGCTAAACGCTTGGGTTTAGCTACCTCGTTACGCCAATACACCTCAATGGCGCTTTCGCCAACTTTTACCATCTTTATAGGCGTGCCACAAAGGGTTAGGTTCAAATATTCCTCAGTATCTCTTATAAAATCATTATCGATTAGCAACGAGGGTAGAATGTGTATTTCTCCCTCACTTATTATAATACCCAGCTCGTTGAACCTGCTCAGGAAATCCTCCTTCACCTGCCCGGTTAGGCCGGGTTGCTGCGCCCCCATCATCAATGGTGTGTGCGAATAGGGGTCGGTAGGGAAGGCTCCGTAAACCTTAGGATTTTTGTGAGCGCCTATACCCTCTTTCACCCTATAGTAGTAATCGATTAGCTTTTTGAGCTCTTCATGCTCTGCATTCTGTTCTGCCAATTCAATAATAATCTCACCCAAAGCTAGCAGCAGTTTGGAAACCAAGTGCCAGTATATGGATCCTAACCCCTCGTACTTATAGAACGAGCCTGAGCGCCCTGTAAAGTATTGATGCTGAAAAATATCCTCATATATATCGCATATGGTTTTTACTTCAGTCTCAATCAGGTATCGGTCAATCTCTTTGGGTAGCTCATGCAAGGCCTTTTGTAAAAGGCCTACATTTTTAAACGATGCGTTGAAGTGGTAGTTCCCCTCAACATCACCCTTAATTACTTGAGTGTTACCAATATCTAACAACTTTTTAAGCAACACCGATCTTTCAACTTGCTGTGCAGGAATAATATTTTTCTCTAAAAAGTTGGGTAATTGCTTAAACGGGTACAGTATAAAACTCTTTTGATCATCGCGCCACAGCTCGCTTTGGAAGAGCGAATTCATAAGTTCTAAAGTATCCTGCAGGGATAACAATCCCGATCCTAGGATCGTTGCCTGCCCCTCGAGCATAAGCTGTAGATGGTGTACCTTAATGGAATCGTTAGTAAAAGATATTAGGTTGTACGAATGGTACAACCCATCGGGGCGCTTATTCCTGGCTATACTCTGATCGATATATGATAAAACAAGATTAAAGAAATTAAGTATTTCCTCAGAAGTTATCATCATGGTACTTCCTTCAAACCCCCGATATACCTTTGCCCTGTAGTCGGCTCCCGATTGGCTTAACTTGTCAACCAAAACTCTTCGAGTGCCATCGGAAAATCCCTTTGGCAAAGCCCCGGCATTACCTTTTAGGGCTCCAAAGATGGAGGAGAACAACTCGTAAACCTCAGCAGAAAGTTTAAAACCTTCCTTTGACTCGTTACCAATTATCCCAACAAAAAAGTTCACGTACCTGCGCAGCTGGTAAAGGGTTACCATTGAAGTACCATTACCCACCAGGGCATTATTGGCGTCGTTCCACTCGGGTCGCTGCGTGTTTAGCCATACGCCCGCCTCGGGCACAAAATTGCTAAGCTTGGTTAGCAAGCTCACCATGATCTTCTCGATAAACGAAACCCTTACAATAGCCTCGTCGTTGTAGGTAACCAACTTACCATCGGCACCAATCTCTGCACTGCGCCTTACAAGATCTTTATGCAAATTCCAATTGAACTCAATTGTATCCTGTGGATTCTTTAAGATATCTTTATAACCCTTAATGCGGTAGGGTACATTGGCATATACAAAAAATGGCTCCTTAAACTTTTTGAAAAGCTGATTTGGGTAGAATTTCTCATGCAGCTCAAGCAACCTAAGCAGGTATATAATCTGATGATCGCCCCAGTAGCCAATGTACGCCCATGGATTATCTGGATCGGGTACTTCCCAATCGAAACCCTCACGGGTTATACGGTATGGATTGTAACCATCGGCGGTGGATGCGTTTAGGAATCGACAGATCATGCCGGGCAAATACTCGGGAAACGACAGCGCCAAAGCCTCCCAGTTCTGGAATATATCGCGCCAGTTGCCCTGGTAGCTTAGCGATGGGCTACCATCATCATTCTTTAGGTTGATATCGAAGAAGTTCCATGGGCGGCTTGGATCACCATGGCGACGGCTGAAGCTGATGGGTAGATACTCAAGCGTAATGCGCATCAAATCCTTATCGTTGGATTGCTTGGCAATGGTAATAAGCTCATTGAGCCGAATGGATTCATTCAGTTTGCTAAACTGGTGCTTAAACATACTATACACCTGCCTATTAGTATGTTCCAGATGCTTTAGGAAATCGCTTGGATTAACATTGTAACCATTCTCGAAGATTCCTCCACGCATCACGTTAAACATGGTATTTGCAAAATGCCTGCGATCGTTAAGCTTATCGCCGGTTTCCTGAATTCCATCGGCCATCCCGACCAAGTGCTTAAGCTTGTCGGAACTATTTTGTACACCCATCTCGATAAATCGCTTCAAATTCTTCTCTTCGGATATAGACTTTTTTAAAGCAATAATATCTGTGCTGTCCTTAGCCACATCGGCAACTAGGTACCAAACTTTGCTCTCTTTTGGCTTTAGGACAAGCTGTTCATGAACAAATAGTGCGGTTTTTTGTCCGAATATATTGGTTTCGCTATTGAAATTTACTCCGAAACGAATTTTTTTGAGCTGCTTTGCGCTAAGTAAAACTTTCTGAGGAGTTAGCCCTGTAGCCCAAACAACATTAGCCCTTAGCGCTTCGCTGGGTTCTGCACGATCAACCGGAATGGACGACATTCGAAACAGGGTAAGGTTAGCATCACCATGCCATTCCGCCACCTTGTATCCATCCATAAGGGTGCTCATCAGGCTTTGCGTATCGCGGGTTATACCGAAGGGAATTAGATTTTGTAGACCATCCGTAATATCTAGCTCAATGCTTTTCCCCGACTCGTTTATCAAGTCGCATCGGCGTATCCAGCCTAAATTATCGCTGCTCATCCAGCGGTAGCGGAACCTTAGCTTGAGGTCGTTGTTAACCTCCTCGAATATAATTTTATCGCCAGCCGTGTTTTTATACAGATTTCGGCTCACATCGTAAAGGCCACCGTATAGATTTGAGAAGGGTTCCCAAACCTGAATCTTTGTAGCCTCGTAAATTCTTACAATGGTTTTTGGTCCAGTAATCTCGGCTGAGTCGTGAATTTTATCGTCGGTATAGTAAGGGAAAATGGCGTTGTTGTAGTTTTGCCTTCCGGCAGTAAGACTACCGCTACTGGAAATGAACATCCACAGATCGCTGCTGCTCACAATGCTCATGAAGAACGGATCCATTGAGTCGAAATTCTTTATGCAGTACATCGATTCACCATCAATCTCCGTGAGGACTCCATCTACATCCTTCTCAATATCCTTGAGCTTTATACCAGAAATACAAGCCTTTAAATGACTCATCAATATCTATTTATTGGGTTATACTACCAATTCGTGAAGATATGCTGCAATTAGGTTATGATTAGGTTCGAAGTCGGAAGTCGGAAGACCGAAGTCCGAAGTCGCCTGCCTCGGGAGACTGCCGTACTTTGGCAGGATAACGAGGGAAGGCCGAATATGAAAGGCAGAATTGTCTTGATTTTCGTCTTTGGGCTTCGACACAATTTTTCTCAACCTAAGCAAATCTTTCATGAATATTGAGGTAGTAACATTTAAATTTATCAAATCACAGCCTCATCAACAGATAAAATCTACTTTGAAGTTTTATAATAAAAATTCTTTTTGACCATATCACCCGGGTTGCCACCGATGAGCAGCTCAAAATTGCCCTCCTCGGCAATCCTCTTGTTGTTTAGCCCAACAAACTTGAGATCGTTGAAGCTAACGGTAAATCTTACCTTAGCACTTTGCCCAGGATTTAGGTTGACCTTCTCAAAGCTAATCAGTTTTCTATCGTCGGGCGTAATGGAAGCCACCACATCGCGAATGAAGAGCTGTACCACCTCCTTGCCAGCATACCTACCAGTATTGGTAACCGTAACCTCACCCTGTACACTCTGGTTGGGGTAGATTGTATCGGCTGTTAAGGTAAAATTGCTATAGCCGAAAGAAGTGTAGCTTAATCCATAGCCAAATTCCCACTGCGGATTAAAACCGTTCATCCCAAATGTATCATCCAACTTATCGCTGCCTTTATGCTGATATGTTTGTATTGTATTTGTATGTCGGGGGTATGTATAGGGTAATTTTGCGCTTGGGTTCTCATCGCCAGAGATAAGCTGTGCAAGGGCCTCACCACCTTCATGCCCCGGCCAGTAGGCCATTAGAATAGCATCGGCAAGGGGTTCAATTTCTCTAATTACCCTAGGGCGACCCTGCAACAATACCATAACGATAGGTTTCCCCGTTGTATGGAGCAGCTTAACTAGCTCTTGCTGATTTGCTGGTAAATCGAGGGTATGGATATCGGAGAACTTCTCGGTAGTTGGCATCTCGCCAAGGCATACAAATACCACATCGGATTTTGAGGCTTTGGTCAATATCGAGCTTTTATCGATGATATCACCAGTAAAATCTGTGCCCTGCTCGTACAGCACATTACTATTTCCGAACTTTGCCTGCATAGCCTGCAAAACAGTTTTCTTTCCCTTATCGTCGTATGTTGGGTCGTCGCCCTTAAAGGTTCGGCTCCAAGGGCCGTTGAGCGATGTTAATGAGTTGGCCGTAGGGCCAGTTACAAACACTTTGGCTCCAGCATTACTCCTTAGTGGCAGAATATTATCCTCGTTCTTCAGCAGGGTGATGGCTTCCAGGGCAGCCATTCGGCTTAGATTGGCAAACGAATCGGATGCGAATTGGGAAAAGCTATCCGGATGGTGGTATGATTTTTCGAAAAGTCCAAGTTTAAACTTAACGAATAGAATACGACGAACCGCATCGTCGATGCGGCTCATGGGGATCTCGCCTGACTGCACCAGATCAACAACATCCATAGCGAAGCTAGCATCGTAGGGAACCATACACATATCGACTCCAGCCAGAACGGCCAGCTTGGTAGCCTCGCGCATATCCTTAGCCACAAAATGATTCTCGACCAACCGAGCAATATCGCCCCAATCGGTTATTACAAATCCTTTAAGCCCCAGCTCACCCTTAAGCACATCGGTTATTAGGTATTTATCGATATGCCCCGGCACGCCATTCACCGCACCAGAGTTAAGCATAACGGTTAGCGCACCTTTATCTATTGCATCGCGAAAAGGTTCGAGGTAAT
>Ga0334887_1004773_pt1 | contig 11891 bp, 13 predicted proteins | sample GraSluR1_MG_10_FD_207217 | JGI IMG/M metagenome (GOLD analysis project Ga0334887, IMG submission 207217) | Sludge microbial communities from methane-producing bioreactor in Wageningen University, Netherlands - Granular Sludge_18_07-R1 | ecosystem: Engineered > Bioreactor > Anaerobic >...
TTATCAAGTTAAGGTGTATTTGAGTCATTGGAGGGAACCACTGGGTACTTCGCCTCAAAGACTAAAAACTTTTGGGAGAATGTATCCAGCCTCCAACTTCATCACTGGAAAAGTAGACTGTGCCCTTCTTATCGGTCAATCCGTCGTATCCTTCGGCATTCCATTTTCGGATCCAAACATAACCTGTCGACATACTTAGTCCACAAATATCACTTGCTTTCTCATAGCTAATGCCGTGATTGGCCATAGCATTGAGAAATATCAATCTGGGCCTGATACGCCCATCAGTCTCTGCACGAAGCTTTTCCGGCAGCTCCTCAGCATTTTGTATACTTACAATATCTCCCTTCATAAGATCTATTTTGTCTGTTCTATTATATCAATTTAGTCGTAAGACTATAAACTAACGGAGATGTCAAATTTAATGTAGTTTGTATGTGTTTAGCTCCTTCCTAAATCCATGCGAATTGACCTAGAATCCACCTCGACCAGAAGAATTATATAATTTGTTATCAATACCACCTTATTGGGAGTATGCACGACGAAGAGATTATCAAGCAACTTAAAGATGAGATGGAACGATTAAAGCGCGAGAATGAGTTGCTTAAAGATCAGATCGCGAAACTTGAAGCCCGATTAGCCAAATATGAGAATGCTCATACTCCGCCGAGCTTGAGACGTGGTCGCAAACGCAAAAAAGAGTATAACGAAGGAGATAAAGGGAAACCAGGCCAAAAAGTGGGTCATAAAGGGGTATCAAGACCTCATGCAAATCCAGATAAACAAGTTGAAGTCACCACAGATCGATGCCCAGACTGTGGAACTGAGCTCGGCGATCCAGTAAGAATAGAGTCAAAGATTATCGAGGAAATTCCTGAACCTCAGCCCATCATCGTCACCGAATACAAGATTGCGCATTACAGATGTCCCTCCTGTCACAAAGAAGTTGCAGCCAGGGATCCAGATTTTCCTGTAGAAGGCAGATTTGGAAACAACGCAATTGCGCAGACGACGTTACTGAAATATGAGGACCGTCTGCCTCATAGGAAGATCCAAAATGCACTGAGTCGACTGCATGGACTGAATATATGTCCAGCTACGATCCTCGACCTAACTCGTAGAGCAGCTGATGCGGTCCAACCTCAGTATGATGCGATTTTAGACAGGATTCGGGATGCTCCTATCCTGTACGTGGATGAAACGTCAATCCATGTCCAGGGAAAGAAACATTGGATCTGGGCATTTACGACACCTTCTGAAACTTTTGTTGTGATACGGAAGAGTCGCGGGACGAAAGTCCTGATGGAGGTCCTGACGAGGAGATTCAAGGGCATCATAGTGTGTGATGGCTGGAAGCCATATGCCAAATTCACAAAGCGGTTACAACGATGCTGGGCACATCTACTCCGAGAATCAAGAGATCTTGCTGATAAGATCGGGGAGGCAGTTCCTTTACATGAAGCCCTAAAGGATCTCTATGAAGAACTGACTGGAGCTCTAGAAAACGATCCTCCACCCGAAGTCCGGATGGAATTATGGGATATGGCACGAGCAAAGCTCAAGCGGTGGATCACGAAAGAACACATTAGTCTGAAAGTGAAAAAGCTTGTTGGCAAGATTAGCAACGGCTTCGAGTACTGGTTCACGTTTGTCATCCATCCTGCTGTTGAGCCGACTAACAACAGAGCAGAAAGGGCACTCCGCGAGCATGTCGTATTGAGGAAAATCGTTGGCACGTTGCGCAATAAAAAAGGGACGTCTATTCATGAACGTATTATGACCGTCCTGTCGACATGGAAGCAACAGGGACTCAATACCCTACAGATACTGAGATCAAGCCTGGCCAGCTAAACACGTACTGTAGTTTTAATTACTTCGACGCTTAATTTCCATTATTCTCCAGCACCCCCTTGCACCCCCTTCCGAAACTCACACCGCCCCTCCACCGTCACCCCCTCCGACAGCGCCGAGACCCGCGCCCTCAGGACGAGATCAGCCAGCTCCTCCTCGCATCACCTTCGCGATCCCGACGAAGGAGATGCGCCTCGGGTTCACGTCCACGACCCGGGGGAGTCCGACGACGACGTGGTCGATCCCGGCGTACCCCCATAGGCCCGAGGGCGCAAAAGCCCCCGGCTATTGGCACCAGCCATCCCTTTGCAGAGAAGATTTATATTCTGAAAAGGGAAAATAACCTTTGATGAAGCGCCTTCACGACTACACCATCATCCTTCGTCCGGACGATAACGGCACCTTTGTAGCCTATGTACCCGCCATCCCAGGGTGCCACGCCTGGGGAGAAACTCCCGAAGAGGCGCAGGCCGAGATAGTCAACGTCTTCGAGATGATCAAAGAGGAATACAGAGAAGAAGGAAGGCAGTTGCCCCAGGACGTCGACCTGGAGGCGATCGATGCCTGCCAAGGCTAAAGACCTGGAGAAGGCAGCCGCAAAGCTTGGATTTCAAAAGATCCGACAGAAAGGCGGCCACGCCCGTTGGAAGCATCCGGATGGACGGGCGACGACCATCCCCATCCACGCCAACAGCGAGATTGGCGGATGGCTATTTTATGAGATCCTCAAGCAGCTGGGCATCTCTGAAGAGGATTTCTGGAAGCTCGCGCGGGGCGACGGCGGCAGAAGATGACCGATCCGCTTTTGGCCTTTTTTGGCCTTTCTAACAGAGCGGCAACATCGAGCCAGAAAGTCAGCGATCACCATCGAGACTTTGAGAATTGCCCGGGCCCGCCCGCATCATCATCATCGCCCCGACGATGGCCCATTCCCCTGCAGTTCCAGTTCCCCCTTCCGAAACTCGCAGACCCCCTCCACCGTCACCCCCTCCGGCAGAGTCGCGAACCTGGCCCTAAGGATCAGGTCCGCCAGCTCCTCGCGCATCACCTTTGCGATCCCCACGATGGAGGTGGTGGGCCGGGGGTTGACGTCCACCACCCGGGGGAGGTCGCCGACGACGAGGTCGATCCCGGCGTAGCCCGATAGGTCGAGGGCGCGGGCCGCCGCCTTCGCCACCCGCAGAATCTCCTCCTCCCGGTCGGTATGGTAGGGGACGATCCCGCCCAGGTACTCGAAGCCCGCCTCGACACAGACAAGCTGCTTGTTGACGGTTATGGGTAAAACCCGATCGCCGGAGGCGATGAGGCTCACGCTGAGGGATTCGCCCTGGTGGTACTTGGTGGCTATCCGGTCGTCCAGGTTTTCCGGGAGCTCGTCGACGAGCTCCATCCTCTCGGAGGCGCAGCCGAACCGGGGCTTCAGGACGAAGGGGCCATCGCCTGGGTCATCAGGATCGAAAATCTCGACAACGGGAACGCCCGCCTCTTCGAGACGGCGGGTGCAGGCGAGCTTGTCGGCGGAGAGCCTCGCAGCGGCGGGGGTGCAGCCGAGGTTGATTGTTTTGCCTTTTTCAAGGAGCTCAAGAAATCCGGGCAAAAGCTCATCGGGAGCGATCACAAGGCCCGCGGTTGCCTCTAAATATTCGAGGAGATCCTCGAAATCCTCCTCGCCATTGATGTAAAAGCCCTCTCCTGCACCGATGACCGGCCCCGCCGTCGGGTAGACGACCTCGTGGCCGAGCCGCTCAAAGCTCTTCGCGAGGGTGGAGAGCATCGCCCTTCCCTCCACCTCGTAGGTCCCAGGCATGCCCGTGGCGACGGCATACTCGGCGATCAGAACCTTCATGATCTCCTCGGATTCGGATCTCTGGTTTATCTCTAGTACTGCCTGGCGAGAAGGGCGCACTTCTCGGTCTTCGCGCCGCAGACGACGCAGCTTCCCTGGTAGGTCTCTTCAGAGCGCCAAGGCTCACCGAGGACGGCCGCGCCGACCTCGTCCTCGATTCCGTGGCCGCACTCCTCCGAGCCGCACCATCCTACCCGGGCGACGCCAGCCTGCGTCTGCTCTTTCGCCTCCACCATCGTCTCGCAGTCCTTCACCTTGCTCTCCTGGAAGGCCTGGGCCCGGGCGAGCATCACCTCGTGGAGGTCGGCGGCCTCTTTCTCGATCGTCTCATTCAGGTCGCTGAGGGGGACGGTCAATTTTTTGGCGTCGCGCCGTGCCAGGACCGCAACCCCGTTCTTGATGTCCCTGGGACCGATCTCGATTCTTATGGGGACCCCCTTCATCTCCCACCTGTAGAACTTGGCGCCGGGCCGCTCGTCGCTCTCGTCGATCTCGACCCTGATGCCGGCTGCCGCGAGCTTGGCTTTTATATCCCGGCAGACCTCCAGCGTCGCCTCCTTCTCCTTGAAGAGGATCGGGACGATGACCACCTGGACCGGGGCGACCGACCAGGGGAGGACGAGCCCCTTATCGTCGCCGTGGACCGATATTAGCGCAGCGATGCACCTCTCGGAGACGCCGTAGCAGGTCTGGTTAACAAACTCTTGCTCTCCGGCCTCGTTCTCGAAGGTGATGTCGTAGGTGGTGGCGAAGTTCGTTCCCAGGAGGTGGGCGGTCCCGATCTGAAGCGTCCTTCCGTCGGGCATCACCGTATCCAGGGCGATAGAGTAGTCCGAGCCGGGGAACTTGTCCCAGGAGGGCCTCTTGGCGAAGAGGAAGGGGATGGCGAGGCGGCGGTAGAACTCGGCGTAGATGGTGAGGGCAGCCTCCACCTGCTCGGCCGCCTCTTCCCAGGTCGCGTGGACGGTGTGGGCCTCCTTGAAGGAGGTGATCTCCCGCAGCCTTATGAGGGGGCGGGTGTGCTTCGTCTCGTACCGGAAGGTGTTGACGATCTGGTAGATCTTTAGGGGCAAGTCGGCGTGGCTCCTCACCCAGAGCTTGAAGATGGGGTAGATCGCCGTCTCGCTCGTCGGACGGAGGGCGAGCTTGATCTCGAGGGGGCTGGTACCGCCGTGGGTCACCCAGTAGACCTCGTCCTCGAAGCCCTTGATATGCTCAGCCTCCTTCATGAACTCCGTCTCGGGGATCAGGAGGGGAAACTGGGTCTCCTGATGGTCCGGGTCCAGGAGGGCCCTAATCAGGTCGTAGACGTTCCTTCTCACGGCGAAGCCGAAGGGGTACCAGACGCACATCCCCTTGACGGGGTACCGCACGTCTATGATCTCCCCAGCCTTCAATAGCTCGTGATACCATTCGCTGAAATTATCTTTGCTGGGTAGCTTGGACTCGGTCATTCCATCACCGATAAAGGTTGAAGATCCGCTGCGGGCTGGATGAAAGGTTGGATGAGGACGGGGGTTATGAAGGTCTCGATCGCCGCCGCGATGAAGAGGAGAAGGGCGACCCACCTGAGGAGACGCAACGCAGCCCTCAGTTCCCCCTCCAGGTCGCCGCCTCTGCCGAGCAAGGTCAGGATCATCAGGTGGCCCAGCCGAAAGCCGACGGCTATGCAGACGAGGACGGTGGGCAGCTCTATGATGCCGTGGGGTAGGATCGCGACGATCACAAAGGCCGCCCCGCCGGCAAGGACCGCCTGATGGACTACGAGCCCCACCACCAGGCCGTTGACGATGACGACGATGAGCGGGACGATACCAAAACCGACCCCCAGGAGGAGGGCCATCGATGATGCCAAGAGGTTGTTTGCGAATATCGCCACCATCATCTTTCCGGGGCTCAGCTCCAGAATCCAACGGAGCTTCTCCGCGACATCTCCGACGTAGGCCGTCGCCAGATCTGGCTGGAAGATCGATATTAAGAACCCGAGGATCGCCGCGGCCAGGAATAGGAAGACCGAGAGGAGTATGTAGGGGCGGATGGACCTGATGTACGTGACGTCTTCTTTCCAGTTCAAGGGAGACCTCCTCCTCCCTCACCCTCCGACATCGTATAAGATTCTGGCGATTTTCCGGAAAGGGTACCTTCGAGAAGGAGGGTCGTGATCTGAGCCGTTCAGCCGGACCAGGCGCCAGAAAGATAGCTGGCGCCGAAGATGATGAGGAAGGCCCCGCAGAGAGCGAGGACTCTCCTGTAGTTAGCCTCGGATAGGAGGGTCCTTCCCCGGTCCAAGCTCGTCGAGACGAAGGTGTACCAGCCGAAGTCAGCGCCCCAGTGGCCTATCATGAAGATCATGGCGAGGATGAACCCCTCTCGGAGCTCCGCCAGGACCAGGGCGGAGCCGATGGATAGCCACCATATCCAGAAGTAAGGGTTAGCTACGCTGGTTATGGCTCCTGCTATGTAGGGGTTTGAGGTCGCATCCTTTGAAGAGGTCATCATGGTGGCGTTTCTGCTCCCCTTCAAAGTCAGAAGGCCGAAGAGGATCAAGGCCGTCCCGCCGATGGCGGCTACGATGCCGGTATGCACCTGTGCCACCGATGCCAACCCCACGACAATGAGGAGGAAGACCACCACCTCAGCGAGGGCGTGGCCCGCCGCCACCTTCGGCCCCACCGTCCACCCCCGCTGAAGGGACGAATTTATGGTGGCTACGAGGGTAGGGCCGGGGGCAAGAGCGCCGGTGAGGCCGACGGTGAACGCCAAGATGAGGGTCTCGATAGCCCCGAGCATATCAATCTCCCAACGATCGTATCTTATCTGAACCTTTCCATCCGAGGGGGGACGGATAGAAAAAAGAGATCCGGGTTTTTCGTCATATGAACCCCATGGACCGGTCGGGATTTGAACCCGAGGCCTCTACCATGCCAAGGTAGCGATCTACCCCTGATCTACCGGCCCTCTGAGCTGGGCATACGCAGACCTATTTCATAAAGATATCGGTCTTTCTCCTCCGACGCTGAGGTCTCGAATCGGCCAGAGGCTACTTCTTCAGGGTGGACTGGACCGTCTCCACCGCCGATACGACGTTCCTCCCCCAGCGGATCCCGTTCAGGACGTCTTTGACCGTCATCTTCTCCACCTTCGGGTAGTAGAGGAGCTTATCGTAATCCTTCGTTACGGCGTAGTTGTAATGGCCGTAGGCGACGGTCACCCCGTATGTGAGGAGCTTTTGAGCCCTCCGGGACGAGGTGTAGACAGCCTGTTTCGGGTCGTAGACGGCGTCCGCCCCGATCTTGAAGAGCTTCACCGAGAGGTCGTAGTCGTCCAGGAGGGATATGTCCCTGTGCCCTCCCGTCCGCCGGTACGTCTCCCTCCTCATGGCCATATTGGAGCCGATCATGTAGCAGAAATTGAAGGCTTTGAGAAGCTTGTAGGAGCTTCGGACCGCCGTCAGAATCTCGGTTCTGAGATCTCTATCCTGGAATATCACAGGTCCGGTGCTGGCATCGTTCCTTTCCAGGTTTCGGCTTATGACCTCAAGCCATCCCCGAGGAAAATCGGTGTCTGCATCGGTGAAGGCGAGGATGCTGCCGGACGCCGCCTCCGCACCGTCCCTCCTGGCACCTCCTATGCCCGGGTGGGTCTGAACTATCACCTTGTCAGCGTACTCCTCCGCAATCTCCACGGTTCCGTCATCTGAACCCCCATCGACTACCACGATCTCGTAGTTCTCTCTTCCCAGGGATTGGCTCAGAAGAGACCTCAGAGTCGCCTCTATCTGCCCCCCCTCGTTCAGCGCAGGGACGATGACTGATATCATTCAACATACCTCTGACCGAATAGGCCGGATAGGCCGCGAGATAAAGGGCCGACGCCGCCGTAGCCGCCAGAGAAAGCTGATGGATCCGGGCGGCGGCGAAGGCGAATACCAGGGACAGGGCGGCGAACCCCCCCAGCATCAAGAGGCCGTTCTTCTCCCCGATCCTCGTCACGGTGGTGGTCGTCGATCCCAGATCCTCCTCATAATCCACTATCTGATGGGCTATCAGGGCTTCGCAGCCGACTATAAAGAAGAGGAGAGATATCAATATTATCCCTCTGGTGACGTCGCCTCCAGAGAGCAGATATCCAGAGAGGAAGGGGAGCGCTCCGAACATCAGGCCGTGGCTGACCGCATCCCATAGGTATCGTTCCTTCAACCTGATGCGCCTCTCTGAATAGGCGGTAAATACCAACAGGTTGATGACGACGAACGCCGCGCCCAAGCTATCCAGGCGGATGGAGAGGATCAAGGGGGTCAAGACGAGGGTGGTCATGAGCAGCAGAACACCCCTCTCGCTGACCTTTCCCGCAGCCAGGGGGTTTGTTCCGGACTCCATCTTACGGCGGTGTAGCCTGTCGATATCGGCATCGAAGTAGTTGTTGACGACGAAGGCGTAGCTTATGATGCAGGTATAAGCGACCAAGACCAGCATGATCTCATATCGCCCGCCCCCGGCCAAATAGGCCCCAGCCAGCGGAAATAGCGGATAGAACTTGATCCAGTCTCTGATGCGAAGCATCCTCAGGTAATCGATCATCCTTTCTCTCTCCCCGGTTGAGGTAACCGCATTCCCGTCAACCCTTATCTACCTTTTCGGCTCCGGCCATATCGGCAGGATGGGAGCTTTCACCTTTATTGGGGTCGGTCCAGACGGACCGCATCGTCATGATCTGATCTTCACGGACCGCTCGGCTAAAATAGATTAGAGACCATGAGATACTGCTATCATGAGATCGTCGTATATCCTTCTGGCCTTTTCTCTGATCTTCACCGCCGCAGCCCAAGAAGACGGTGGGGACGAGGACTATCTGGGGGTCATCGGACCATTTAGATCCATCGCTGGGGCCAACTATTCCGAGTACGGTTCGGCCTTCGAAGAGTTCATGGCCGGCCCCCCTGAGCGGAACCTCTCGTCCTATCCAGACTACCTGGTGGAGTTTCTGGAGGAGGAAAGGGAGCCGCATTCTGCAAATTACAGCCTCTACTCCCCCGCCTTCGAGGAGTTCATGAACCTGAGCAACAGGAGCAGCCTGAACCTCTCGTCCTACCCGGAGTACCTGGTCCAGTATTTGAACCGCAGCCCTGACGCCCTGAGAGCAGATTACGCTCTGCGCCCTCCGGCCTTCGAGGAGTTCTTGAACCTCACCAACAGGAGCAGCCTGGACCCCTCTTCCTACCCGAGATATCTCAGATGGTTCTTGGGCCGATAGCGGGATGGAACGGCGGCGAGCCGAAGGTGGGCACTGACCCGGCGAAAGATGAGGATTTCGCCTCCATTTGGCGAGATCGTCGTCCTTCTTCCTTCAGGCTTTTGGTCTCGGGGTAGATCGGGATCTGCCCGAGGGCTTAACTTCAGAGATCTGATCCGGCGAAGATCCTCTTCTGCTCCGGCCGTCTAGCGCTCACGAAGGCTTTTTGGGATGCCCCCCTTGACGAGCTGCCTCCTGATGCTCCTGGTACGGAGGGTTGCCGAGGCGCAATCGCCGGCCTCTGCCCGCGACGTCTGGCACTCCCCGAAACTTTGAATCGGCCGCATCGAGGATTTAGCTGAGGTTTGCCGAGATTTCTCAGAAATGTTTATATATTAGATCTCATAAGGGACTTATTAGACGGTGCGCACATGAGAAGACCGCGACCGTCCTGAGATGACAGTACGAGGTGAACGAGACATGCCTGGTGGAGATGGAACGGGCCCTGCTGGATTCGGACCTAGAAGCGGCAGAGGAATGGGATACTGTTCGGGGTTTAATGCCCCAGGATACTTCAATGGGGGCTATTGCAGGCCTTTTGGCGGAGGTGGCGGGCGAGGCCGGGGAGGAGGAAGAGGAAGATGCCTTCGCTTCTGGCCCTCCTGGACAGGTGCCAGCTTTGGGTCCTATCAGAGAGCTGCTCCTTCCGCGGAGGTGGAGATGGCAGATCTGGAGGGGATGGCCGAGGGCCTCGAAGCTCAGCTGAAGAGCATAAAGGCCAGGATGGATGAGCTGAAGTCCGAGAAGTGACCCCTCCTGGCAACCCTCCTTTTTCCTTTTAAAAATTCTTTTGCCCTATTATTTCGCTTCTGATTATTTTATTTGTGATTCGCCTCGGTCCCGCGACGTTTCTGGTTCGAGATCGATCATGCTCCATATCATCCCCATCTCCAGATGCTTCTCGGTGGCAGAGGCCAGCTCATCGTAGCCATCTCCCCCCAAGGCCGACCTCCGGGCCAGGTTCTTCTTTCGGTAGAGGTGATCGAGGAAGGCTTCCCTGAAGTTCCGGTTCTCAAAGATCCCATGGAGGTAGGTCCCTATTACGAGGCCGTCCTCTCCTACAGCTCCGTCGTCCTCGAAGGCTGGAGCTTCCCCAGCGATGGTGACGCCCATATGGATCTCGTAGCCAGAGATCATCTCCCCCTTTATCGGACCCAGGATCGGGCCGTCCCCGGTCACCGTCTTCTCCGTCTGGACGGTCCTCTTCTCGTACCGGTCGAAGCGGGTCTCCGCATTCAGGAGACCGAGACCGGGGACGACGGAGTCTCCGTCCTCGATCCCCCGATCGACGATCTCCCGCCCCAGGATCTGGTAGCCGCCGCAGATCCCAAGGATCGGAACGCCCTCGTCCCGGAGGGCGAGGATCTCACGGTCGGTCCCCCTCCTCCTCAGCTCCAGAAGGTCTGCGACGGTGTTCTTCGTCCCGGGGATGATTACTGCGTCGGGCCTTCCCAGGGGCTGGCCCGGGGTGACGTACCGGAGGTTCGCCTCCCTCTCCAGGGGTTCAAAGTCGGTGAAATTCGATATCCTCGAAAGCCTTATGACTGCTATATCGACGGACTCAGACCCGCCCGCCTCCTCTCGGTTGGCCCCCGCCCTCCCGCCGCCCCCCTTGTCCCCCAGGGAGACGGAGTCCTCGGATGGAAGGGCGAGGTCGAGGTAGGGCATCACCCCCAGGACGGGAACGCCCGTCAGATCCTCCAGCATCGCCAGGCCCGGCTCCAGGATGGCAGGGTCGCCCCGGAACTTGTTGATGACCAGGCCCGAGACGAGGGGCCTGATATCCGCAGGCAGGAGGGCCACCGTCCCGTAGAGGCTCGCGAAGACCCCGCCACGCTCGATATCCCCAACGAGGATGATGGGGGCGGCGAGCTTTCTTGCGACGTAGATGTTGGCGATGTCCCGATCGTAGAGGTTGATCTCGGCTCCTCCGCCCGCCCCCTCGACGACGATGTAGTCGTACTCCCCCGAAAGCTCCTCGATCGCTCGGTCGACGACGGACTTCATCCCCTCGATCCCCCGGTAGTACTCCTCGGCAGACATGTCGGCTAAGGGTTTTCCAAAGACGATCACCTGGCTCGTCCGGTCCCCCTTCGGCTTCAATAGGATCGGGTTCATCACCTCCCTCGGCTCGACTCCCGCCGCCCAGGCCTGGACCGCCTGGGCGATCCCCATCTCCTTCCCCTCGTTGGTGACCCAGGAGTTGAGGGACATGTTCTGGGACTTGAAGGGGGCGACCTTGAGGCCCCGGTTTCTTAGGATCCTGCAGAGGGCGGCGACGACAGTGCTCTTTCCGGAGTGGGAGGTGGTGCCCAGGACCACGATGAATCTAGTCATGTCGTTTCGGGGAGGGGCTGGAAAGTTTATTTGTCTTTTGGGGCAACTATGTCATAGTCTCAAATATTTTACCAAATACACCACTCCTATCTAATTGGATTTATTTAAATAAATTTAATTTAGTTCTACCATTGCAAATAACAGCTTATACGTAAATTATTCGAATAGTATTATCGTAAACTCCTTATTTGTTCATTAGATAGTTGAGTAGATTTATAATTTTAATTCGTTTTTACATTCGTTTTTATATTTGAGAGAAATTGGCTGATAAATTTAAAGTTTTCGTGCTAATTCAAAAAAATCAACAATTTTTGCATATAACCCATATTCCGCACCTTTAGTTCAGACCGTAGTAATTTTCGCATTCTCGGCCCAACAATCTCAGAACTGTAGTCTGCGATGGACTCAGGTGAACTATGACTTTGATGATCTTTCCTTGGTCTACAACAACCGAGTGAATCACTCCCATGAACGTTTCGAAGATCCACCGCATAGTCGGCCGCTGTGTAGGCTTGTTTAGCTGGTTAGGCACAGTTTGTCCAGTTTCTTTGAGCTTCTCTCTAAG
>Ga0334887_1004777_pt1 | contig 11885 bp, 9 predicted proteins | sample GraSluR1_MG_10_FD_207217 | JGI IMG/M metagenome (GOLD analysis project Ga0334887, IMG submission 207217) | Sludge microbial communities from methane-producing bioreactor in Wageningen University, Netherlands - Granular Sludge_18_07-R1 | ecosystem: Engineered > Bioreactor > Anaerobic >...
TGTCGCTCCCCCCGCGGGGAGCGTGGATTGAAATCCCTTGCTAGGGTTGATTGACACAGGTAAACTAAGTCGCTCCCCCCGCGGGGAGCGTGGATTGAAATGTATCGGCTACGAGCCAGACTCTTATCTAATTGAGTCGCTCCCCCCGCGGGGAGCGTGGATTGAAATCTTCCATCCTGCGGGGTATACGCTCGGAGACCGTCGCTCCCCCCGCGGGGAGCGTGGATTGAAATCTGCCCAGCGCCCCCCGCCACGCATGCAGAAAACAAGCGGCTGGTTTTTCGGGAAATTTGGCGAAATGTTATTAAGAAGTTTGTACCAAGCTAAAAATGCCAAATCTTGGCCCCGTAGAAATACCAAAACAGGCCGCTCGACCGAAGGTCCCATCATGAGAGTATATTCAACCGTGCGCAGCCGTTCCACGCCCATAAAAAAACACCTTCTTTTGCAAGAAGGTGTTTTTTTATTGGATCAAAAAGTCTAACGAAACCAGACCTGGGTGCAAAACAGAATGAACAGCACCCAGACGGTTGAGAAAATCGCGGCGATCAACAGCCCGGAAAGCACGGCATACCAGGTATATCGCAGCGCTTCGCTGCGGGTGAGTTGGCCGCCCTGGGAAGCTTTACGCTGTGCGCGTTCCTGGCGGCGGACAGCTCGGTCATGCCAGCGCATGCCGGGCACATCCATATTGCAGATCACCCGCCCGTCATCGTCATCATATTGTTTTGGTTGAGCTGTCATTATCCTGCCTCCTGGATCAATTATAAAGATGACAAGCGACAGTATGCCCCGGTTCAATCTCCCTTAAGACAGGTTCGATTTTGTCGCAAATTTCCATCCGTTTCGGGCAGCGTGTGTGGAACTTGCAGCCAGAAGGCGGATTGGCGGGAGAAGGAATGCTGCCTTCAAGGATGATCCGGTTCGTCTTGGCGGTGGGGTCAGGCACCGGGGCGGCGCTGAGCAGCGCCTGCGTGTAGGGATGCAGCGGATTTTTAAAGATATCTCTTTTGCTCCCGTATTCTACCAAACTGCCGAGGTACATGACACCCACATCATCGGAGATATGTTCCACCACAGAAAGATCATGGGAGATGAACAGATACGTCAATTGAAACTGATCCTGCAAATCCTTCAGCAGGTTGATGATCTGCGCCTGAATCGATACATCCAGGGCGGAAACGGGTTCATCGCACACCACAAAGGAAGGATTGAGCGCAAGCGCTCTGGCAATGCAAATGCGTTGGCGCTGCCCGCCTGAAAATTCATGTGGATAGCGGGCCTTATGGTACGGCTCCAGGCCGCAGGATTTCATGATCTGGTTAATATAATCGTTGTACTGGTCTTCGGGCACGATCTGGTGTTCCCTGACCGCCTCACCGATGATCTCGCTCACCGGAAGCCGTGGGGACAGACTCGAATAGGGGTCCTGGAAGATCATCTGCATTTTGGGGCGGACATGGCGCATTTCGCTGCGGGAAATCGCGAAGATATCCAAGCCGTCAAAGAGCACCTCGCCATCTGTTTTTTCGTTGAGGCGCAAGATGGTTTTCCCGGCTGTTGTTTTTCCGCACCCGGATTCGCCAACCAGCCCCATCGTTTTGCCGCGGTTGATGGTAAAGCTGATTCCGTCAACGGCCTTGACATAGCCAACCACACGCTGCATAAACCCCGCCTTGATCGGAAAATACTGTTTAAGCTTGTTGACTTCCAGGACAGGGTCTGGCAATACGTCTAATTTATGATTTTGGTCTACCATATTTAAACCTCTAACTGGGGAGGGATGTAATGATAACAAGTTACCATATGTGTGTCAGTCACGTATACTTCCCTGGGGTATGCGCCATCACAGATGGGCATGCGCCGTTCGCAGCGATCCTTGAAATAACAGTAATTGGGCATATTGATCGGGTTGGGTACGCTGCCGGGGATGCTGTACAGACGATCGACCGGATGGTTGATGACTGGTTTGGAAGCCATCAATCCCACCGTGTACGGGTGCAGCGGATTACTGAAAATCTCGGTTGCCGTACCTTTTTCAACGATCCGCCCGGCATACATGACGACCACATAGTCCGCCGTCTCGGCGATCACGCCCAGATCGTGGGTGATGAGCATGATGCTGGAGTTGATCTTGTCCTTGAGGTTCTTCAGCAGGTCGAGAATTTGCGCCTGGATGGTCACATCAAGGGCCGTGGTGGGCTCGTCGGCAATGATCAGTTTGGGCCTGCAGGCCAGCGCCATGGCAATCATGATGCGCTGGCGCATCCCGCCCGATAGCTCGTGGGGATACATCTGGTAGACCCCGGTATTGTTGGCAATACCCACCAGGTCGATCATCGCCAGGGTCAGCTCCTTGACCTGCTCGTCGCTCATTTCGGGGTTATGCAGCTTGACCACCTCATCGATTTGATCACCGGAACGAAAAACCGGATTGAGGCTGGTCATCGGTTCCTGGAAGATCATCGAGATCTTCGCCCCGCGGATCGTTTCCATCACCTCGATGGGTGTTTTGGCGATATCGTACACTTTTTCACCCGCGTCGAAGCGAATCGTGCCTTCCACGATCTGGCCTTGCGGCCGCTGGACGAGCTGCATCAAAGACAGGGCGGTAACGGACTTGCCGCAGCCGGACTCGCCGACCACGCCCACCGTTTTCCCCTTGGGAATATCAAAAGACACGCCGTCCACTGCTTTGACCGTGCCAATGTCGGTATAAAAATAGGTATGCAAATTGTCGAACTCGACGACATTGTCGGGATTTTTCATTGAGGTCAAATATTCCTTTTCAGGAACATTTTTCCGATTGCGCTGTTTTTCGATCGCATCGGTGATCCGGCGGTTTTCTCGGGAGATCTTTGCCGATTCGCGGGCAGAGATATTATTATTGTCCCTGGGTTTGGCCTTGGCCTGTATCCTTTCAAAGAAGGATCTCTTTTTTTCATCCATTGTCGTTTTCTACCTTTTCATCTTCGGGTCGTATGCATCCCGAAGTCCATCGCCCACAAAGTTAAATCCGAGCACGGTCAAGAGGATCAACAAACCGGCGGGGATCCACATGAACCAGAAATTGGTCATCACAAACGCGTCTGAAGCAATATTGATGATACTTCCCCAGGAAGCCAGCGGATATTTGACCCCCAGACCGAGGAAACCCAGGGTGGCTTCGGTGATGATCACGGCGCCGAGGCCGGCCGTGGCTTGTACAATCAATAACGGCATCACATTGGGGACCAGGTGCCTGAAAATCCTGCGGCTGGTGCGGATGCCGGTGGCTTCCGTCGCCACCATAAAATCCTGTTCACGGAGGGAAAGGATTTGTCCGCGCACCACCCGGGCGATGCCCGTCCAGCCAAGCAGCCCCAGCACAAGCATCAACAGGAAGATTCTCGCCATGGGGTCGACTTCCAGCGTATCCATGACCGAACCGAAGATGAGAATCATCGGGATAGATGGGATGCTGTTGAATAAATCGACAAAGCGCATCAGGGCCGTATCGACCCACCCGCCAAAGTAGCCGGAGATGCCGCCGATGATGATCCCAATAGACACTTCGATAAAAATGACCACAAAACCAACCAGGAGGGAAACCCGCCCGCCGAACATCAGCCGGGTCATCACATCCATGCCGTTGTTATCCAGCCCGAGAGGATGCGTGCTGGAAGGCGCTTCAAATACGCGAATCATCTCAATCGGGGTTTCCTTCTTCACGTTATAGGTGTTGTTGACGCGCACAATCGTATATTCTACCGTTTCGCCCGCATCGTCCGTGTAGGTAAACTTGTTCTCACGGTCGTTGATCGCCTGCCGGATGGCTGCCTTAAAATCGACGGGGAGGAAGACCGCCTTGTCGAGGGGGTTGACAATGATATTCGACACTTCGGCATATTCATTGCCGGCGTCGTCCAGAATGGTGGCCTGGCCTTCATCATAGCGGATGGAAAAATCCTGGTTGCCCATCGAAAAGGATTCTTTGTTCTGGGCAAGGGCGCGGCTGCTGATCAGTTTAAAATCGTAAGAAGAAACGTCATCGCTATCCGCTTCCTGATAGGCGTCATGTACGTACAACATGGCCAGCGCCACGTCGTGCTCGGTGGAAATGCGATTCGCCTTTTTGTCTTTGGTGATCCGGTAAGAAATGCCATTCAGTTCGAAAGCATTTAACCCTTTATCGACCGCCGATTGGTAGGCAGCAATCAGGGCCTTGGGCACGCTGTCGCCAGTGAGAGGATTATAAATACCCATCAGGACTTCGGCAATCGGATCGAGCTGCAGGATCCGATAGACATCTTCCCCCTCACTGACATAATAATAAACATCGTCATTGTGGGTAAAGGTGACTTCATTTTTTCCCAGCGCAAACAGGAACTGGGCCCGTGCGCCGCTGCTGAATTCTTCGTCTTCCGCGGTGGTGTAACGCAATTCCTGATTATAGATCGCGCCGGCATACTCCTTGGACATGCTGTCCATGCCTTTGAAAACCTGCGCCTGCCCATAAGGAGAAATCACCGGCCCCAGGAAAGCAAAGGTAAACATAAACAGAAGAATGCCAAACCCGATGACGGCCAGCCGGTTGCGAATGAAACGCTTGAAAACGAGCATACCGGGAGAAAGCACCTTGACCCGTCTGGCATCATCGAGATGCATTTCCTCATCCCTGTCATTGCGGATGGGGTTGTCTTGCATATTCTGATCTACTTTATCGATATCAAACATAAATCACCACCATCAATTCGCCCTGACGCGCGGGTCTACCACGGCGTACGTAATGTCCGCAACGATGAGACTGACCTGCGTCAGCAGAATGATAAAAGTTGTATAAAACATGGCGAAGGGGATATCGCCACGGAGGATAGCTTGATAGGAGATGTAGCCGATGCCCGGAATCTGGAAGAGAGTCTCCGTGATCAATGAGCCGGCAAACATGGCAGGCAGCAAATAGCTCATATACGAAACCAGGGGAATCAAGGTGTTTCGAAAAGCATGCTTGTTGATCACTACTTTTTCAGAAAGCCCCTTGGCGCGCGCCGTGCGGATGTAATCCGAACTGAGCACCTCCAGCATATTGGTGCGCGTATAACGCATCAGCCCGCCAATCGAGAGCATGGTGAGCGTTACCACGGGCAGCACCATGTGATAGCCCATGTCGACCACCTGCTGAAAGGGAGTCATCGAATTATAAAACCTGCCAGTCAACCCATACAGGTCAAACCAGCCGAGTTTGATGGAAAAAACGTATTTTAGCAGGGTCGCCAGAAAGAAGGTGGGCAGCGAAATGCCCGTCAAGGCCAAAACCGTGATGGCATAATCCGTCTTGCTGTATTGCTTCCTGGCCGCCAGAATGCCTAATGGAATGGCGATAAAAAGTTGTACAAAAAAGGTAATGATGTTGATAATAACGGAATACCAGATCACCTGGTTGAATTTTTCGGTAACCGGGATGCCGTAATGCCAGGATTCACCAAATTCTCCCCGCACAGCGTTACCCACCCACCCGAAAAAGCCGGGGATGATCCCCACATTGAGTTTGTAGACGACACTGAGTTGATCCAGCCATTCCTGGTAGGTTTTGGTGCTCAATGGATTACTGGCTCTCTGCCTGGCAATCGCCTCCACATAAGAAGTGGGCAAAGAACGCACAACAGCATAGACCACCATTGCCCCAAAGAACGTGATGAATATGCCGAGCAGAAGTCTCCTTAAGATAAAATTACGCATATTGATCCCTTATTCAACTCAACTAGAATTTACCCGATCCATTAAAATAGTGAAATTGTGAGCCCACCCGCAGGTGGGCTCACAGTTATTAGAAATGGTCTTCCACAACGCTGGCAAAGCCTAGCGCATTTCAACCAGTTCGATGTCGTTCAGCCAGACCCAGAAGGTGGTGATATCGGGGGTGATGGTATCGATAGCCATGCGCTCGGTGCTGAAGATGATCGAGTTTTGGCGCTGGTAGGTGGGAATTTCAACCGCCCAGTCGATGATCGTGTTCAATGCCTGTTTGTACACGGCCTTGCGATAGTTCTGATCATCGCTCTTGCGGGCGTCCACAATCAACTGATCCAGTTCTGCATCACGGATATGGTAATGGTTTGAATCGGAGCCGCCTTCACCCACCACACCGGAGCTGTGATAGACCTGATACATGTCGGGGTCGATCGTTGCGCCCCAGGCAGCGGTCCACAATTCCTGTGTACCGGCATCCAGCGCATCCCAAAGGATGTTGTTATCTGCGGGATCATTGATCTTAATTTCCATGCCGAGCTTGGCAAAGGAAGCCTGTGCACCGGTCAGGATGGCAAAGGCAGGGTGATCGCCAGAACCGCCGCCAGGAACGATAACTTCATAGCTCAGCTTGGCACCTTCAGGCGCCGCGGTGAGCTTGCCGCCCGCCACCACGTAACCAGCAGCTTCAAAGAAGCCCAGGGCCGCAGTTTCGGCAGCAGCATATTTTTCTTCGGGGGTCATCTCGGCGGTGTAAATCGGGTTGCCGTCAACGTCCGTGGAGAAGGCGATCTTGTAATCGCTGTCTGTCGGCTGCGGGGCAGCCCAGGACGTGTTCGAGATCGGGTAGTTGATCACCGATGCGGCTTCGCCGTAGTAGGAATCAATGGCTACATCGCGGTAAACAGCAAACAGCGTTCCCAACCCCTTGCGCAAATTCTTGGAGGCATCGGAGCCGGCTTCGCCGCCAACATTGACGGTGTCGGCATTGATGCCCAGATAGCCGTAGCCGAGATTGTCGACTTTGCTGGTGGTGATCACGTCACCCGTGATTTCGCCGTTGCTGTTATAGGAGCTGACTTCTTCAAAGCGGGAGCGGGAACCGGTCATTTCGCCGGCGTCGGCGGTACCGGTCTGCACTGCTGAGGCAACTTCAGCTGAAGCGGTTTCCTTGAACTGTAATTCTGCGATCTTCGGGCAGCCACGGTAGAAATTCTCGTTGGCTTCAAAGTACACTACCCGGTTATCGTACCGGATGAACTTGTACGGCCCGGCGCCCATGGGGGTAGCGGTCAGGCTGAGCTGCTTGGACAGGTCGCCAAATTCGAAGCCGAACTTGTTGTTCTCATAGTCATACATGTCGGCGTCGCCGTAGTAATGCAGAGGGGCAACATCGATGCCGAGGATGGAGTACACCGCCGGAGCAGAAAAGCCCTTCACGGTCACTTCCACGGTGTAATCGTCGACTTTGACGATACCGGAGATGTTGGGAACACCCTCGCCGCCCATGCTCTCGTCTTGCGGGCCCCAGAAGCCGATGAAGGCCGAGTTGACATTACCGAGCACATCGGTCTCATTAGCGGACTCAACAGACGCATACTCCACCGGATCGCCTTCATAGGCAATGTAGGTCTCGTTATAATAGTCTTCAATCGTGGGGAAGGTTTCGACCAGATCATAGGTCTCGCCAGAGGCAGTGGTCAACACACCGTCTTCCACTGCACCAAAGCCCCACAAGGCCATCCCCAAAACAATCTTAAGATCTTCGCTTGCGGCAACTTCTTCAGGGGTCTTGCCAATGGTGTCTAAGGCGTAGGCATCGCGGTAGGTGGCATCGACATAGTTAACGATACCCTGAACGTCAGCGATCCATTCTGCCTGGAGCCGGGACCAGAAATCTTCCTGCTGTTCCTGCGTCCAGCCATCGCTGTCTGCCCATTCATGGTCGGGGCCGGCGGCAAAAATTTCTTCAGCGAGGGCGGCGTACTTGTCATACACATCGCTGGTGGTCTGGGTGCGATAGTCATTCAGACCGACAATATCATAGGACGACAGGGTAGTCGAACCCACATAGGTCGGATCGAGGAAAGTGTAGTAGGTGAAAATAATGTCGTCGGCGGTGACAGGTTCCCCGTCGGAGAATTTCATGCCAACACGCAGCCTGGCGGTATATTTGGTGGTATCCGAGGCTTCATCATATTCTACATTGGTGTCTGCGGGTCCCTTGTAGAGATAGTCCGTGCCGTTATAGTTAACCGTTTCGCCGTCAATGGCATTGAAAATGATCCCGCCGGTGCGGTCTGTGGTCAGCAGGTTAATCTGCGTCATTCTAACCACGTCCATGTCATAACCGGTGTCCGCAAAGAACGGGCTGAACTTCTGCGAGAAGTCCGAATAGGCCACGACGAGCGGGGTATCAATGGTCGGCGCAGTGGGTAAATTCTCACCAAAGGGCTGATCCTCGTAAACCATTTCGGTTTCCGCGGGCGCTTCGGGTTCTGCCGGGGCGTCCGTTGCAGCCGGGGCCTCGGTAGGCGCAGCTTCAACCGGAACCTCGGTTGGGGCTGTAACCGCAGGAGCGCAAGCGCTCACCGCGAATACAGCGATCAATAAGACTGATACAACAGAAAATAGTCTTTTGGACATTAATACTCCTCCTGTTTTCAATTTGTTTTGAGAGACTTCTCAATAATACTGTTTTAGTACAACTTGCATGGAATGTCAAGGTAGTGACGGGACACCAAAATATTGTCGCTACGCTTTGCTGCAGGGCTGCACACAGATTTGTTTTTGCAAACGGATGAGCAGATAGACTGCTGCAGCCGTCATCATCTCCAGGGCAAGATACCAATATTCCAGTAAACGCTGACCGCTGACTGTGCCAAAGACGAGGAACAGAATTTCACCAATCGTCCCCATCCCAAGAAAGAAGAGCAGCCCCCTGCTGTTCAGTTTGATCCGGTCAAACGACAATCCCATCTCATCCCGGCGGTACTTGCGCTTCTCTTTCGGCAGACGCAACACACCCGCGGCCATATACATTAATGGAAAGAACGCAAACACGTAAGGCAGCGCCACATAAAACTGAAACATTCCCTGATTGTTAATGAAACCGCCGCTGATATGCAAAACGGCAGCCAGTCCCAGAAAGACCCGGCTCTTCCTTTTGAAGGTGCCCAGGCCAGCCTGATCAAGCGAGCATTCAAAATAGTCTCCACGGTAGACTGCTATCTTTTTTTCGCGGCCTTTTTCGTCGGTTTTCATGACGGTTTCATAATCATCCGCATATCTTTTCATCACCATGATCTGATCATATCATGAAAAAGGTAACCACTGCAGCAGGTGTTTTGGAGTAAAATCAGCATTGCTTCCCACGATGATTTAAAAGTCCATGCTGCGGAGGTAAACTGACCGGATCGGTCGGGATTAAATTTTGATTTGTCAGGTGTATATCATGAAAGCCATCATCCATCACCCTCTTTTTCTCGGGTTGCGCGACCTCAAGGGCAACTCCCGCACCTGTGTGTTCACCGAAATCCTGTTCGGGATTCCCTATAATTTGTTTTTCCCGTTCTTTTCGGTGTATATGCTGGCATTAGGGATCTCCGATCAACAGATTGGAACGATTGCCAGTGTGGGACTGGTCTTCCAAATCTTTACGACGCTGATCAGCGGCGTGTTTGTAGACAAGTTTGGCCGCCGCTTGACCCTCTTGATTGGCGATCTGCTTTCCTGGAGCGTGCCTTGCCTGATCTGGGCCGTGGCGCAGGATTTACGCTACTTCATCATTGCGGCGGTGATCAACGCTATATTCCGGATCGCCCATACTGCCTGGAGCTGCCTGCTGATTGAGGATTCCAAACCGCACCAATTGGTACACATCTGGACCTGGATCGCCATCTTTGGAACGTGCGCCTCCTTTTTCACGCCTCTGGGCGGGTGGTTTGTGTCGCGTTTTGGCCTGATCCCGGCCATGCGCGGGCTGCTCATCTTCGGCTTTGTGATGTTAACAAGCAAGGCTGTGGTGACCTATATCTATACCCGTGAAACGGCACGCGGATTACGGCGCATGGAAGAAACCCGCCACCAGCCTTTGTCGAGCCTGCTGAAAGAGTATCATGGCGTATTTGGACAGCTCTTACATTCCAAAAAACTCCTGGCTGCCTTATCCTTGATGTTGATCTTCAATATTTATTTCACGATCAGCAGCAGCTTTTGGAGTGTCCTGTTCACCGGCAAACTTGGCTTTGCCGACTCGCAAATTGCGATCTTTGTCATGCTGCGCTCCATCTTTACGGCAATGGGATTCTTTCTGGTCGGTCCGAAGTTCAAAAACTTGCTTCATTTCCGACTGCCGTTATGGGTCGGTTTCTCAATCTACTTCGTCAGCCAGGCGATGCTGGTCTTCATGCCGCCCCAGGCAGTGGCATGGATCGCCGCGAGTGTTGTGCTCGAGGGGGTCGCGGCATCTTTCGTCAGCCCGATCCTCGAATCGCTGCTGGCAGCAGCCCTGGAGTCGCATGAACGGGCGCGGATCAGTGCCATGGTGTATGCAATCCTGCTCCTGTTCACTTCACCGTTTGGCTGGATCGCCGGCCAACTCTCTGCGATTGACCGCTCACTGCCTTTTGTGCTCACCATGTTTCTGTTCGTGATTGGGGCAGGGCTGGTATGGGTGATCGATCGCCGGCAGACAACTGCATCGCTCCCGGTCGAATAGAAACAACCAGGATGCCGAGGTAGAAATCAGGAATCGCAGCGTGATGTTTGGTTCGAATCACCGAGGCTGGCATGCCGTCCACGTATTCAGATTGAATTCACCGACTCATCTTGCGGCGTGCCGCTTCAATCGCCGCGGGGTTGACAATGTTGTCCGGGTTTGTGCCATCCAGGAAAGCCAGCAGGCCTTCAACACCAATCCGGCAGTGGTTGGCAACCACATCCGTGGTGGCGCCGCCCAGGTGGGGGGTGCAGAGCACGTTGGGCAGCTGCACCAGCGGATGATCCGCGCCAATCGGCTCGTCTTCAAAAACGTCCAGCGCCGCGCCAGCGATCCAGCCTTCGCTCATACAGCGGACGAGGGCTTCCCCATCAACAACTTCTGCCCGTGAGGTGTTGACCAGATAGGCCGAGGGTTTCATTCTCCGCAGGGCGGCCTCGTCGATCATGCCTTCGGTATGCGCATTATGCGGCAGGTGCAGCGAGACAAAGTCAGCCGCTTCCAGCAGTTCGTCCAGTTCACACAGCCTGATGCCCAGCGCCGCAGCCGCTTCCTGCGAAACATACGGATCATACCCCAGCAGGTTGACCCGGAAACCGCGCAAGCGTTCTGCCACCAGACGGCCAATATGCCCCAGCCCCACCAGCCCCACCGTCTTGCCGGGCATATCACTGCCCTGGTGAGCCACATAGGCCCAGCGCGCCCCTTTGGACACCCACAGCCCTTCCCGAATCGCCCGTTCTCCGGCGACCACATGCCGTAGCAGGTCAATCATCAACGCCACGGTAAAATCTGCTACGGCGTCGGCATTGCGTCCAGGCGCATTGAGAATAACCGTACCGTTGCGCGTGGCAGCCTCGATGTCAATATTCGCTACCGTACCGCGAAAGTCCACGATGGCGAACAGGTCGGGGCACTGCTCCAGCACCTCGGCAGGCAATTCGTCATTCTCAATGACGGCCACATGGCTGTCGTGCATGCGGGCAATCAGTTCTTCATTTGAAAGGTTGCCCTTGTCAAACCGGTGGGATTGATCCACCTCAAATCGTTCTGCTATTTTTTCGAGCCATTCCGGCAGGATTCTTGATGAGATGAAGGCTTTCATAGTATTCGCTCGATTCCTTGAATGTTATTGCCCCTGGAGGGTACGGCTGCTCAAGATAGAAGCGCAGGCTGAGCCTGTCGAAGCCTGAGCCTGTCGAAGCCTGAGCCTGTCGAAGCCGAAGCGGGCGCAACCAGAGCGAGCGCAGGCTGAGCCTGTCGAAGCCGAAGCGGGCACAGAGCAACAAAATACCCGCACGGAAAAACCGAAGCCGGGTGGTGCCACACACCAGTGTGGTTCCGCGACCCCGTACCCTTCGGCAAGCTCAGGGTACGGCTTGGCTCAGGATAGAAGCGCAGGCTGAGCTTGTTGAAGCCGGAGCAGGCGCAGCCAGAG
>Ga0334887_1004781_pt1 | contig 11878 bp, 6 predicted proteins | sample GraSluR1_MG_10_FD_207217 | JGI IMG/M metagenome (GOLD analysis project Ga0334887, IMG submission 207217) | Sludge microbial communities from methane-producing bioreactor in Wageningen University, Netherlands - Granular Sludge_18_07-R1 | ecosystem: Engineered > Bioreactor > Anaerobic >...
AGTACCCGGAAACCAAGTATGTAGTATGCAACTTTGACGAAGGAGAACCGGGAACCTATAAAGACAGAATAATAGCACAGAAGAATGCTCAGGCTCTTCTGGAAGGGATGGCCATATGCGGTCACGCCATCAGTTCCAATCAGGGATATATATATTGTCGAGGAGAGTATCCCTTTGTAGTAGAGATGTTAAAGAATGCGATTGGGAATGCAAAAGAATCAGGAGCTCTAGGTGAATTCAACATAGAGGTAAGAATGGGGGCCGGCGCCTATGTATGCGGCGAAGAGACGGCTCTTATCGAATCCATAGAAGGTCACCGGGGAGAGCCAAGATTTAAGCCCCCGTTTCCGGGAGTAGAAGGACTATGGCGTATGCCTACGGTAGTAAACAACGTAGAAACCTTTGCCTGCCTGCCCTATATTCTGACCAATGGAGCAGAATGGTTTGCCGGCATCGGAGCCAAGAGTTATCCCGGAACCAAGGTGCTTACCCTTACTGGAGACGTTGAAAATGCCACCTATTTTGAAGTACCCACCGACTATCTGCTCAGAGATGTAATATATGAACTGGGCGGAGGAGTCAAAGGGGGCAAGAAACTGAAAGCAGTGCAGGTAGGAGGAACCTCGGGAGCCTTTATCCCGCCCCAGAACCTAAACACCCCCATAGACTTTGATTCCATGGGTGCCATCGGAGCAGCCCTGGGGTCCGGAGCGGTTTTCGTCATGGATGAGAGCAGAGACATAGTAGACACCGTAAACCGGATCGCCAAGTTCTTCGAACACGAATCCTGCGGACAGTGTACCCCCTGCCGGGAAGGCAGCTTCCGCTGCAAGGAGATTATGGAAAAGATAAATAATGGCAAAGGAAGCCTGCAAGACATGGAGAATCTACAAGTGCTGGCCAGGGTCATGCAGAAAGCATCGCTATGCGGCCTGGGTCAGGCAGCTCCGATTCCAATTACTTCAACCCTGGAGCATTTTGAGTATGAATACCTGAGAAAACTAATGTAGATAGAGAGGAGGGAAACGAAATGGATATAAAGTTGACCATAAATGGCAAAGAGATAGAGGTGCCTCAAGGCACTATGTTGTTGGATGCCTGCCGTCAGGCGGGAGCTGATATACCCACCTTTTGTTACGACCCGGATCTAAAACTGGCCGGTTCCTGCCGGATGTGCGTAGTGCAGCCCCAGGGATGGCGCAACCTGGTGGCCAGTTGTGTAACTCCGGCTCAGAACGGAATGGTTATAGAAACCGAAAGCCCGGACGTCATCGAAGCCAGGAAAGTAGTACTGGAACTGATGCTGGCCCGGCATAAACTGACCTGCCATACCTGCGAAAAAGACGGAGAATGTAATCTGCAGGATTACTGCTACCGTTACGGGGTTACTGAATCCCGTTTTGCCGGCAAGGTCCACAACCTGTTTAAAGACGACTCCAACCCCTTTATTGAGAGGGATTATGATAAATGCGTGATGTGCACCCGCTGTGTACGGGCTTGTGAAGAGATTACCGGAGCCCGGGCCATCAACGTTATGGATCGGGGACATCATGCCAGGATCGCCACTGCCTTTGACGGTGAGCTGGCCGATTCCCCCTGTGTATTCTGCGGCCAGTGTATTATGGTATGCCCGGTGGGGGCTTTGACCAGCAAGATCGCCGCTGGCCAAGGGAAACCGGCCCAGAACGATAAAGTACTGACCACCTGTACCTACTGTGGAACTGGATGTACATTGGAATTGAATGTTAAGAATGACAAAATTGTCGGTGTGACCTCCAACCGTGATGCAGAATGGAGCCCGGTCAATAGAGGTGCTCTATGTGTCAAGGGACGCTTCGGCTGGGATTTTGTAAACTCTCCGGAAAGACTGACCACCCCCTTGATCAAAGAGAATGGCGAATTCCGTCCCGCTTCCTGGGATGAAGCCCTGGATCTAGCAGCAGAGAAAATAAAGGGGATAAAGGAACAATACGGACCGGATTCACTGTCGATGTTTTCTTCGGCCAGGGTTACCAATGAAGAAAACTATCTGGCCCAGAAATTAATGAGAGCAGCAATAGGTTCCAATAATGTGGACCATTGCGCCCGTCTCTGACACTCCGTTACTGTCGCCGGTCTGGGGGCAGCATTCGGAAGTGGTGCAATGACCAATTCCATAAACGAACTGGAAAACGATGCTAAATGTGTTTTCCTGATAGGAACCAATACTACTGAAAACCATCCGGTTATCGGTTACAAGATCAGGCAGAATGTTTTGAAAAACGGAGCCAAATTGATTGTAGCCGACCCGCGCAGAATCGAACTGGTTGAACTGGCTGATGTATATCTGCCGTTCAAACCGGGCACCGATGTAGCTCTTTTCAATGGCATGATGAATGTAATAATAAACGAAGGTCTGGCTGACCGTGCATTTATAGAAAGCAGGACCGAAGGATATGAAGCCATGGCTAAAGTTGTGGCCAATTATCCGCCGGAAGTTGCGGCTGAAATATGCGACGTTGATGCTGAAGATATCATCAAAGCAGCTCGCCTCTATGCCGAGTCGGAAGCATCATCAGTTTGTTATGCTATGGGACTTACCCAGCATAGTACTGGAACTGATAATGTTAAGAGTTGCTGCAACCTGGCTTTATTAACTGGGAATCTTGGTAAGCCAGGAACCGGAGTAAATCCGCTGCGTGGCCAGAACAACGTACAGGGCGCCTGCGATATGGGAGCATTGCCGGTCGTATTTACTGCCTACCAGGCAGTTACCAATGATGAGGCCCGGGCAAAATTCGAAAAAGCCTGGGGGGTAGAACTTTCTGGAGTAAACGGGCTTACCTTGACCAAGACCATAAATAAAGCTTATGAAGGCGAAGTTAAAGGATTGATAGTCGTAGGTGAGAATCCTATGGTCAGTGACCCGGATCTGCATCATGTGGAGGAAGCACTGGATAAGCTGGACTTCCTTCTGGTCCAGGATATCTTCCTTACCGAAACCGCTTTGAAAGCCGATGTAGTATTACCCGGAGTCAGCTTTGCTGAGAAAGACGGAACCTTCAGCAACACCGAGAGAAGGGTACAAAGGGTACGTAAAGCAATCAGCAACGTTGGTGACGCCAGGCAGGATTGGGAGATACTCTGTGATCTATCCACCCGCTTAGGATATCCTATGTCTTACAACTCGCCGGAAGAGATTTTCGAAGAAATCAGGACCCTTACACCATCCTATGCCGGTATGAGCTATGCTCGTCTGGAGGGGAAAGGTTTGCCTTGGCCCTGTCCGACTGAAGATCATCCGGGAACCCCAATTCTGCACAAAGAGAAATTCAATAGAGGGCTGGGTCTGTTCCATGCCATTGAGTATCTCGAACCAGCAGAAGTTCCTGATGATGAGTATCCTATTATTCTAACTACCGGGCGCAGTTTGTATCATTATCACACCGGGACTATGACCAGGAAGGCTCAAGGCCTGGATGAGCATATGCCAGGCAACTTGGTACAGATAAACACCGCACTGGCCCAAGCCAAGAATATAGTTGACGGGGAAGTAGTAAAGGTGACCACCCGCAGAGGCAGCCTTAATTTGAAAGCACAGGTAATCGATGGTATACGTGAGAACGTTATATTCACCTATTTCCATTTTGCCGAAGCAGCTGCCAACGTTCTAACCAACGCTGAGGCTCTGGATCCAGTAGCAGGGATTCCAGAATATAAAGTATCAGCAGCACGATTGGAGAAGATCTGAGTTAAAGAAGCAAGTAAAACAACATTATATTAACCCTGGAATAGACCGCTGAAAGCGGTCTATTCTGCTATGACCGATAATTAATCAGAAAAGAATAATAAGCTGGGCGATTGCCGCCTAGCTTATTTAGGGTGAGGGTGAGGTATTAAGGGGGCAATGAGCAAGTTGCTGCTCATTGCCCGCTGATACACGTTACTGGAGCTTATTGGTGTATTCCGACTTAAAATGTTGTAAAGTAGTTAATACAGGGCTGGGAGCTGCCTGACCCAGACCGCAGAGACAAGCTTTGCTCATTACGGTCCCCAACCGGCTAAGCAGGTCCAGGTCTGCGGCAGTCCCCAGTCCATGGTTTATTTGCTGCAGCAGTTCATGCATTCTTTTGGTTCCTTCACGACAGGGAGAACATTTGCCACAGGACTCATGTTCAAAGAACTTGGTGATACGATTGGTTACATCAACTATATCACGGGTTTCATCCATGACAAAAACCGCACCGGAACCAAGGGCAGCTCCAATTGCCGCCATGGAATCGAAGTCGATGAGGGTATCCAGGAGACTTTCGGGAATAAATCCTCCCGAGGTTCCTCCTATCTGTACTGCTTTAAACTTCTTGCCATCAGGGATCCCACCACCGAACTCGAATATAACCTCACGAATGGTAGTATCTGTAGGTACTTCAATAAAAGTACGGTTGACTATATCCCCAGTAAGAGTCATCAATTTGGTTCCGGGATAGCTTATGCTTCCTAAGCCGGCATACCAATCAGCACCCTTTTCTAATATAACTGGGATATTGGCAAAAGTTTCTACATTGTTAACGATAGTTGGCTTGCCCCACAAACCGATTACCGGTGGAAATGGGGGCTTAAAGCGCGGTTCGCCGCGATGCCCTTCGATAGATTCGATAAGTGCGCTTTCCTCGCCGCAGACATAGGCTCCGGCCCCCATGCGGACCTCAATATTGAAATCTCCCAGTACTCCTTTGGCCTTAGCCTGTTCTATAGCGGTATTTAATTTATCCACTACATAGGGATATTCTCCCCGGCAGTAAATATAACCCTGGTTGGAACCAATAGCATAACCACAAACAGCCATGCCTTCCAAAACGCTCTGGGGATCGTTTTCCATGATAAGGCGGTCTTTATAGGTGCCGGGTTCTCCTTCATCAGCGTTGCAGACTACATATTTTTGATCTGCTGCGGCATTGCAGGAAAAACCCCATTTCATGCCAGCGTTAAAGCCGGCTCCGCCACGGCCTCTGAGTCCGGATTTTTGTACCTCGGCAATCAGGTCCTTCTGGGTCATGCCTCGGGCTTTTTCCAGACCTTTATAACCGCCTGCGTTTATATAATCATCAATATTCAAGGGATCAATCTTCCCATAATTGCGCATAAGTATGCGCATTTCCTCGGCCATTATTTTACCTCCTTTCTTATTCTTCTATTTGCATTCACTCAAAATCGAAGTGATTTTCTCCGGGTATAAATCGCCATAGGGCTTGCTGTTGATGGTAATTACCGGGGTAGCCTGGCATTGGCCAACGCACTCGGTTAATTCCAGGGTAAATTTGCCATCAGCGGTAGTTTCTCCGGCCTTAATTCCCAGGCAAGATTCCAAAGTTTTCAGAATCTCATCCGCTCCAGCCACATGGCATGGGGCGCTTTCGCACATACGGATGATATATTTGCCCCGTTTACCTACCTGGAAATATGAGTAGAAAGTTGCTACCCCATAGGCTTGGGATTTGGGAATATCAAAAACTCCGGCTGCAACCTCAATGGCATCCTCGGGTATATAATTGAACTCCCTTTGCAGAGCATGATATGCTTCGATGAGTCCTCCGGGCAGATCCTTATAGGTAAGGATAATATCCCTGTAGTCTGTCACAATATTTCACCTCCTGTTTAAATATTGGTTATTGACATATAAAAAAATTCACCGTTCCACTTTCAAACAAGATTCATATACATACGGCGCGGACAAAACCTTTGCTTGTCCAGCATGGTAATTCCGTAATTACTTTTCTCATCAGCTCCGTTAACTCCGTCATATCCCGGCTTTCCCAAACGAGCAATGAGGGTACCTGCAGACCGGGCATTCTTCGCAAAGGCCCCCATGCCCTAGAGATATAATATCCTTACGGGTAATTACATCTTCCGCAAATATTCGCGGCAGCAGGATATCCAGGGTAGTTCTGCGACTGAAGAGTGCTCCCCCAGGCACACCGCAAATTGGTATTCGTCCCTGGTAGGCCAGCATAAATTGTGAACCAGGAAGAACCGGGGCTCCGTAAAAAACGACTTCTGCACCGCTAGCCTTGATTCCACAGGGGGTGGCATCATCGGCATCAACCGACATTCCCCCAGTTACTATAACGAGATCTGCTCCTTCGGAAATGAAATCTCTTATAGTAGCGGTAATTAACTCAGGCTCATCCGGAACGATAACCTGCCCCATCCAACGTCCGCCAAAAGGAACTATCTTTAGGCGAATCGTTTTGCCGAATCCATCCTTGATTCTGCCATTATTAACTTCTGAACCGGTAGTTATGACTCCTACCCAGAGCGGACAATAAGGTTTTACGCTCAGCATAGGCACGGATTCATTAAGTATTCCTTCAGCGTACTCCAAGATGTGTTTGTCTATCGCAACCGGAACAATACGAGTGCCGCCAATCATTTGATCTTTAACAACACTGGTATTATTATGCAGGGTTGAGAAAATTACGTTTTCAATATTATTCAAACGATACAATTGTTCAACCTGTACCTTAAGAAGCCCATCACGAGCCGCTCTTAAGTTGACTCTGCCCTGGCTGGGTACTGAAAACTTGGTGCCCGGGCCGGCTGCCATCCTGGCTAGTTGCAAGGCACCTTGGTCTTCATGCACTGAAGTATCATCCGGTTCTCCCACATAAATATGCTCTTTGCCCAGGTTTTTAAGCACTGCAATATCCTGCGGTTGGATAATATGGCCTTTGATGAATGCTCGCTTTTTAACAGTTCCCGGAACAATCATAGTAATGTCATGTCCCAGCGTTTGTCCAATTGCTTCATTTACAGCTAGTTTAAGCATGGGAACCTCCTAGGCAGTTTCAATCTTGACCGCACAAACCTTGTATTCACCAGTTCCTGCAAGATCACAGACAAAATGACTGGTAAGTTCATTGGTTGGCGTAGAACTGTGATGATGTGACATCCAAATGACTCCGGGCTGCACCCGTTCGGTTACCCAGGCGGTGGTTATTACTGAACCACGGCGGGAAGTAATCCTCATTTGATCGCCAGTAACCACGCCAAGTTTTCTGGCTTCCTGCGGATTGATCTCGGTCATCTCCCGATCCCAGACACTGGCAATACCGGGTGAATATTGGGTGGTAACATTGTAGTGCTGCATTACCCGGCCGGTACATAGCAGAATGGGATAATCTTCATCAGGCATTTCTCCCGGAGGAATATGCTCGTTGGGTTGGAATCCTCCCAGCCCGCGAGTGAATTTGCCGATATGCAGGATGGGGGTACCCGGATGATCGCTGCTGGGACACGGCCAGTGCAAGGACTCTTTTTCCAGACGATCAAAATTAATGCCGGCCATGGAGGGAGATAATGATGCCATTTCATCCCAAATCTCACTGGGATGATTGTAAGACATTGGATAGCCCATCCGGGTAACCATCTGACATATGGTTTCCCAGTTGGCTTGGCCAGGCAGGGGTTCAATAGCTTTACGAACCAGCTGAGGCCGACGCTCGGTATTGGTAAATGTTCCGTCACACTCAGCAAAGCTGGCAGCAGGCAATACAACATCTGCCAGTTCCGCTGTTTCGGTCAGGAAAAGCTCCTGAACTACAAAGAAGTCCAGCTTTTTGATGGCTTCTTTAATATGATTGGCATTGGGATCGGTCAAAACCGGATTTTCACCCAGGATATACATAGCTTTGACTTTGCCTTCATAAGCGGCCTCAAACATTTCCGGTATCCTTAAACCTACTTTATCCGGCAGGGAAACCCCCCAGGCTTTTTCATGTTTTTTCCGAATGGCTTGGTCGGCAACACTTTGATATCCGGAATACACGTTGGGTAGAGCACCCATGTCACAAGCCCCCTGAACATTGTTCTGCCCGCGAACGGGATTAACCCCTACGCCCGGACGACCGATATGACCGGTCAGCATAGCCAGATTGGCAATACTCATTACATTGCGGGTTCCGCAGATATGTTCGGTTATGCCTAATGAATAGAAGATCATAGCCTTGTCGGTGGTAGCATACAAACGGGCTACCCGATACAGGTCTTCCACCGGCACTCCCGTCAGTTCAGAAACCCGTTCCGGGGTGTATTCTGCTGCCAGGGCTTTCATCTCTTCATAGTTTTCCGTGCGTTCTTTTATAAATTGTTTGTTTTCCAGACCTTCTTTGATAATAATGTGCATTAAACCATTGAGCAGGGGAATATCGGTACCGTGTTTTTGCCTAAGCCAGATATCCGATTCAGCTGCCAATTCAGTACGACGGGGGTCGCAAACCACGAGTTTGCAGCCTTTACGGGCAGCTTGACGCATTTTATATCCGACCACCGGATAGGATTCAGTAGGATTTATTCCAATTAAGAACAGCAGTTCGGCCTCATCGGAAATCTCTGAGAGTATATTGGTCATGGCACCGCTGCCAAAAGAATTAGCTAGACCCGCAACTGAGGGGGCATGGCAGGTACGAGCGCAATGATCTATGTTGTTAGTACCTAAATGAGCCCGGGTAAATTTTTGTACCAGGAAGTTCTCTTCATTGGTACAACGGGCGGAACTTAAGGCAGCAAAAGAATCCGGACCGTTTTTGGCTTTGTTATCATTGAACTTCTTGGCAATCAGGTCAAAGGCTTCATTCCAGGAAGCTTCCTCAAATACACCGTTGCGCTTAATAAGTGGAGTTTTAAGACGTTTTTCATTATAGATGAAATCCCAGCCAAAGCGTCCTTTTACGCATAAACTGCGTCCATTGACTGGGGCGTCTGGATTCGACAGTACTCCTACCACTTTACCTTTGTTTACTGCCAAGTCAAAGTTGCATCCGGTTCCGCAGAAGGGACAGGTAGTCTGAACCCGCTCGACTTCCCAGCGGCGGGCTTCTCCGGCCATAGATTTCTCAGTTAAAGCTCCGGTGGGGCAGACCGCAACGCATTGACCGCAGAAAACGCAATCTGATTCAATATAAGGCACATCTCCCGCCGTAGTCGCCTTACGATTAAAACCCCGGTGCAGGTAGGAAAGGTTGTCCTTGCCGGTCATCTCTTCACAGGCTCGAACACAGGCACCACATAATATGCACTTGTTCAGATCGCGAATTATGAAGGGATTACTGTCATCAATGCCATAATCGTGCTTTTCTCCCCTAAAGGGACTGTCTTTTACACCGTACTGGTAGCAGTATTCTGCCAGTTTGCAGGCTCCCATCTTATCACAGGTCATGCAATCCAGTGGATGATTAGCAACCAGAAGCTCCAGAATAGTACGCCGTGCCTCAACTACTGCAGGTGACTCAGTAAGGACTTCCATACCTGGCATTACTGGTGTAACACATGAAGCCGGCAAGAGTCGGTTACCCTTCACTTCTACCACGCAAAGGCGGCATGCGCCCAGAGGGCTTAAGTCCGGGTCATAACAGAGACGGGGTATATCTATCCCGGCCAGATCAGCAGCCTGCATAATAGTACTTCCCGCTGGAGCTTCTACCTCCTTCCCATTGATGTATAGATTTACCATTTCCACCAACATTCACTCCTTTCCATTTTTACAAAATAAGGCAAATAAAAACCTCCTAATATATAGGAGGATGGCCTTCGATGTCATGAAAAATCATGAGCAAATTAGTTATCAAATGCACGCTCCCCCCTTGCCTGTGAAATCAGTTGCAGGATAAAACAACTCGCACTCAAATTAGCCTAAGCATACAGCTAGGCAATGCCAATTGGTTTCACAGGCCTATGACTCCTTTCCAAGTAAGGGAGGCAAATCCGTTTCCAGATTTACCGTATCGGCTGTTGACCGTGTCGGCTAAGTCCCCATGACCGAAGTTTTAGGTGAAATAGCTTTGGAGCAAAGCTTTTGAAAATTATTTAGTTTTAAATAATTATTAGATACTCTTCAGACAAGACAATTTGCTTACCTAAACAAAAAACAAAGGCCCCCTGGATGAACAGGAGGCCTTCATATTAAATACGCAGCAAACAATTTGGCGTTAACCACATACTAAGCTACAACCCTGTTCTCCTTTCCAATAATAAGGGGAGGCAGAACCGTTTCCAGTGCTACCCACAGGCCAAGGCATCATAGCAGAGCTTTAGAATACCATGGCTCGGAGAAGTAGTATTACATTATAGTCTATACATAGTAATTCTATATAAAAATCTATTTACCTCCCAAAAAATAAAATTAATTTATATAAAGTATTATAAAATTTTATATAAATTTTCGAAAATAGAAATATGACGGGGAAGTAGTAAGGGTAACTACCCGCAGGGGCAGTATAGAGCTTAAAGCTGAGGTTACTGATAATATACGTGAAAACGTAATATTTACCTATTTCCATTTCTCCGAAGCAGCTGCCAACGTTTTAACTAATGCTTCGGTTCTGGATCCGGTAGCAGGAATTCCAGAATACAAAGTATCAGTAGCACGGCTAGAGAAAATCTGAGTTAAAGAAGCAGGCAAAACAACATTATATTAACCCTGGAATAGACCGCTGAAAGCGGTCTATTCTGCTATGACCGATAATTAATCAGAAAAGAATAATAAGCTGGGCGATTGCCGCCTAGCTTATTTAGGGTGAGGGTGAGGTATTAAGGGGGCAATGAGCAAGTTGCTGCTCATTGCCCGCTGATACACGTTACTGGAGCTTATTGGTGTATTCCGACTTAAAATGTTGTAAAGTAGTTAATACAGGGCTGGGAGCTGCCTGACCCAGACCGCAGAGACAAGCTTTGCTCATTACGGTCCCCAACCGGCTAAGCAGGTCCAGGTCTGCGGCAGTCCCCAGTCCATGGTTTATTTGCTGCAGCAGTTCATGCATTCTTTTGGTTCCTTCACGACAGGGAGAACATTTGCCACAGGACTCATGTTCAAAGAACTTGGTGATACGATTGGTTACATCAACTATATCACGGGTTTCATCCATGACAAAAACCGCACCGGAACCAAGGGCAGCTCCAATTGCCGCCATGGAATCGAAGTCGATGAGGGTATCCAGGAGACTTTCGGGAATAAATCCTCCCGAGGTTCCTCCTATCTGTACTGCTTTAAACTTCTTGCCATCAGGGATCCCACCACCGAACTCGAATATAACCTCACGAATGGTAGTATCTGTAGGTACTTCAATAAAAGTACGGTTGACTATATCCCCAGTAAGAGTCATCAATTTGGTTCCGGGATAGCTTATGCTTCCTAAGCCGGCATACCAATCAGCACCCTTTTCTAATATAACTGGGATATTGGCAAAAGTTTCTACATTGTTAACGATAGTTGGCTTGCCCCACAAACCGATTACCGGTGGAAATGGGGGCTTAAAGCGCGGTTCGCCGCGATGCCCTTCGATAGATTCGATAAGTGCGCTTTCCTCGCCGCAGACATAGGCTCCGGCCCCCATGCGGACCTCAATATTGAAATCTCCCAGTACTCCTTTGGCCTTAGCCTGTTCTATAGCGGTATTTAATTTATCCACTACATAGGGATATTCTCCCCGGCAGTAAATATAACCCTGGTTGGAACCAATAGCATAACCACAAACAGCCATGCCTTCCAAAACGCTCTGGGGATCGTTTTCCATGATAAGGCGGTCTTTATAGGTGCCGGGTTCTCCTTCATCAGCGTTGCAGACTACATATTTTTGATCTGCTGCGGCATTGCAGGAAAAACCCCATTTCATGCCAGCGTTAAAGCCGGCTCCGCCACGGCCTCTGAGTCCGGATTTTTGTACCTCGGCAATCAGGTCCTTCTGGGTCATGCCTCGGGCTTTTTCCAGACCTTTATAACCACCTGCGTTTATATAATCATCAATATTCAAGGGATCAATCTTCCCATAATTGCGCATAAGTATGCGCATTTCCTCGGCCATTATTTTACCTCCTTTCTTATTCTTCTATTTGCATTCACTCAAAA
>Ga0334887_1004789_pt1 | contig 11850 bp, 14 predicted proteins | sample GraSluR1_MG_10_FD_207217 | JGI IMG/M metagenome (GOLD analysis project Ga0334887, IMG submission 207217) | Sludge microbial communities from methane-producing bioreactor in Wageningen University, Netherlands - Granular Sludge_18_07-R1 | ecosystem: Engineered > Bioreactor > Anaerobic >...
ACGGGCTATGAACTTGCGTTCAACACCCAGGTCTATCCGGCAGACAACCCCTTATTCAGGAAAGCGATCTCCCACGCCGTGGACCGCGACCGCATCTCCACCCTTCTCGGTTATGCCCGGCCGAATCCAACGACCTTCCTGATACCGGGGGTTGCCGGAGACTTCGTCAACCCTGATATCACAGGCCTGTACGGATACAACATCCCCCTTGCAGAAGAACTGCTTCATGATGCAGGATTCGGCAAAGACGCCTCGGGCTCCCTGATCGGTCCCGACGGAAAAGCCGTCGAACTCACAATGCCCCTGGGAGGGAAGGGAGCCATAGGCGGAGCCGACGAAAAGATCGTAACCATTTTCCGGGAGGACCTGGCGCGTCTCGGAATCGGTCTGAAGACAGTGGCCTACGACAACGAGAAGGAATACAGGAAAGCAATGAGCACCGCCCCGGTATTCATCGACGCCATGCCTTCAGGGTTGCATGACGATCCCGACGACCTCGTAAACTTTGCCTACACCCCGCTCGGCGATGAGAACTACTACCGGTACCACAATCCCGGGTATGACGCCCTGGCCCAGGACGTCCGGAATACGACCGACCGTGAGTCCAGGAAGGAGACAGGATACCTGATGCAGGAGATACTTGCACGGGACATTCCCACCGTGCCGATCTGCAGCACCGATACGGTCGCCGCATACCGGACCGACCGTTTCCGCGGCTGGGAAGAGGCCGTTGATGCGAACGGGGTGGTGGACATGCGGGTGCTGACTGTCATCCGCCCGGTCGATGCATCGTCCTGAACAGGTTCATGGCGATAAATCCGATCCGAACTCAAACCGTGAGGAAGATGTACTGGAATTACCTGGTAAAAAGGCTGGCAATAAGCATCATCACCTTTTTCATTGCAGCATGCATCATCTTTCTCCTCTTGAGGACCATGCCCGGCGATTTCGTGAGCAACCTGGTCCTGAGTTTCGGAAATACTCTTCCGCAAGAGACGGTTGAGGCATTTTACCGTGCAAACGGGCTGGACCGGCCTCTTCACGCCCAGCTCGTCACATTCTTTTCCGGTGCCTTCACCTTCAATACAGGGACGTCATTCCTCTACGGTGTCCCTGCAGGCGGTCTGATCGCCGATCGCATCGGCTGGACGCTGTTGCTGCTCATTCCGGCCGCGGTCTTCTCCCTCTTCATCGGGGTCTTGTTGGGTGTCTGGTCGTCCTGGAAACAGGGATCGGGAACCGATTCGAGTCTGCTTGCATTCATGATGGCGGTACGGGCCATTCCCTCGTACTGGTGGGGGACCATGGCCATCCTCTTCTTCGCGTTCCTCATACCTTTCTTTCCCCTGGGTGGATATACCAGTCTTACCGTCCTGGACAGCGGGCTCTCGATACAGGACGTTCTCTGGCATGCCGCCCTCCCGGTTGTTGTGCTCACTCTCGTTGGGATACCCGGCACCTACTACCTGATGCGCAACTCGATGATACATACCCTTCAGGAAGACTACATTCTTTTTGCCCGGGCACGGGGGCTCCCCGAGACCCGCGTAGTGCGGCACGCGTTCCGCTGTGCTCTTCTTCCGGTTATCACCATGAGCGCACTGCAGATTGCAGGCCTCATCATGGGGAGCGTCTTTGTCGAGACCGTCTTCTCATGGCCCGGCGTCGGGCTCCTGACCACGGAAGCCCTGCAGAACAGGGATCTTCCCGTTCTGGAGGCAATCTTCCTGCTGGACACGGTCGCGATAATTGTTGCCAACCTGGTCGTCGACCTCTCCTATCCCCTTCTCGATCCACGGGTGAAAAGATATGGCGAGTAAACAGAGGATACTCCTGGGGCTTGCACTTTCCATAATCGCGGTTTACGTTATCATCGCCATTGCAGCCCCGCTCCTCACCCCATACTCTCCAATGACTTCGTGCGGACCACCGCTCCAGTCACCGGGTCCCGACCACCTGCTGGGCACCGACGACCTGGGAAGAGATATCGCCGCTGAACTGGTATACGGGACCAGGTTTGCACTTGTCATCGGTTTTGCGGGAGCCGCAATCGCAGTCACCATCAGTGCCACCGTTGGAATCGCGCTCGGCTACACCGGCGGGCGGACCGACGAAGTGTGCAGCCGGATAATCGACGTCATGATGGCTATCCCCCAGTTCCCGCTGCTCCTCGTCCTGACCCTCTTCTTCACCCCCGGGCTCTTCCTCATCGCCCTGATCATGGGGGTCCTGGCCGGTATCCACGGGATACGCCTCATCCGGTCGCAGGTCCTTTCCACATCCCAGGCGCCGTTCATCGAGGGCGTCAGGGGACTTGGGGCGGGGGACGGGTATATCATGCGCCATCACATCCTTCCGGCGCTCGGACCCCTCCTGTCGGTCAAGTTCGTATCAACCGCACAGCACTTCATGGTTATCGGGGTAGGCCTTGGATTTCTCGGCCTCGTGGACCCGAATGTCACAGACTGGGGCCAGATGATCTCCCGGGCAACCCAGTACGGCGGGTTCTCCCTCGGGCTCTGGTGGTGGCTCGTCCCGCCCGGCATCGCGATCACGGTAATTTCGATTGCCCTGGGAGTTCTCGGAACCAGGACCGAAGAGGCGAACAACCCGCGCCTGACACTTGCACGGATGTGAAAGACATGAATTCGGAGCTTCTTGCTACAAGGAAACTGTCGATCAGGATGTGTTCATGTTCCGGACCGCAAACCCTGATTGGACCCGTGGACCTTTCCGTGCCGGAGAAGGGAATCACCGCACTTGTAGGCGAGTCCGGCTGCGGGAAGACTGTTGTAAGCCTTGCCATCCTGGGTCTCCTCCCCGCCGGATCCGAAGCGAAGGGAGTAATCTCCTTCAACGGGACGGATCTCCTTTCTCTCAAGGAGAAAGAGCTTAGAGAAATGCGGGGAAAGGAGATAGCCTACATCCCCCAGAACCCCGCTACAGCCTTGACCCCTGTACTCTCGGCAGAAGACCAGATAGCCGAAACTCTCTATTATCACGAAGGGCTCACAGGCGCATCCCTGCACCGGAAGGTCATTTCACTGTTGGAGAGCATGGGTCTTTACAATCCGGAGCATGTGGCGCGTTCCTGCCCGCATACGCTCTCGGGCGGGATGAGGAGGAGGGTGGCAATCGCCGCGGCCCTTGCCTGCAGTCCCAGGCTGATCATCGCCGATGAGCCGACTTCCGGCCTGGATTCCCGTACCAGGAAGAACGTACTGGACCTGCTGGGGAGATCTTCAGAGGGTCGGGCCATGCTCCTCATCACCCATGACCTTGAAGCGGCGTTATCTGTCTCGGATCGCATAACAGTCATGTATGCGGGTGAGGTCGTGGAAACCGGAGACATAATGGACGTATTTGACTCCCCAGCCCACCCCTACACGCGTGCACTCTTATCGGCAACACCATCACGCGGGCTCATTCCGATACCCGGGAACAGCCCGCTTCTGTCAACAATTCCAGAGGGCTGCAGGTTTGCCCCACGGTGCCCTCATTCCACTGCCCGGTGCAGACTACGCCACCCATCCCTTACCCGCCTGTCGGGTACGAGAGTCGTGCGATGTGATATGCCATGCTGACGGTGACCGGCCTTGTCAGGCATTTCCAGGCCATGCATTCAGGATCGGTGCCCGTCCGGGCAGTCGACGGGGTGAGTTTTACCCTCGCCGACGGGGAACTGGTGGGGCTTACCGGGGAGTCCGGGTGCGGTAAATCGACCCTTGCCCGGACACTGCTTCGTCTTGTCGAGCCGACGAGCGGGACGGTCGAACTGGATGGAACCCAGGTCACCGCCCTGTCACGTAGCGGACTTCGAAAATTCCGTCCTCGCATGCAGCTGATATCGCAGGACCCGGAGAGCGCTTTTAATCCGCGTAACAAGATCGGTGAGAGCGTGGCCGAGCCGTTCCGGGTCCTGCACGGCGTTTCCCTGAAAAAGGCCATCGAAATGTCGGAAGATTACCTTTCCATGGCGGGATTCGACATGGAGCTTGTGGAGCGTTACCCCTTCGAACTGTCAGGGGGGCAGATCCAGAGGGCTGCCGTTGCACGGGCTCTTGCGTGCCGACCGTCGCTTATCGTCGCAGATGAACCGACTTCCTCGCTGGACCCGTCGGCACAGGCGCAGATCGCACAGACATTCCAGCGTATCAACAGTGAACACGGAATCTCGCTCCTCTGGATCTCCCACGATCTGCCCCTCCTTTCCTGCGTGTGCGACAGGATCGCTGTGATGCATGCCGGAAAGATCGTGGAATGCGGACCGCCCGGGGATATAACCATCAGGCCGGTCCACCACGCCACAAGATCTCCTACGGATATAATGAGCGCAACACTCTCCGATCGGCCGCCTGTTGGCGTTCTCAACGAGGAATTTTACCGGGAATCGCAGTACAGGGCAGCACGGGACTCCTCCGGGACAACTGTACGTCCGCAGAACACGTATTCACCCTTCACCGGACTTCAAACAGACGATAAAACCCGGAGTCGCCATACATGACCCGGAAGACTGCCAGGGGCAGGGATGCGTCTTCTCCGCCGGTATTCATCCTTACCGGCCCTCCCCAGGGAGGGAAGACCACCCATCTCCACAAGATCCTGTCGTTCCTCGGAAACCGCGGATACAATTTGAATGGGTTTATCACGCACGGCCTCATGGAAGAAGGTATCCGGACCGGGTTTGTCCTCGAAACCATACCCACCGGAGAGTGCATCCACCTCTGTGGTACGACGCCTTCACCGGACACTGTAAGATGGAGGCGGTTTTACTTTTCCAATGAAGGCATCGAAGTGGGAATACGGGCTCTGTCAGACAACGGCCCTCACCGGCCAGAACTTACAATTGTGGACGAAGTCGGTCCCTTCGAACTCCAGGGAGGGGTATGGGCGCCCTATCTCGATAAAATCGTTTTCGTATACCCGCGCCCTCTTCTCCTGGTGGTCCGCGAGACACTGGTCGACGCGGTAATCGAGAGATGGCGTCTTTCTGATCCGCACATACTGCAGATTCCACTGGATGCAAGTCTGGCGGCCAGGATGATTTCAGAGGAAATTGTGGAATGGAAACGGTGACATCCACAGGGGTTGGAAGATAATCAAAATGCATATTAATGCTGTAAACGGCCCGGTCTTTCCTATCGACATGCCGTACCTGGAGCAATATTGATATCCTCATCGTCCAAATGGACGATCCGTGACGGTTCATCGATCGGGTCCGGCAGAATCCCCATATATTCGCTCATATCGGGATTGCCGTCGACGTTTTTTCCTGCACTGCCGACGACGTGGATTATCCTCTCGTGTAAAAAAGCTCTATCTATCGGAAAGATACTGTTCGAACTGTGAGGAAAAATCCCGGACCGGATCTGGCCTGTTCCCTGTTGCATTACCCACAGTCGGTGGCGGTCGTGGGGGCATCTAGGGGAAGCGCCGTTTCCAAGTCGTCCCAGGTGATCTCACCCCGGGCGATATTGGCCTGGAGACCGGTTTCCTGTGACAATTGTATCTGCGATCCGCTCGCTGCTCCCAAGATCGGTCCGGAAACTGGCAGAGAGTGCGCTGTCCTGCTCTGGCGGAACAGACCACATGCCCCGGATATATGATAAAATAGTTGTATGCAAAGTATAATACTTATGATACAACTTTTCGTGAACAGGGAGAGGGAACTGGATCTCCTCAACCGAAAATATGCTGAACATTCATCCCAGCTTATCGTTTTATACGGAAAGCGGAGGATTGGAAAGACCGAACTGATAAAAAAATTCCTCGAAGACAAGGACGGGGCATATATCCTCTGCACAAATGACAGCACGGAAGAGAATATCGGGGAGATGAAGGACAAATTCGCTGCCCTTACCGGTAAAGAATATTTCAGGGATATTGATGTCTCATCCTTTTATCCGTTGTTCAGGCACCTTTCGGAGGAGTTGGACGGCAGAAAGGCGGTAATTGTTATCGATGAATTTCCCTATCTGATTGAGTTGAACCGCGGAGTCGTATCCGTATTCCAGAAGATCTGGGACGAACTCCTTGTGGACAGCACTATATTCCTGATACTCTGCGGCTCTTCGATGGGAATGATGGAAAACGAGGTTTTAGCCCATAAAAGCCCGCTATACGGGAGAAGAACGGGAGAGTGGAACGTGTCCCCGATGTCGTTTCCGCATGTGAAATATTTTTATACGGACTATGAAAAGTCCGACCTCTTCCATGTATGGGCGATATGCGGAGGCGTTCCTTTCTACCTTCAGAAACTTGACGACTCCTTCACCGTTGAAGAAAATATAAAGGAAAAAATCCTCAAAAAAGGTGAAATCCTGTACAACGAGCCCCGGGTTTTATTGAGGGGAGAGTTCAGGGAGCCGAAAACATATACCCTGATCCTCAAATATCTCTCCATCGGATACAATAAACCGGGTGAATTATCCTCAGTCACCGGAATCGAAAAGGGTAATCTCTCAAAATACCTCTCAGTGCTCGAAAACCTCCATTTTATTGAGTATATACTTCCTCTTGGAAGGAGAAAAGGCGGGATCTATGAGATCACTGACCAGTTCTTCAGGTTCTGGTTCAGATTTGTCTATCCGAACCTGTCGGATCTCGAAATGGGCCTTGTTGGCGAAGTCTATTCCCGTATCTCTTCTGACCTCAACGCATATTACGGAAAACAGTTTGAGCGGCTGGTGATCGAACAGGTAAAGACAAAAGAAGTCCCCCTTCCGTTCTCTTTTACCGATGTCAGACCCTGGTGGCATAAAGAACATGAGATTGATGCAGTCGTCACGAACCCGGAGAAGAAGGAGATCTTATTTGTTGAATGCAAATGGAAGAGTCTTGACAGAACAGCTGCCGGGAGGATCCTTTCAGGGCTTGAGAGAAAGTCGGGCTATGTCCAGTGGAATAATGAATCCAGGAAGGAGTACTTTGCTTTGTTTGCAAAGAAGATAGATGGAAAAGAAGCTCTTCGTGAAAAGGGGTATAGTGTATTTGACCTGGATGATCTCTGATCAGAGTTGTTTTTGGGAGTGTACTGGCAAAAGATACTCTCTCCATGGCATGCAGGGACAGGCCGGGAGAAAAGACCATTCCTGTCTGTTTTTATGAGGCTGTACCCGGAAAACAGTCCTTCCCGTATAACTTTCATGCCAAAAAAAAATCAGAAGAAGTTGTGGCTTCCCACAGTCTCCTTTAACCGCCTCTCGAAGAGGTTGATTACCTGCGGGTGGTCACCGTAAATCCCGCGCCACTGAGCTGTTTCAACCACGAATTCTCGTTCCGTTCCCCCGTGATCTCTGTCCAGGCATGGATGCCCGGTACCAGGGTGAATGGGGCGATAACGACCTTTTTTGCCTTTATATGACGAAGCCGCCTGACGATCTGGTCGATATCAGGAAACCCTGAACCACTCCCGATCGCGATTGACCCGCCCGAGACCTCGTCGAGGACCATCTGGAGATGGCAGAGATTTTATTCAATATATATTGCTATAACACAGATAAATTTGATCAATTTAAATAGTATTAACTAATACTAAGTTGTGTTGTGTAGCGGACGGGCCCTCCCTGCACAACTCCAGAAAATGGAGGAAAATGAATGATTGAACGAAAAGAAGACGCCGTATCACCGGTTGTCGGCGTCATGCTCATGCTGGTGGTGACCATCATCATCGCAGCTATCGTGAGCGGGTTTGCCGGCGGGCTCGCGGGGGATACGAAAGCGGCGCCGGTCGCGTCAATTGATGTCGGTTTCATGCAGGACGATGGGGGCATGGGGCCGACTCATGTCGAATGGAAGATGGTATTTGAGCACCTGAGCGGCGATGCGATACCGACCAAGGATATCGAAATCATCACCTATTATTCACTTTCAAATGGAACAATCCTTAAAAACACACAGACCGCATCAAGCGAGAGCTCGGATCTGTACGGATATGGAACCCTCACAAGGGTGCCTTTTATAAATGATATGTCGTTAGGGTATTCAGGCAACAATCCGGCAAAGGATTTCGGGAACTACACCTGGAAGACAGGGGACATCCTAAGTACCGGGTCTGATGTAGGCACCAGTGCGCTCCTCGGATTCGATATTACCGATTCGGATTACGAATTCGGAACTGGAAAGGTCGTTGATGTCAAGATCCTTCACGTCCCAAGCAGCAAATACGTCTACAACAAGGAGGTGATCGTCCAATGAGGATCGAAAAGGAATCGGCCGTTTCACCGGTCGTGGGAGTGATGCTGATGCTCGTTGTAACCATCATCATTGCTGCTGTGGTAAGCGGTTTTGCCGGCGGGCTGGCTTCAGGCACGAGCAAAGCCCCACAGGCTACGTTGTCATGTTCTGCCGCAATCGATGATATCCAGGACACCGACAAGACGGACTGGGCACCAACATATCCTGATAATTTCACTGCAGAGAATGGTTTGCTCTTCGAACATATGGGCGGCGATGCCTTTGCCCTTTCCGACATATCCATCCAGTTGCAGAGCGGTGATGCAAAGTATACCATAAGCACATATGACGAAATCCAGACAACAGAAGACAATTGTCTTCCTGAAGAAGTAACGTCCTACATCATGGAGATCGGGGATTCTGACGAATTCATCACACCGGGTGATAAGTTCATGCTCTATGCGGATAATTGCCGCATCGATGATATGCCGGCTTATGGGTACAACAATGATGCACAGATCTCTTGGAAACCGGAAGGCGCAGCTGGCGGGAAAGCCGCATACCTGAACACGAAGATGGAGTATAAGGTAATCGACAAAGCGAGCGGGAAGGTAATCCAGGCAGGGTCTGTCGTTCTGCATTAAGCCAAACACTGCAAGAGGAAATATGGAGAATTTACACTCCACCTCTTCTTAACCCGGGCATGTTGAGACTCAGGGGCAAGATCTCCCTTCAGCCGCTATATCACTATGGTGCGTTTTTCCCATTTTGATACGGAATCGGCGATGATTACACTTCGGGAAGAGCTACATCCGAATTAATTGATCGCGGGTCACCACGGAAAACCCGGTCAGGAAAATTGAGCGGTTCATCTGGGAGACAGCCCCGGATAGACTTCAGGACAGAATGCTGGCCGCCAAAAATTGTTGAATGATACAATGAATGCACAAAAAAAGAAAATGATGGTATTACTCATAATCATTCTCACCATCTTATCAGTATCACCCGCATCCGCAGCAACCACCCTCACCGACGACGTGGGCACAACAATCACCATCACATCACCACCTCAGCGTATCGTCTCTCTCTCGCCGTCGAACACGGAGATCCTCTTCGCACTCGGCCTGGGAGACCGCGTAGTGGGGGTCACCGAGTACTGCAACTACCCGGCAGAGGCACTGGAGAAACCGACGGTCGGGGGTTACAGCACGGTGAGCATCGAGAAGGTCATCGCGATAAAGCCTGACCTTATCCTTGCCAGCTACGGCAACGGCGAGGACCTCGTCGAAAACCTGTGCTCGCTCGGCTACACGGTCGTCGCCCTGAACCCTGAAACACTCGATCAGGTGATTCATGATATCCGGCTTGTCGGGAAAGCCACGGGTGCGGATGAGAATGCGACCGTGCTTGCAGACGGTCTGCAGGAGCGAATCGACACCGTCGAAGCCCGCGTGGCCGGTGTACAGGAACGTCCCTCCGTCGCCCATGTCATATGGAACGATCCAATCTTCGTGAGCGGATCCGGGACCATCCAGGACGAGCTCATCCGGACCGCCGGCGGGACAAACGCCTTTTCGGGAGTCGAAGGCTGGAAGAACATCGGTATAGAGGACTTCATCCAGGCGAATCCCGACGTTTTGATCGTGAATGCCGGGACAGGGATGGGCGGCGGAGAGGACGCCATCGCGCAGTTCTTCATCAATGAGCCACGGTTCTCCCGGGTCTCCGCCATCCGGGACAACAGGGTCTGTATCATCGATTCGGACGTCGTTGACCGTTCAGGCCCCCGCATTGTGGATGCCCTGGAGATCATCTCACTGGCTATCCACCCTTCGCGCTTCGCAAACGATACACAAGTCGTGACGACGCTCCCGGAGGTACAAGGACACGGCTTCGGGACGCTTGTGGCCATCCTGGCATGTGCTGGTGGGGTATTGATCATAATGCGGAGGAATCGCTGAAAAGGATAAACCGGATGCAAATCGCGCTTTAACCCTGTAATAATGCTTTAAAATGGAGGTAATGAAAGTGTCAAAATATTATGGATACACGCCGAAAGGCACCGTACGGAGTGCCGTTGAATCGTTCGAATCGAAAACCCAGGTTCAGGGAGCAGGGGGTATGCTGCTTGGAACAGTCTACGTGGATATACGTGACGAGGAATGGGCCGTTGCAATAGCCTACGGACGGGCCCACCACCCCAAGATCCGGGGGCCGGAACCGGTCTACGAGGTCAGGTACGCCTATCGGCCGGATGACGGAGACATAACCGAACGGGTGGACACGCGACAGGATGAGAAGAAGACAATCGAATCCGAACCCTTCCCTTCGGTCGAGGATTTCGTCCTGTGGTCCCTTGAGAAGGAGAAGGGATGCATCACCGGCGCAGGGAACTGAGAGGCGGGCCGAACAGGTCCAAAGTTCCCGCCTTGATGCGAAGACGGCGGAGAGCGTGAGGGGTGTCAAAAATCCAATCTCGCTTTTTTTGAAAAGTGGTTATAAACGGTCCTGTTCGGGATTGTCGCTGATACAGACCGACTTGACATGCGGATTGGATCGTACAGTTCAATCCCGCCCGGATTATAAATCTGCAGTAAGGAGGCCTCCGGGGTGAAATGGCCCTGCATAGTGGTGCAGAATGCTTACGATACATTGCATTGACATGCAGGTTCATCTGGAACGGCCAGGCCTGCACGACGTTTAACAGGCTCTTTTCTGCCTGGTGTGGGCAGGATTGATGAACCAAATACATGTTGTGGGAGCTATCCGCCCCCACACCCCATGTGCGATGCCACGCCGCCGCCCGAAAATACCGCGAGGCTTTTCGCCCTCGACCCGGAGTGAACTGCGGTCACCTTCAGATTCACAGTCAAATTGAGCAGTTGGGTATGAGTTCTGTGAGGACGCCCCGGCGGCGGTTGTGAGTGACTGAATTGGTATGGGAGATAACAATTCGATTCAGTCTCCCCACACAAAACAGCGAGGAGGCAATTGACAAGGATGGAGGCGGACCGGAAACGAGAGATGAAAAAATACTGGTGATCGCTCTGCTTGAAATAATTGAAATGAAAGGTTCCAATCAACAAAAATGGGCCATATACTCTTTTTCGAGAACCGGCCCTCTGCCCTGGAAACGATCGGGACCTCCATTCTCTTTTTTTGGTTTTCTCTCATGAATCCGAAATCCTCGCAGGAGAAACCGGATAATCCGAACAAGATTAGGCTCCGGTTCATACCCACCTAATCCCGAATGAATAACCGGAACGAAATGCATGATGCTGATAGATCTGGATTCCAATGATTGTGTACGTGTCGTGGCGGTTGAAGGGGGGCGGTGCATGCGCCAGCAGCTCGCCCTCCGCGGCGTTGCCGAAGGCTGCATGCTAAGGATCATTTCGCGTTCTTGCGGGCCCGTTGTCGTAGAAGTAAACGGAAACACTCTCGCCCTTGGGAGGGGAATGGCCCAAAAAATCAGAGTCACGAGGCTGAATGGATGCTGAAAACATTATCAACACTTGAATTCGGCGAGACCGGCAGGGTCACGGAGATCCGTGCATCCCGGCACGAGCTGAACTGCATGGGACTTCGAACAGGAAAAAAACTGAAAATGATAACGCGACAGCCCATAAAGGGCCCTGTCGTCGTGCTCATCGATGAAGTGGAGATCGCCATGGG